>Ga0115545_1001136_pt1 | contig 14101 bp, 19 predicted proteins | sample COGITO_mtgs_1003_FD_87188 | JGI IMG/M metagenome (GOLD analysis project Ga0115545, IMG submission 87188) | Pelagic marine microbial communities from North Sea - COGITO_mtgs_100330 | ecosystem: Environmental > Aquatic > Marine > Epipelagic | place: Germany:Helgoland, sampling site Kabeltonne...
TAGACAGATTATTCGTCATAGATCGTTTTCCTTCCAGGAATTTTCTCAGCGGTATGCTGTAAGTGAGAGCTTCAGTACTAAAAGAGAAGCACGAAAGCAGCACCCAACCAATCGTCAGTTGAGCGAGAGAGACGAAGACAAAGAAAGACAAAGCAAAGCACAAGAAGTCTTTAACGAGATGCAAGGAGAAGTAGCACGAGTAGCTAAAGATTACTACGAAATGGCACTTAATAGTGGTATTGCGAAGGAGCAAGCACGTGCGCTTCTCCCAGAAGGACTGACAAACACTACTCTTTATATGGCAGGAAGTCTTCGATCCTGGATTCACTACTGCCAGCTTCGACGTGGACACGGTACACAGAAAGAGCACATGCAAGTAGCAGATCTATGTTGGGAGATTTTAAGAACTCATTTCGCAGACATCTGTGACGCAGTAGAGGAAATGGATAGTGAGTGAGGGTAAGAAGTATGACGGAGAGAAGCCAAGGATGCATCTGCTTCCTCCTAAGTCAATGGTAGAAGTAGCAAAAGTATTAACATTTGGAGCGGAGAAATATGATGAGCATAATTGGAGAAAACTCGAAAATTTGCAGAATCGTTATACAAGTGGCGCTTTGCGTCATATTTTTGCTCATAACGATTCCGAGCTATTAGATGAAGAGAGCGGGCTATCACATTTAGCTCATGCAATTTGTTGTTTATTATTTAAGTTGGAGATTGAATTAGAAAATGCCGAGAATGAAAAGACTGAAAAAGAAGGACCACGAGAATCTAACAGCGGAGAATATACAACGAGTTATCAGTTTGCTCCAGCCCACTTCAACCCATTCCAAGCCCATAACGAAGAAAGCGGCGTGCGAGATGTTGAATATAACATACAATACAAGTCGCCTGGATACGATACTGACGGAGTTTCTCGAAAGACAGGAATACGTGCAGAGAAGAAAAAGCCAAAACCGTGGAAAAACAGCAAGTAAAAGCGAAATCCAGGAGACTGTATCTGACTATCTAAAAGGAGACAATGTAAGCAGTATTTCGCAGTATTTATATCGGTCTCCTTCGTTCGTAAAAAATATATTAGATAGAGTCGGAGTACCGCAGCGTCCTCCTTCGGCAGAGGATAGAATGTTGCCAGCTTTCCTGCCAGAAAATTGTGTAGCAGAAGAGTTTGAAGCGGGAGAGATAGTATGGTCTGCAAAGTACCATTCTCCAGCAGTTATAGATCGAAAGCACGAAGATCCCTTATACTTAGAAAAGTATGGAAGTAATGCGTATCAAATCTATATTTATGAAAAAGATTCTAATGAAGATAACTACCTTGCTAGGGCAGGTAAAGGAGGATTTTATGCTTCTTGCTTAGCGTATGATTTAGGTAAGCTCAGTCATCTAGTAGAACTAGGGATTGATTTAAAAAAGGAACTATGATAGAAAGTCTTATAAAAGCTTTGAAAGAAGGAAAAGTAGTTATTACTTTTCGTAGTTTAACTTCTGGAAGACGTATAGAAGATACATATACTCTTCAAGGAGTAAACCTCCCCCAAAATCCACAAAATAATAAGCTAGTGGTTATTCACTGCGAGACAAATACCTATGAAGACATAGAGAAGGAGACAATAGAACAATGGATACGAATAGTATAGAAATGTGGACACACTTCTGTCACACAAAAGAGACAGTGATAGATACTGAAAAAGGCTCGGCATGTAACTGGTGCCCAGCACAAGAAAAAACAGAAATGATATATCAGGGATTGTATTGGGCGTACCCTCTACAGAAATACATGAGATGGCCTGAATATATGCAATATTACTACTGGCTCGACAAAAAAAGTTCTTGACATATATGTTAAATTGAACTATAATAGTTGTCAAGAAAAGAGAGGAAACCAATGGGCGACCGATTTTATAGGCAACAACTAGAATTCCTGGGCACTTGTCCAGGGTACAAAGGCAATCCAAAAAGGAAAAGAAAAATGGCGTGGGACGACGACAAAAAAGCAGCAGTTATCGAAGCATACGAGAACGCTGAACCAACCCCTGAGACTTCAATGGAAATCGTAAAAGATATTGCTGATGACTTTAATGAATCACCAAACGGTGTTCGTATGGTACTTAGCAAAGCTGGAGTCTATATCAAGAAAACTCCTGCCGCATCTGGTGCAAAAGCATCTGGTGGTGGAACACGAGTTTCAAAAGCTGGAGCACAAGAAGCACTCATCGCAGCTCTGACCGACGCAGGTCAAGAAGTTGATGAAGATGTAGTATCTAAGATGACTGGTAAAGCAGCACAGTACTTTGCTGGAGTGATTGCAGCCCTCAACTAATTTCCGCTCTCCATGTAGTTAGTGCAGCAAAAGATTTTGCTAAACCTACTAAGAAGGAGATCTTGTGAAAAAAGAGGAACTAGCATCATTAGTAACGGAGTATGGTGATGCTATTATCACATATCGAAGTGAAAATTCCAGAAAACTAAAGTATAATGTCTGTACATTAGATTTTACTACACCATATGTAGCAGAGAAGAAAAACCGGGCGAAAGAGTCTTACGGGACTCTTTTGCTCTTTTGTTGGGATACAGATTCGTATAGACTTCTCAAACCTGGGAACGTAACTAGCGTTGTACCCCTGTCTTCCATCCTTAGAAACGAGGTGTAACATGGAACTTCATGAAGCACCTGCAGTGTATGAGAAAGTTATACACTACAACGAAGCTAAGGAACTGCAAGTACGTCTAACAATCAATACCTTTAGGGGTATTGAGTACCTGCACGTAAGGAAGTATTATTTAGATTTTACAGAGGAGTGGAAGCCCTCTCCCGAGGGTGTAGCTATGGAGTTGGATTTCAACAACTCTCGTGAGCTATTTTCAGGACTCCTAGAAATATTATCATTGGCAGAATCCAAAGAGATCATAGAAGAACACTTTAAAGATTATATAGACGAAATCTATAAATAGTTCTTGACTTTCCCTGGTATTGTCTGTATAATATACAATATTCCAGTGAGAGTTTATATGAAAGATTTTTTAGATAAGGCAAGTAAACATTATTATGAAGGTACTCCTATTATCTCCGATGCAGAGTTTGACTCTTTGGCAGATAAGTTTGGCTACAATAGCGTGGGTTACACAGTAACCGATGGTATTCCCCACCTTTATAAAATGTACTCCTTACAAAAAGTCTTCTCACGTGCAGACTTACCATCAGATATTGATGATTATGTTTGTACTCCCAAGCTGGACGGGGCAGCAGTGTCCATTCTATATGTTAATGGTATATTTGCTTTGGGCCTCACACGAGGCGACGGTAACATTGGACGAGACATAACTAAGAAATTGCGGGCTTTAGTCCCGAACACAATCCCATTAAAAGAGGTCATCCAAATCACCGGCGAAGTAGTTGCCCCTAAAAGTATCCCTAACTCTAGAAACTATGCTTCTGGTGCTTTGAATCTCAAAGACATGGAAGAGTTTGTAGAAAGGGATATAACTTTCGTAGCTTATGATATTAACCACAGTGTACAAGAACCAGGACGATTATATGAACAGCAAACTTTATCTATTCTTAGGGATTTCGGTTTTTACGAAGTTAGTACGTTCGATACTGATAATTACCCTACTGATGGTCTTGTATACAGACTAAATAACTGCGATAAGTTTGATAGAATGGGATTTACGTCCCACCATCCTAGAGGAGCAGTAGCTCTGAAGGAAGAGAAAGATGGTAAAATTACGACTTTAATAGACGTAGTATGGCAAGTAGGTAAGAGCGGGGTTGTTAGCCCCGTGGCCTTACTTGAGCCTGTCGACATAGACGGTGCTATCGTTTCTCGCGCTACTCTACATAATATAGAGTACATACGCAGTCTGAATTTAGAGATAGGCTGCAGTGTTGAGGTTATTCGTAGTGGTGAGATCATACCTCGGATTTTACGACGTGTGGAATAAGTACACCATTGAAAAAATAGTTCTTGACAGAAATCTTAAAATCTCGTATAATATATTCTCAATTTCAAGGAGAGCCCTTTAGTGCAAACTATTCAAGCCCCAACTAACTGCCCTAGTTGTAGTTCGTTACTTGATTGGTCGAACGATCTACTGTACTGTAGAAGTTCTCAATGTTCTGCTCAGAAGCAAAAGAAAGTTGAACACTTCGCCAAGACCCTTAAAATCAAAGGACTTGGCCCTAGTGCAGTCAACAAACTAGGCCTGACAGATATTGATCAGATCTACTCTCTTAGTAGAGAGGAAATCGCTGAAGGGTTATCTTCCGAGAAATTGGCAGAAAAATTGTATGCAGAGATTAAAAACTCAGAGGCAGCCCCTCTTAACGCAGTACTGGCTGCTTTTAGCATTCCTTTGATCGGAAAGACTGCAAGTGACAAACTCTCTAAAATAATTACTAATATTACTGAGATAAATGAGAGCAGTTGTAAACAAGCAGGTCTTGGACCAAAAGCTACTGAAAACTTATTGGAATGGCTACATAGAGATTTCTATTCTTTTTATGATGGATATCTCCCTTTTGATTACAAATTTGATACCCCTCTTCAAAAAGAAGAGATAGGCATCGTATGTATTAGTGGTAAACTTACAAGTTTTAAAACTAAGGCATTAGCGACACAAGCCCTAGAACATAAAGGATATGTTGTGAAATCAAGTTTGACAAAGGATGTTACAATATTAGTAAACGAGAGCGGGGTAGAATCCGCAAAAACAACACAGGCCAGGACTTCTGGCGTAATAATCATTGAAAATCTATTAGATTTACTTGGAGAACAATAATATGGCATTGCCAAAATGGACCGAAGAACGTACCGAAGAGTTGACCAACTTTGTCGGTGACGAATCACCAATCTCTCAAGCAACTGTTGCAGAAGCAGCAACTCAGCTTGAAACTTCAACACGATCAGTTTCTAGTAAACTGCGTAAAATGGGCTTCGACGTAGAACTTGCATCAGCATCTTCTGTTCGAACCTTCTCTCCTGAACAGGAAGCTACTTTGGCTTCTTTTGTACAGGACAACAGTGGTGAGTATACTTATGCTCAGATCGCTGACCACTTTGACGGCGGAGCTTTCTCTGCTAAGTCAATCCAAGGTAAGATCCTGTCTATGGAACTGACCGACAATGTAAAGCCTGCTCCTAAAGTAGAGACTGTACGTACTTATTCTGTAGAAGAAGAAGAGACTTTTGTCTCAATGGTACAAGACGGTGCTTTCGTAGAAGCAATCGCTGACGCTCTTGATCGCAGTGTAAACAGTGTTCGTGGTAAGGCTCTTAGCCTTCTTCGCTCTGGCGATATCGACGCTATTCCACGTCAAGAGCACACCAAAAGTGCAACTAAAGAAGATCCTTTAGCAGACCTTGGTGACATCTCAGCTATGACTGTAGATACAATCGCTGAAGCCATTGGCAAAACTGCTCGCGGTGTTAAGACTATGTTGACTCGTCGTGGTTTGGTTGCGGCCGACTATGATGGTGCATCTAAGAAAGAAAAAGCTGCAGGCTAATACAATAGCGACCCTTCGGGGTCGCTAATCTTTATAATCTTCGGGGGAAGTTTTGAATATTGCGAGTGCTTTAATAAAGCAAGTTCTTGTTCTACAGGATTTTGAGACCTGGACGTCCGTTCGCAAGGATTATTTGCCAAATGAGTTTCACACCCTTTTTGGTGTGATTGATAAGCATGCAGATAAATTTCACAAACTTCCTACTCTTGAAGATTTAAAGTTTGAGATACGCGATCCTGGAACTCTAGAAAAGGTTTACGCCCTTCAGGGTATCGAGGTAGATGTAGATGCATTTAGCCTTCTACAGTATCTTAAAAATGAATATACTCAAAAGGAGATTCTCAACTCCTTAGAGTCTTATGTTGATAATTCTGTAGCTTTTGAAGATGCCGAAGAATCAGTTACACACTTACATCAGATCGTATTAGATATTGAGAAGAAAGTAGATCTAGAACTACCTCAGGAGAGTATGCAACGCATTACTCTCTTTGAGTCTGATGATGATATTGCCAAGTATTTACCGCTAGGTTTGAATACCGAGTATGATTACGATATACAGTTCTCCCCCCGAGATCTTGTACTTATCGGTGGTCGTCGCGGGGCTGGTAAGTCTATGACTTGTGCAAATATCGCTCACAACGTCTTTGAGCAAGGTAGGTCGGCTATGTATTTCACTATTGAGATGGATAGTCGATCTATTCTTCAAAGAGTTTGCGCTATCGCAACTGGAATTCCCCACGCTCGCCTCCGTACCAAAAATCTTGGTGTGGTAGAGTGGGAAAAGGTTGCAGACTGGTGGGCCAACCGTTTTACGGAAGGTCGGAAAAAATTACAAGAATACAAACAACACCGGGATTTCGATGAATTTCACCATAGTCTAACAACTAATTGCGAGCTTCTCCCGACTCAGCAAGTAGATGTTATCTATGATCCTTCTTTGAACTTAGCAAAGATTAAGGCAGAAATGGATAAGAAAGTGAAGGCCCTTAATGTCGGTGTTGTCCTTGTAGACTATATTAACCAGGTTAAAAAATCTGCTATTCCGCACAGGGCGGGACAGTATGATTGGACAGAGCAAATTGAAGTGAGTAAAGCCCTCAAAAGTATGGCACAGGAGTATGACTGCACAGTTATCTCTCCATATCAAACAGACGCGAGCGGAGAAGCGCGCTTTGCTAAAGGTATACTAGATGCTGCTGACGCGGCCTATTCTCTTGAGACTTATGACCAAGAGGATTCTTGTATTACTTTTAACTGCGTGAAGATGCGTAACTCCGCTCAGCGCTCTTTTACTTCTAGCATGAACTGGGAGACCCAAAAGATTGGCCCAGAGAGTGCTGCTACTCCACAGGAGAGAGAAGACTCTTCTATGAAGACCGGCGAAGATATTGACGACGTTGCTTAAAAATAGTTCTTGACATGTGCTCGTAAATCCTGTATAATATACTTTCATATTTAAGAGGTTTCTAATGATTATTCAAGGCAGCATCGGACATACCTATTCTGGTAGGAAGCGTAAGAAAATATCAAAAGTAAAGAAAGCACAAAAGCCTTTTATCCCACTAGAGAAATCTGAACAGGTTTTCAAAATCGCCCCCTGGGCAAAAAGAGATAAAGTATATAAGTCTGCTGCTCTTACTGCACCCAAGACCTTTATACCTGACGATTCTTATAAAAAAGAAATTAGTAAAAATTATACTGTAGCCATCGCCTTTAACAAGGGAGCGTATCAAGTTATTCCTAACTCTGATATTAAGCATATAGGTAAGTAATGCATCGACATACTCAGATTGCACAGAGACAAAGATTGATGCGACAACAAAGTCGCAGGCGACAAATCAAACAAGCACAAGCACGTAGGTTGGCATTTAATGAATGTGGAAGAGTTATTGATTCAGAAGGGGATACAGTACATCCCGAAGGGGAAGGACTACGTAGTCCGTTGCCTAAATCCTGAGCATGATGATAGTAATCCAAGTATGCGAATCGATCAGATTGACGGTCGGTTCAATTGCTTCGCCTGTGAGTTTAAAGGTAATCTATTCTCCTTCTATGGAGAGCAAGTATCAGGTTTACAACTCAAGCGCGATATCCTAGTCAAAAAGATTCAGGAAAAACGTGCAGAGAATATAGGTTTGAACTTTCCTAAAGATTACGTCCCTTATATTGGTAATTGGAGAAATATAAAACCACAAACGTATAAAACCTTTGAGGCATTTGAGCATGTCGGCAAAGACTATATTAGTCGTATCAATTTTCCTATTCGAGATATTTCTGGAAAGATAGTAGCTTTTCAAGGCCGTCACACAGCTGGAGGAACCCCTAAGTATAAGTTCTCTCCTCCTGGGGCTAAGCTACCTCTTTTTCCACAAGTATTTCCCCGTCTTGGAGAAATAATTCTTGTAGAAGGTATTTATGATGTACTAAACCTACATGATAAAGGACTCACAAACTCTGTTTGCTGCTTCGGCACAAACAACATAAATGAAGATAAGCTGTTAATGCTCTCTATGAAAGGTGCTACCAAGATAGGTGTCTTCTTTGATGGAGATGAAGCAGGACAAAAAGCAGCGGAAAATGTTAAAGTAATGTGCGAGAAAATTGGTCTCTTTACTAGGAACATCCATATGAAAGAATTGGATCCTGGTGCACTTACCGAAACTCAAGTTAAAAAACTGGAGAAAAGATTATATGCCTAAAGTTGCATTAGTAGAAACTAAACCTAGCAGAACAGACTTTCGAAATGAGTTTGATGGAGCCTTTGACTTTGATCAATTTCAGCTCTGCTCGGATTCTAGTATAAAGAAAGTATTAAAGCGAGACTGTGATATTGATATGGATCCTGATAACTATGAATGGGTAATTCTAGTAGGTAGTGATGCATTGAAGTATTTTACAAAGATTAATTCGGTCACTGAATACTCGGGTAAGAAAGTAGAAGATAAGTTCTTACCTGTCATTAATCCTGGCATGTTAAAATTCAAGCCGGAAGCTCGTAAGACCTGGGAATCTTCCAAGGAAAATATTATTAAGTACATTAATGGTGAGATTGAAGATGTTATCATTGATGAAAGTATTGCTCGCGGTATCAATGACACTGCCGAAGCAAAGGCGTGGATACAAGGAGCTATAGACTCAGATAGTGCATATATTGCTCTTGACTCTGAGACTACTGCCCTGTACCCGCGTAACGGACATATATTAGGAATATCTATGTCTTATAACGGGGAAAGTGGAGCCTACATTAATACTGAATGCTTTGACGAAGAAATCGAAGATATGCTACGTCAACTGTTTCTCAGTAGGAAAGTAATCTTCCACAATGCAAAGTTCGATATGGCATTCTTTGAGTATCATTTCAACTTTGAATTCCCTGACTTCGAGGACACAATGTTGCTCCATTACCTCATAGATGAGAATCCAGGAGGGCATGGTCTAAAGCCATTATCCTTGAAGTATACTCCTTTTGGTGATTATGAAAAACCAATGTATGATTGGATTGATCAGCACAAAAGAGCAAACGGGCTCAATGCAGGTAGCTTCACATGGGATATGATTCCATTTGACGTTATGAAAACATACGCAGCTATGGATGCTGTGTGTACTTTTCTACTGTACGAGAAATTTGTTAAAATTAAGAAGAACCCAAAACTTTGTTGGATTTACGACAATATTTTGATTCCTGGCTGCAGGTTTCTGAAGGAGACTCAAGATAACGGTGTTCCGTTTGATCGTACTCGACTACAGGTATCTCAGGGTCTAATGCAGGATAACATTGATGACGCTATTAAAGAACTCTACAATTTCAAGGAGGTGGCCAAATTTGAAGAGTTTCAGGGTAAGGATTTTAATCCTAACTCTACCGTTCAGCTTCGTACTTTGTTATTCGACTTTATTGGTCTGAAACCTACAGGTAAAAAGACTGGTACAGGCGCAAATTCAACAGATGCAGAAGTCTTACAAGAATTAGGAGAAAAGCATGAAGTTCCAAAGCATATTCTTAATATTCGCCAGAAAAGCAAGATTAAGAATACATACCTTGACAAGATCATACCTCAGCTTGATAGGGATAGTAGGTTACGCACAAATTTCAACCTACATGGAACTACTTCTGGTCGCCTGTCTTCTAGTGGTAAACTAAATATGCAGCAGCTTCCTCGCGACAATCCCATTGTAAAAGGGTGTATTCGTGCTCAGGAAGGAAATAAAATCGTTGCAATGGATTTAACCACAGCAGAAGTCTACGTCGCTGCGAAGCTCTCATCTGATGAAGAGCTGATGAATGTATTTCGTTCCGGAGGCAATTTTCATAGTTCGATTGCTAAAACAGTTTTCAAGTTACCTTGTGATGTGGCTGATGTTGCAGAGCTCTACGGAACTCAACGTCAAGCTGCAAAAGCTGTTACTTTCGGTATTATGTATGGTGCAGGGCCTCGGAAAATCAGTGAACAAGTTACCAAAGATTCTGGTAAATATTTTGGTGTCGGCGAAGCAAAAGACGTAATTGATGATTATTTCAGAGAGTTCCATAAGCTAAAAAGCTGGATCGAAATGAACCAGAAGTTTATTGAACAAAATGGATTCATCTATAGCTTCTTTGGTAGAAAGAGACGTCTACCTAATGTTGCCTCTGACGACGCTAGTATTCGAAGTCACAGTATCCGTTCAGGGCTAAACTTTTTAGTTCAGTCCGCCGCTTCTGATATTAATTTATTGGGTGCTATTGATATGGGTATGTATATTAAGTCGAAGAATATGAAGTCTCGCATCTTTGCCTTAGTACATGACTCTATTCTTGCAGAAGTGCCAGAAGAAGAAATAGAAGAGTATAATGAAAGGTTACAACACTTTATTCAACTTGATCGTGGTCTTAATATCTCAGGAGCCCCAGTAGGGTGTGACTTTGATATTGGAGAAGACTACTCCATGGGCAAATTCGAGAAGATGTATGGTAGTTACTTACCGGAAGATCACTAAAATAAAGTTTCCAGCTTATTTACTGGAATCCTCGGACTGGCATGAACAAGACGGACTGTTGTTTGTAGAAAACAGATTATTGGATGATAAGAATATGCCAGGTAGCACACTTGGTCTGAGAAGGCTACAAACACCTTTTAGGGAGTTATATCCTCTGAAAGCCTCTGTGGGTAGCCTTCTCGGTATTATCAAACAAAAGAACAAGACCTTCGTGGATAGTGAGGGAACTCCCTTTATTTACGAAAAAATTGAATACTGTGCTCTCAAATATTATAGAGTTCGTAAAATAGAACAAAAGGGACGTGCGTGTGTTCTATGGGTAAAGGGTGTTAGCCTTCCTTTTAAAATACCCCGCCCTCCTATGAATCAGCTTCAATGGGCGGGAATTTTGCATCGTAAGGGTATTCCTTGGATGCTATATGAGTATTCAGACCATAAAAAGTCTGACACTCGAAGAAAAGTGTGAATATTTTATGGCAAGAAGAAATAGAACGCTAGCAGGTGCAGGTCTGACTTTATCAGAGATTGAGCCTTTAACACAAAACCAAGTAGCCGCTTTCGAAAGTGATAAACATTTAGTTTTACACGGAGTTGCCGGCACAGGAAAGACCTTTATATCTTGTTATTTAGCATTTGACGATATGATTAAGTCATCGTATAATAAGTTGATTATCATACGAAGTGCAGTGCCGACTAGAGATATAGGCTTTCTCCCAGGTAATGAGAAAGAAAAAAGTGCGATCTATGAAGAACCGTACAAAGATATATGTGTAGAATTGTTTCAACGAGGAGACGCATATGAGATACTAAAAACAAAAAGTCTAGTAAATTTTATGACTACTTCGTTTATTCGTGGTGTCACACTAAGAGACGCAGTAATTATAGTTGATGAGTGTCAAAACATGAGTTTTCATGAATTGGATTCAATTATTACTCGAGTTGGAGAAGAATGCAGAATTATCTTCTGTGGAGACTTCCGACAGTCTGATCTTAGTAAAAATGGACTAAAAGACTTTATTCGCATCGTTAAAGCAATGGATCAATTTGATTTAATTGACTTTGAGATCAAAGACATTGTACGGAGTGGCTTTGTTAAAGATTATATTACCGTAAAAACGAATCTGGGTTTATGAAAGCAGTAATAAGTAACAGGATCTATCTAGAAGTAACGCAGGAGTATAAGGAGGTTCTTAGCAAAGAGCTTACTTATTCTATACCTACGTACAACCCGAAAGATCCACCACAGATTATAAAGACTATGATACGAATTCGTTCTGATCTAGTTAGTATACCTGTGGGAAGAATGGATCTAATCCCAGATGATTACGAGATAATCGATAAGCGATTAATACTGCCGGAGGATTTCCCCGACTTTAGGTTCCCTTTGCGAGAAAGTCAGCAAGCTGTTTTTGACGAGATCGAAGACAATGCTATAATTAACGCATGGGTAAGTTGGGGAAAGACTTTTACAGGTTTAGCCATTGCAGGTAAGCTTGGGCAGAAAACACTTGTTGTTACCCACACGGTTCCTTTAAGAAATCAGTGGGCAAAAGAGGTAGAAAAAGTCTATGGATTTAAACCAGGCATTATAGGCAGTGGTCACTTTGATCTTGAGCCTCCTATTGTAATTGGCAATACTCAGACTTTATACCGGAATATTGGCGAAGTGCAGAAGAAGTTCGGGACTATAATCTTGGATGAGATGCACCATGTATCGTCTCCAACGTTCTCTAAAATAATTGATAGTAGCTATGCTAGATATAAGATAGGACTATCAGGGACTATAGAGAGAAAGGATGGCAAGCATGTGGTGTTTCGAGACTATTTTGGGAGTAAGATCTTCAAACCCCCAAAAGAGAACTTTATGCCGCCTACCATTCATATACTCAGCAGCGAAGTTCGGTTTATGGATGGTGCTAATGTTCCTTGGGCTAATAGAGTGAATAATCTTACGAACAATGATGAATATCGACACACAGTTGCTATGCTTGCTGCGGCCTACGCCGCAAAAGGGCATAAAGTGCTGGTTGTGAGCGATCGAGTCCACTTTATGAAAGCCTGCGCCGAACTAGCAGGAGAGATTGCGACTAGTGTTACAGGTGAGCTATCGCATGAGGAGAGAGAAGAACGTATGTCTCTTATAACAAGTGGCAAAAAGAAGATCCTTTTTGGTACTCAAGCTATTTTTTCCGAGGGCATATCCTTGAATAGCTTAAGTTGCCTCATTTTAGGTACACCTATTAATAACGAACCATTACTGACCCAGTTGATTGGGCGTGTCATACGAAAAGAAGAAAATAAAAAAGACCCGGTGATTATTGATATACACCTCAAGGGTAATACTGCAAGAAGACAGGCTTCTACGCGTATGGGACACTACATGAAACAGGGTTATCAAATCAAACAGCTATAAAAAAATAGTTCTTGACAACAAGGTTAAACTTAAGTATAATATATGTTCTTATTTGATTGGATGAAAATTTATGACGCGTCACAGGGTAATGTGCGCGAGGTAGTACGTATTTTCCGGATGCTTGTCAGCAAGCAAATACCAGATAATCGTAAAGATCCTATTTATAAATATTCACATAAAGATTTTTCAGGGGTTAGCTTCATGCTGCACCCCGACGTTCTTCTATACCATTCTCATAAGTATACATATCGTGAGATAGCACAGTACATTTCGCTGTGTTCTTTTCGATCCGCTGTAGATTTTCTCAGCACACAAGATACGACTTTAGATCTGATATTAGTACCAGGTTTAGAGCCGGAAACCATCATAAACAACAATAGGCTACTCATGATAGATGACGACAGAGTGTGTTTTCTATATGAAGAAGTCCCAGCAACGGAGATACATTAATGGCAATTTCATTTAATCAACAGAAGGGCTCAGCCCAAAAATCATCCATCTCATCTTTTCAGTATAAAGACGGTGACAACAAGTTTCGTTTAGTAGGCGATATTCTCGCTCGCTATGTATATTGGATTAAAGGTGAGAACGACAAGAACATTCCTTTCGAGTGTTTGTCTTTTGACCGAAACAAAGAAACTTTTAACAATTTAGAAAAAGACTGGATTCGCGAGTTCTATCCAGATCTTAAGTGCGGTTGGAGTTACGCTACCCAGTGTATTGATAACGGCCAGGTAAAAGTAGTAAACCTAAAGAAGAAGTTGTGGGAGCAAATCATTACCGCTGCAGAAGATCTAGGTGATCCTACCGATCACACTACTGGCTGGGACGTATGTTTCAAGCGAGTTAAAACCGGTCCACTACCTTATAACGTAGAGTACCAACTACAAGCACTTAAGTGCAAGCCTCGTCCTTTGACAGACTCAGAATTAGCTGCAATCACAGAGTTGAAGTCTATGGATGAAGTTATGCCTCGTCCTACTCCAGATGCTCAGAAAGAGCTTCTCGACAAAATCCGTGATAACATGGGTGGCGCAGAAGAGATTGACGAAAGCATTGAAGACGAGTTTAAAATTGCATGATCTTATTTACAGCAGATTGGCACATAAAACTGGGGCAGAAGAATGTCCCAGTTCAGTGGGCGACTAACAGATATAACAAATTTTTTGAACAAGTGCATGAGATCACTGAGTATTGTGATA
>Ga0115545_1001143_pt1 | contig 14067 bp, 11 predicted proteins | sample COGITO_mtgs_1003_FD_87188 | JGI IMG/M metagenome (GOLD analysis project Ga0115545, IMG submission 87188) | Pelagic marine microbial communities from North Sea - COGITO_mtgs_100330 | ecosystem: Environmental > Aquatic > Marine > Epipelagic | place: Germany:Helgoland, sampling site Kabeltonne...
GCAGTCGCATAGACATCGGGTAGCCAGTTGAAGTTTGTGCCTTGAGGGCGTTTTTCGATGTGGAGTTGAAAGGATACCTTGGCTTCAGAGTTTGAGCCGCTTTGGCTTGTTAGCGATGGGGTGGTGGGGGTGGAGGGAGGGGTGGCTTGTTGATGGAGAGTTTTTGTTGGTGGCTGATCAGTGATTTCTCCGTAGGCGCTTTCCAGCCTGCCTGGCCGTGTCAGGTGTTCGAGTGCAGCCGCAGCATGCTGACAACAGACGCCAACAGAGCATGAGCAAGAGGCGTCGAGCTGCATCACGCCGCTTTCCTGCCACAGAGCAATGGTGGTTTCCTCTTGATGGCCAGAGCGCTCCATCACGGATGCGGTGATCTCAATATCGCCTGTGTCCAATTCCTCAATGAGGCAGCTAGTGACCTGCTTGGCACGGGCTATCTTGTAGCCTGCGGCAAGGTGTGAAGCTGAAAAAGTGGTTTTCCAATCTGGGGAGGAGAGGAAGAGCTGGATGGAGTCTCGGCTGAGTCCTTTATCGGTCATCATATCGCTTTCGACTTCTCGGGATGATTCTTTTGTCTCCGAGTTTGCCGCTTTTTAACAGAGACTCTCTGGGTGCCTGCGGTTTGGGTGCGGTTTCTTCGAGTGAGGTTTTTACTGCCGGCTTTTTGGTTTTTAACTTCACGCCGTAATGCTTGGCCATATCGAGAAGCATTTTGTAGGCATCTTGCTGCTGCGACTGCAGAGCTGACTGCTTGATCTTTTTTCCAAGTGTGAGGTAGTAAGTTTTTTCATCGTAATGGGATGAGAGGTCGAGCTCGGCGATGGGTGAGAGCACCCACATGCGATATGAGGCCTCAAAGGCCTCCTCGTGATGCTCTTTCGCTTGTTCGATGAGATAGAGCTTAGCGTTGTCATTATAGCCTTCGGCTAGCTCGATGAAGCGGGTTTTCTGCTCACTGCTAGTGTTGGCTTTTTGCACGTATTTATTGGCGACCCAGCCACAGCCGGCAAGAAGGAGGATGAGTAAAATGAAGAAGTCTTTCATAGGTATAGAACCCTCTCAGATTACGGCTCTGAAGGCAAGTGTGGAGACTTGTTGCAGGTGGGCGCTCTAGATATCGGCTTCATTAACGCCAGAAAAGCAGTAATTTTTATTATTTAACATATATTAATCATTGCTGTATGCGCTGCTTTTCCACATACTAAAGGGGAGATCATTACATCGTGAACCATGTAAATCATTCAATCTCTACATGTCTGATACATTCAACATATTGATTGCCTGTGGCGGTACTGGGGGGCACCTGTTTCCCGGTGTTGCTGTTGCCGAGGAGTTGGATAGGCGCGGCCACAAGGTGTTGTTGTTAATTTCAGAGAAGAAGGTGGACGCCCAAGGGGCTAAAAAATACGGCAGGTTGGCCTTTCATACGGTGCCTGCCATAGCAAAGCCATCGAGCTTGTCGCCGAAGATGATTCCTTTTCTTTTCAAACTCTGGCGCACCGTGCGTCAGTGCCGTAAAATCCTACTGCAGAACCAATGTGATGTCGTGCTCGGTATGGGAGGCTTTACTTCTCTGCCCCCTGTGCTCGCTGGTAAAAAGCTTGGGCTAATGACTTACGTGCACGATTCAAATGCTCTACCGGGTAAGGCGAACCGCACCACAGCACGCTGGTGTCGCAAGGTGCTTCTGGGGATGGAGGCGGCATCTTCCTATTTTGCTGATGCAGAGGTGGTTGTTACGGGCACTCCGGTGCGGCATGAGATGACTTCACTTCCAGAGCGGGCAGATGCGCGCAAGGCATTCGGCATGGATACTGGCGGTCCTGCGGTTTTGGTGATGGGTGGTAGTCAGGGGGCTCAAGCATTGAACTCTCTCATTATTGAGGCCGCTCAGGCGATGCCCGGGCTGCAGTTTATCCACATCACCGGAGCCTATGATTTTGAACGAGTTACAACCCTAGTGGGTAAACGTGAAGGCTACCGCGTGCTTGCGTTTTGTGATGATATGGCGACTGCTTATGCTGCGTGTGATGTTGCTGTTTGCCGGTCCGGAGCATCAAGCATGACCGAGCTTGCTTATGTGGCGATGCCATCAATTCTCGTTCCCTATCCTCATGCAGCAGACGATCACCAGACGGCCAATGCTCAGGTTTTTGAGACTGCCGGCGCTGCTGTTCTCAGGCAAGAAGCTGAGCTCGATGCGGGTCAGTTGGTGGCTGACCTCAGCAAGATGGTTGAAGATGACGAGTATAGAAAAGCCATGTCAGCACAGGCAGCGGCCCTTTCCGTTCGCGATGCTGACGCGAAAATTTGCGATCTGATCACTGTCGATGTGATGACCAAATAAGGCAGCCAATTTCCAGATATAAAAACCGAGTATGAACATTGATGAGCTTAGTAAACGATTAACCGACCGGGAGAACCCCGTGAAGGTCCACCTTATAGGGGTGGCGGGCTCTGGAATGAGTGGTCTGGCATTGTTGTTGTTGGGCATGGGTCACCGTGTCAGCGGTTCGGATATGGTCACCAGCGGGGAAACCCAGCGCATGCAGGGTTTGGGTTTGAACTTCTCTAGTCCCCATCGCGCAGATGAAGTGCATGGTGCCGATGTGGTGGTGTATTCATCTGCTGTTCGTGAAGAAAACGTTGCCCGAGCTGAGGCCCGAGCTCAGGGTATTCCCTGTATCAGAAGAGCAGAGTGCTTGGCGGCGATCCTGCACACCAGGCAAGGGGTGATTATTTCTGGCACGCATGGTAAAACCACGACCTCCGCGATGTGTGCGCATGTGTTGAGACGTGGCGGCATGATGCCGTGTCACTACGTGGGTGCTGAGATCCCCGTATTGGGTAATAATGCTCATTGGGAGGAGGATTGTGAGGTGATGATCGCAGAGGGTGATGAGAGTGACGGAACCCTTGCGCTTTATCATCCACAACACGCGGTTGTCCTTAACATCGAGGAGGAGCACTTGGATTTTTATCGTGATATTAATCACATTAAGGAGGTCTTCACCACATTGCTTGATCAGACGGCGGGCAATAAAATCTATTTTGCAGGCTGCCCCGTGGCCACTGAGCTATGTGCGAGCCGTGAGGGCGCGTTGTCTTATGGCTGGGATGATGCTGATTTTACGGCGAGTGAAATCCACGAGAGTGGCGGCATGGTGTCATTCGATGTTGTCAAAAAGGGAGAACGATTAGGAAGGGTCGAGCTGGGCATTCCCGGTAGACACAACGTGCTCAATGCACTGGCCGCGATCACCGTTGCTGATACCTTGAAGGTTGATTTTCAGCTCGTGGCGCGCGCTCTGGCAACCTTTGCAGGTGCACGCAGGAGGTTTGAAAATAAGTATGTCTCGTCCCATTTACGTATCGTTGATGACTACGGTCACCATCCTACTGAGGTTGAGGCCACGCTGCAAACGGCGCGTTCGCTCAAGCCCGGACGCATGGTGGTTGTTTTTCAGCCGCATCGCTATAGCCGTACGCAGAAGTTAGCCGATGACTTTGGTAAGGCTTTGCAGGATGCAGATCTTGTTTTTGTCACCGATATTTATCCAGCGAGTGAGCTGCCGATTGAGGGAGTGAGCGCGCAAACCATTGTGGATGCCATTGCGGCACATGGGAATGTTCCTGCTCAGGTAGTAGGTCCAATTCGGAATGCTCACCACGTCGTTGGCAATGCCCTCAAGTCAGGTGACTTGCTGGTTACTTTGGGTGCGGGTAACGTGCACGAGATTGGCACAAAAATTGCGCGTGATATGGCAGTCATCGAAGAGATGACGCGTTGCTGCGAAGAGGGAAGCGAGCAAGAAGAAGGCTCCTTACTCAAGGCTAAGCTTTATGAGCCGATGAACCGCCACACCACGATTCTGTGTGGTGGGCCGGCGCAGTATTGGCTGGAGCCGCATACCTTTGAAGCATTCTCAAGGATCGTCAAATATTGCCGAGATCGTGGCATTCCACAACGTATCGTTGGAAGAGGTTCTAACCTGTTGGTCAGGGATGGCGGCATACGTGGGGCAGTTATTCACCCTGTGGGTGGTGATTTCTCTGAAGTCCGCGTGGAGGGCGATGTGATCGTATCAGGAGTGGGCGCGCGGTTTAAAAAGATAGCAAGTGTGGCCGCGGGCAATGGATTGACTGGAATGGAGTGGATGGAGGGCATTCCCGGTAATGTTGGTGGTGGTTTGCGAATGAATGCAGGGGCGATGGGAATAGAAACCTTTGATCAGGTCGTTGAGGTTACTTTCCTTGATGAGGATGGAGAAATTAGGAAACGTGACGCTGAGGAGATCAAGGCGCTTTACCGTAATGTGCCAGAACTGCGCAGAAACTACGCTCTCGAGGCGAGCTTTCAGGCGGAAGTTTCAGGCCCCGAATTGATCGAGGAGCGCACTCGGGAATCAAAGCAGAAAAGGCGATCCTCTCAGCCTATCGCAGCGAGTGCCGGATGTATTTTCAAAAACCCAGAACAGATACCCGCGGGGAAACTTGTCGATGAGTTGGGCTTAAAGGAGGCATCTGTCGGCAAAGCCCAGGTATCCAGCGAGCATGGAAACTTCATTGTCAATCGAGGCAAGGCGAGCGCCTCGGATGTTCTTGGTTTGATCGACTACATCCGGCGGGAGGCCAAGGCTCAGCGAGAGATCAACCTGGAGACGGAAGTCCAAATCATCGGAGACGATGAGTTTACATTTTAAACCAAGGCAAAAATTTTAAGAGAAGCATATGAATAAGGATATACTCATCGCTGTAATCATGGGCGGTCCCGGATCCGAACGGGAGGTGTCACTGGCATCCGGTAATGCGGTTTTGGCAGCGCTCAAGGAGCAAGGATTAAATGCGGTTGCGGTTGATGTAGAGGGTCATTCATTCGAGCTGCCCGCGGGAACCGAACTTTGTTTTAACACCATTCATGGGACTTTTGGTGAGGATGGTGAAGTGCAGGCAATCCTCGAAAGCATGCTCATGCCTTACACCGGTGCCGGCAGAGAGAGTAGCAAGGTTGCTTTTGACAAGGTTGCCAGTAAAGAAGTCTTTCTAGCCCACGGGGTGCCAACACCTGTATCGGAAATCGTTGATTGTTCAGCCGGCGCCAAGCTTCCTGTAATGTCGCCACCTTACGTAGTAAAACCACCTTGTGAGGGTTCCAGTGTCGGGGTGCATATTGTGCATGATCCGTCTGAAGCGACAGCAGCCATGGAGGACGCAGCAAAATATGGTGATCAGGTTTTGGTGGAGCAGTATATTGAGGGTTTAGAATTAACGGTGGGTGTATTGGATGGTGTTGCCTTACCCATCGTTCATATCGCTCCACGCAGTGGGTTTTATGATATGAAAAACAAGTATCCGTGGCTCAACGATGATGGTGGCACCGATTACTACTGCCCAGCTGATCTGGATGAGGCGACGACGTTAGCGGTTCAGGATGCTGCCCTTGCCGCCCACTGTGCTCTGGGCATTGAAATATACTCACGGGTAGATGTCTTACTGGATAAAGAGGGTAGACCCTACGTTCTCGAGGCGAATACCATTCCCGGCATGACGGCTAGCAGCCTGTTGCCCAAGGCGGCCCAAGTAGCTGGTTATGAATTTGGCCCCTTATGTGAAACCATCGCCGATATCTCCCTTAAACACCGAACCTAGAATACGACCATGGCAAGATCAAGAGCTCGAAGAAAAACTACCGCTGTCCAACGCAATGTTCGCCAAGGGGGAGACCTCCAGCGCTTGCATATTAAGGTGAGCTCACCTCGAATCGTGATGTATCAAGTCATGCGAGGTATGGGCAAAAGCTTAAAAGGCTTGCTAGGTTTGATGCTCTTAGCTGTCATTGTATTAGGCGGCTACCGAGGTGTGCAGAGCTTATTCTTGGATAACGAAAAATACAAACTTCAGGAAATTGACCTGCAGACCAATGGCTATCTTGATCACGCAAGGGTAGTGGATTTAGCAGGTATTGATTTGGAGGCGACCATTTTTGCTGTCAGTGTCGAGGATGTCCGTGAGAGATTGAGCGCTTTACCAGAAGTCGTGCAATGTGATGTTCAGCGCCGCCTTCCTGGAACTCTTAAAATTAAAGTTCAAGAGCGTGTGCCTGTGGCTTGGATTCAGTGCGAATCTGTCGGTTTCTTAGGGCGTCGCGCTGATGGTGTATTGATTGATGAAAATGGTATTACCTTTCCTTGTGAAGGAGCACTTTGGCAGGCGTCACAGAATCTGCCCGTTATCATTATGATCACCGCCAAAAGCGAAGACTTCGATCATGGCACCAAGGTGAAGCATGTTGACTTAATGAGAGCGCTAGACCTGATGGCAACGTTCAGTGAAGCCGACGTCCGAGAGGAGTGGTTGCCTGAGCAAATCACACTGATCAATGACTATTCCATGGAGCTTGTATGTCATAACCAATCAAAAGCTATTTTTGGCATGTATGAGCACAAACGACAGGTTGAGAATTATATTACCATTCATGAACACTGCTTAGCCGAGAACCGGAACAGTGATAATCCTGGAATGAAGCAGAAAATCAAACAGATGAATTTGATGCCTCGTAAGAATATCCCCGTTGAATTTAAAAAACAGCCTGCCCAACCAGAAGAGCCAGTGCTCATTAAACCTCGCATGCCGACGACGCACTAGAAGCCTTATCCACCTTTCTATCATACTAATTCCAAGCTCATTGACACCCACCGCATTCGATGGGATTTCATTAAAGCTATAATGCTAAATTAACACCTTTTCTATTCACCCAATGGCAAAATCAAAAATACATGTAGGTCTCGAAATTGGCACTACCAAAACCTGCATGGTAGTTGGCGAGGTGAAGCCTGATGGCTCCGTCAAGATTCTTGGTGTGGGGGAAACCCGCAGTGCTGGCATCAGGAAAGGTGAGATTACCGATTATCCGCAGGCAAGGGCAGGCGTGAAGGAGGCCCTGCTTCAAGCTGAAGATATATGTGATGTAGATATTAGTAGTGTGCTGTTATCCGTTACGGGATTGCACATCGAGGGTGTTAACAACCGCGGAACCTATCGTTTACCCGATGAGGAGGAAGAAGTGCATCATGGGCACCTTGCTGAGGCCACTGAGATAGCGCGGGATCTGGCAATCCCAGGTGATCACGTGTATCTGCACAACTTCATTCGTCATTATCGCCTAGATGGGCAAGAGCATGCAGTAAGCCCAGTGGGGTTACTGGGGCGTTCACTCGAAGTTGACTTTCACATTGTGCACGGCGTGCGGACCCGTATTCAGAATAGCATTAAGTGTGTGAGGGAAATTCCGCTTGATGTGGACGACGTCGTATTTGCTCCGATCGCGACAGCTCAAGTGGCATTGGATAGAGAGCACAAGGATGCTGGTGCGCTGGTCATCGATATCGGTGGTGGCACTGCGGATTATGTGTTGTATCTGAAAGGCGCTATCGCGGCATCTGGCTGTATTCCCGTGGGAGGGGATCACATCACTAATGATATCCATTTGGTCACAAAAATCCCGTTAAGTCGGGCTGAGGATTTGAAGAAAACTGAGGGTGATTGCTCGGGTGATCCAGCTAGAGGTATTGGTAACGTTTCCGTCAAGGATGACCAAGGCCTTGTTGAAGGTGAGATTAAGCGATCACTGCTCAATGAAATTATCCATGGACGGCTGGAGGAAACACTAAGGCTCATACGTGATCGGCTGCCAGAAGATGCCCTACAAGGTATTGGCTCAGGAGTGTTTTTAACGGGTGGTACTAGCCGAATGCGTGGGCTTACTGAGCTTGCTAACGAGGTATTTGGGTTATCCATTTACGTCGCAGACCAAGTTAATATGAGTGGCGTGCACGCCAGTTTCCGAGATCCTCAATATTCGACAGCTGTTGGGCTTATACGTTACGCTCAGATTCTTGATGCAGAGCGTGAAGCTGGATCGGGAAGTTTTCTTGGCCGCATGCTGAAATTATTTTGGCCCTTTGGTAGCTAGTCTAACATCTTGCTGTAAATATATCGAGGTTTAGAAAACATCCTGCTTGCTTGCATCTGTGTGAGTCTTGCCCTTGAATAGTATTATGAAGATTAAATTTTGTGGTGCTGCAGGTACTACGACAGGTTCCCAGCACCTGTTAGAAGTTAATGGTAAGCGTATTCTGCTCGACTGTGGCCTTTACCAGGGGCGGCGCAATGATGCTTATGAGATCAATTGTTGCTTTCCTTATTTTAACCCTAAGGACATTGATTGTGTGGTTCTCTCCCATGCGCATATTGACCACTCGGGAAACTTACCAAACCTCTGCAGTAAAGGTTTCGATGGTAATATTTACGCTACATTTGCGACCCGTGACTTATGTCAGGTCATGCTTAAGGACAGTGCCCATATTCAAGAAAGTGATACCAAGTGGCTCAATAAGCATCTGAAAAAAAAGAACAAACCCCTCATTGAACCACTTTACGGGGCAAGAGACGCGGAAAAGTGCCTCAGGCAATTTGTTAATGTTGGCTATGAGCGGCCGATGATAATTGCTCCAGGGGTGACCATGTGGTTTTATGATGCCGGCCATATTTTGGGCAGTGCTCAGATTTTATTGGAGATCGAAGATGAGGAAGACGGTCAGACCAAGCGCTTCCTTTTTTCTGGTGATGTTGGTCGGGGAGGTAATGACTTGCTGAATGACCCGGTGCCGGCGAAAGATGTTGATTACATGCTGATGGAGAGCACCTATGGTGGTCGAGAGCATGAGCTTGGAACGGGAGCTGATGACAGCATTGCTGATGTGCTCAACGCCGCTATCAAGCGTGGCGGTAAAATCATTATTCCGTGCTTCGCCGTGGAGCGCACTCAGCAGATTCTCTACGTGTTGCACCAGTTGTTTGAAGAAGGGCGCGTGCCGGAAATCCCCGTGTTTGTCGATAGCCCACTGGCAGTCAATGCTACGGAAATTTTCCGCCTACATCCTGAGTGCTTCAACAAAGAGGTGAATGATTTCCTTTATGAAAAGCGCAACCCCTTCGGCTTTGAGGGGCTCACTCTGATCAGGTCGGTGGCTAAATCAAAAGAGCTCAATGATAGTAAAAAACAGGGGATCATTATCTCGGCCTCAGGTATGTGTGAAGCAGGTCGTATTCTGCATCATTTGAAAAACGGTATAGCTAATCCCAATAATACCATTCTCTTTGTAGGTTATTGTGCGGAGAATACCTTGGGCTGGAAAATACGCCATCGTCTCCCGGAGGTGAATATTTTTGGGCAGCCCTATAAGCTTCTTGCTCACGTTGAGATCATGGATTCGTTCTCTGGTCATGCAGACAACTCTGAGCTTATCGATTATTTTAAAGCCACCACAGGAACCAAGAAAAAGGTGTGGCTTATTCACGGCGAGCAATCTCGTTCGGAGCTTTTGCAAGAAGAGCTCAAGGGCATTCACGATGGTGACGTCGAGGTCGGTGTCCTTGGTAAGGAAATCACTTTTTAGTATCTGAGTAGCTTTGGGGTAAAGCGTATGCCGATACTCACTGCTAATTACTGATTGCAGGTTTTCAGATGAAACCGAGACATTATCTTGAAGGAATCTTGCTACCTCAGGCAGCTTTCTTTAGCTGCATTGTCTTTAGATGCTTATAGCCGACTAGCTTTTGACTGTCTTCATCCCAGAGCCTTAGCTTGAGTGACTTCAAGCTGGAGAATAGCGTGAGTTCTGGCACTTGCTGGAAGAACGGTTCTGCATTGTGGCATCGCTCCAAGGAATAGTTGGGGATGCGAGAGCTCAGGTGGTGAATGTGGTGATAGCCGATGTTGCCCGAGAACCATTGCAGGATTTTGGGTAGTTTGTAGAACGAGCTGCCTTTCATGGCGGAGTGTGTGTAGTCCCACTCTTCGCCGCTGCGCCAATAGGTGTCCTCGAATTGATGCTGCACATAAAACAGCCACACGCCGAGTGTGCTCGCGACCGCTGTGACGGTTAGTTGTATCAATAAGTAACTCCAGAAACCAAATAGGGAGCTCATGGCGATCGCATAAACGAGGATGGTTGCATTCATTGCCCATACGGAACGCTTATCGAGCTTGCTGGCGTTGGCGTAAGCGACGCGTTGATAAAAGATGAATAGGCCGAGTGGAATGAGGCCGAAGAGCACAAAAGGGTTGCGCGTGAGTCGGTAAAAGAAGCGTTCCCTGCGCGGGGCTGCTAGATATTCTTTGACCGTCATCGTCCATACGTCGCCGATGCCACGTTGGTCGAGGTTTCCAGAACTGCCGTGATGGACCGCATGTTGCCAGCGCCAATGACGATAAGGCGTCAGTGTTAGCAGGCCTGAAATAAAGCCGACGATGTTATTGGCCTTTTTTGAGCGAAAGTAGGAGCCATGGCCGCAGTCGTGAAAGATGATGAAGACGCGGACGAGGAATAACCCAGCTAGGAGTGCAAGTGCGATGGTCAGCACCCAAGAGACTGTCATCGTGAAATACATGAGAGCCCAGAGGCCTATGTAGGGGATCCCGGTATTGATTATTTGCCAGACGCTTTTCTTCAGGCACGGCTGTCGGTATTGCGCCACGATCTTACGCCATGAGATTGGTGCCTCGACCTCTTTGGGCAGGGTGGGGGGTGTTTCGGCCGAAGCTGAATGATTGGTCTGGGTGTCCATTTTATAGGTGACAGGTAATTATATGAAAGTGATTGCGAATGAAAGTTGCATCTAAAACTTCAAGGGCTTGTTGCTCAGTGATGTGCACAAGGTAGAGGCTTAGACTGCGGCTTAACGATCCGCCGAACCCTTGACCAGCTGGGTGTGTGATCGGGCGAGACGATACACCTGCTTGCCACCCATGCAAGCACCTCCGAGCACTTCCCTCAAAAGAAAATTCCTAGTGGTGGCCTGGGCATGTCGCGATCAGCGTCGAGTAGTCGACCCATGTCGCTGGGACGCCCAGTGTGGTTTTCACCTGGTGGACCTGCGTTCGCGTTGCACGATGCTTGTGAAGCGATCAAGGGCGACCAATCAACCACCTCCCCGTAAATCAACGCTGAGGCAGGGATGGTAAGTCATCATCGTAATCAAAATCATCTTTACTGGGTAACAATGAGTTTTGATCTCCTGGGAGCCAAGGCAGGGAATGATTGTATTGCGGTGAAATATGATCGCCGTGAATACTGTTTAATCTGCGTGGAGATGCCTGTTGATCGATCACCTCGCCCTTGTAGACGAGCTCTACGACATAACCAAAGAACTCTCGCCGCCCGAATAAATGTGCCTCGGCACGGTCTGCCTCTGGAATCGCATAGGAAAAATGCACTGTCTCTTCACGACTCGCTCCTTTCCAATCCGCTGGCTCATCCCAAGAATAATCGATTTTGGCAAGGGAACTGGCCTTTTTAATTTCGCCACTATTGAGCCTATCATAGAAATGAACCTGCACATGAACATCTGCTGGATTGATGGCTTTGTCTGGTCTGGCAAGAATAGTGACCGCTACGTTGGTCTGTTTGCTAGCCATTGCTCCATTGCCTGGGCGTGCATTCATAGGCCCAATCGATATGACGGGCCTGTGCGCATGGGCAACATCCATGCCCTTGGTTAACTTCTTGGCGGAGAGTCTAAAATAGGCTCCGGCCTTGATGCCCATTTGCTGCACTTGTTGGTATTGGTCCGCAGCTTTGGTGTACAAACCCATTTCCTCAAAGAGTAAGCCTTTATGGTAAATGACCGCTGCTTCAGAGGGGTCGCGGCGGGCGGCTTCGTCAAGCTTGAGCATGGCGCGCATCATATCGCCATCGAGCTGAAGAGCGCGGGATTCGCGAACCAGTCGTTCGGCGACAGGATCGGCAATCATGCTAGAACCATACCCTGAGGGGGTCACGGTAATCGCAGTGCCTGACACAGTGCCTCCGGTGGTCGCTGTCAACTCAACTGCGCCAATTGTTGGCTTTGAATGAGTGATCGTTGGGGCTGATCTAGAGCGAGGCCCGACACTAGCGAGAATTTCGTCAATACTCCTTGGCTTAATGGCCTCAGGGTTGTTCACCCTGAGGGGTGCGCTTATAGTTTTTGTGACAGCCTTTGGGACAGTTTTTGGGATAGTTTTTGGGGCAGCTGCCACCGTTCTACCTGATGTGAGGGCAGCACCTATGGTGATGAGCTGAGCAAATGCGAGCAGGGCAAGAAGCCAGCATGCAATGAGAAACGTTGGCCTAGAAGATGGATCGCCGGCCGATTGCTTGACGGGCGCATTTTCACTATAGGATCCTTGTGTTTGCATCTAATCAATGAACTTCTATCTCAGCTAGATATACTAGTCTTAGAGTTGCAACGAGTCAATGGAGGAAAATTGTTCAGGGCAGGGGGCTGCACCTCTGAGTCAGTGTGTGCCCTGACGATAATAGGTAAGGTGAATGTCACGACAGCCACAGAATAGATCGAACGGCAGCTCAAGTATTTCTGCATCGCGGTGAGAAGCAGATAAGATCTTGGTCAGCTCAGGCTTTCCAGTTGAGTGCCCCTTTTTTGAGGGCATAGACATAGGCTACGGTGAGTATGCCTACAAATCCACAAACGCTGTAAAATGCCATATTCCCTGTAGCGGTGAGCTCACGGAATTGAACGGCCCAGGGGTAGAGGAAAACAACCTCGATATCAAAAATGACAAATAACATCGCCACGAGGTAAAACTTTACACTGAATCGAGGTGCGCCGTCACCAATGGGAAGCATACCGCACTCATAGGGAGTGTCCTTGAATGAGTTTTTGCTGCCTTTTTTGCCCAGGAGAACACTCATAATGAGCATGGTGGCACAAAATCCGATAGCGACCATGGCCTGCATGACAACGGGTAAGTAATTCTCGATCATCGTTTTGAATATACAGTAGTTACTGAGTAATGGTGTTAAGCAGTGCAGCTAAAAAGAAAACCCGCACCACCTAGTGATTTGGTGATGCGGGTTTTTAAAACAGTTCGCATGGTAATAACCAGCACGAAATTTTGTTGAGGGATCTTAGATCGCTAGGCCGAACCTAGGCAGAATCTTGAGCGGCCAAGAAGTCACTGTGAGCTTCAGATAGCTTAGCCAATCCTTTATACTCTTTGCCTTCTTTTTCGATCATCCCGCGGGTGACAAGGTTTTGTAGTTTTTCGTATGAGCGGAGACGGAGCATTTCTTCTCCACCGCTGACGGCGTTGCGTTCCTTGAGTCGCGCGTAAACAGCTTCAAATAAATCATTGAATCCAAAGAAGCTGTCATCATCCCCTAATACATTGACGATTTCATCAGTCACGTGATCTGGGACGCGGCGAGAGAAACGAGTTCTTTTCGTAATAGCCATGGGCAAATCATACCACATTATTGCGTTTGTGCTAAATGAAAATAAGAAAAAGCGGAAAATCGCATTTTTTTTTGCCTGTGAGAAATGACAAATTGACAGGATGCCAGAGTTGACAGGGCCTTGTATTTCAGCGATGTCAGCATCTGTCATGACCATTTCAGAAGCAAAACATGTAGCAATCGTGGGGGCTACGGGTGCAGTTGGGCAGGAAATGCTAGATTGTTTAGATGAGCGTAATTTCCCAATTGGTGAACTAACCTTGCTAGCTTCCGCCAGATCTGCTGGCAAAGAGATTCCATTCAGAGGGAATTTAATCAAAGTTAAGGAATTAACACATGAAAGCTTCGAGGGAGTGGATATCGCCCTATTTAGCGCTGGTGGCGACTTATCTCTGGAATACGCCCCAAGTGCTGCTGCAGCTGGAGCCGTCGTCATTGATAACTCATCGGCTTTCCGTATGGATGATCAAGTGCCTCTGGTCGTTCCCGAGGTTAACCCAGAGGCGATCAAGGACAGGCCAAAAGGGATCATTGCCAACCCCAATTGCACCACCATTATTACCCTGATGGCTTTGAGCCCGCTGCACAAGCTCTACGGCCTGCGCAGTATTATTGCTTCTAGTTACCAGGCAGTCTCCGGAAGTGGGGCCCAGGGCATCATCGAGCTCGACGAGCAGATCAAAGTATTGGGTGCTGGTGGAGAGGTCACCGAGGACATGAAAAATGTTTACCCACACCAGATTGCCTCCAACGTCATTCCGCATGTGGA
>Ga0115545_1001144_pt1 | contig 14058 bp, 10 predicted proteins | sample COGITO_mtgs_1003_FD_87188 | JGI IMG/M metagenome (GOLD analysis project Ga0115545, IMG submission 87188) | Pelagic marine microbial communities from North Sea - COGITO_mtgs_100330 | ecosystem: Environmental > Aquatic > Marine > Epipelagic | place: Germany:Helgoland, sampling site Kabeltonne...
CCTCTTTGTTGCGAATGGGATTACTGGTGTTCGCGAAGCAGGTGGTGATATGACCACTGAGATTTTCAAATGGCGGGCAGAAATGGAGAATGGATCGTTAATCGGACCAATGATTTATACCTCAGGACCAAAGCTGGATGGGCCGAGGGCCACTTGGGCCGGTTCAATCCCTGTAGTGACGAAAGAAGATGCGGTGATTGCGATTGATTCATTGGAACAAATGAATGTCGATTTCATCAAACTCTATGATAGCCGAGTGACAAGAGAGGCTTATATCTGGATATTAGAAGAAGCCGAAAGACGCGGCATTAGAACATCTGGCCACATGCCTTTCACAGTGATGTTAGAAGAAGCAGTAACTGCAGGACTAGGCTCAGTTGAGCACCTCTACTACATATTAAAAGGCTCTTCCACAGAAGAACAACAGGTAACTGATGACAACATCAATCGAAAAGCTAGTTTCTGGGGATCGATGACCACCCTAATGGACAGTTATTCTGAAGAACAGGCTCAAAAAGCCTTCAAAATGTTGGTGGACAATGACACCTATGTGACACCAACCATGCATATTGGAAACACACTTTCTTACCTTGATCGCGATGACCATAGTAATGACGAATACCTGAATTATATCGGTGAAGGCATAATCGAAACGTATCAAGGTCGAATCAGAAGTGCGGCACGGGCTTCAGAAGAATTTATCGCTATGCGACACCGTTTGAATACCGCCTTTAAAAACTTAGTCCCTAAAATGAGTGCTGCAGGTGTTTCCCTTTTGGCAGGATCAGATTCAGGCGCCTCAAATTCTTATACGTATCAGGGTATTTCGTTACATCAGGAATTGGCGGCTTTAGTTGATGCAGGATTAAGCCCTATAGAAGCGCTAAAAGCAGCTACCATCAATGGTGCAAAGTTCTTAAGAGTAGAGGACTTCTATGGCACATTAGCTGTCGGAAAATCCGGAGACGTCTTGGTTCTTGATGCAAATCCATTGGAGGACATTACGAATACACAAAAGATCAATACGCTTGTGATGAAGTCTAAAACCTATAGTTCTGCTGACTTAAAGGCGATGTTGGAGTCTGTTAGGAAGTGATATCCGTCATTGCGGGGAAAAAATCGTGCGATAGCTGAGATTTTGACGCGGCAATCCCCCTGAGCCAAGCAGATCTATCAGCTGATAGCGCTAGTGCCATCAACAGACGGATTCTTTCACTCCGCTGCGCTTCATTCAGAATGACAGTATCGTTGACTGATTACTAATTAACCATCCCCAATTACCAGCCGCTAGGCACCTTACATGTTTCTTCGGTACTGACCACCAACCTCAAAAAGAGCATTGGTGATCTGACCAAGAGAGCAATACTTACAAGCTTCCATCAATTCTTCAAACAGGTTATCGTTTTGGATGGCTGCAGTTTGTAGTCTCCGGATAATATCCTCTTGCTTGGAAGCATTCCCTTCATGTAGGTCTTTCAACATGGTGATCTGATATTCCTTCTCTTCCGAAGTCGCACGGATTACTTCTTTCGGTAATACCGTTGGCGAACCTTTAGAACTTAAGAAAGTATTCACTCCAATGATTGGGAATTCACCTGTATGCTTTAAGGTCTCGTAGTACAATGACTCTTCTTGAATCTTACTACGTTGATACATGGTTTCCATTGCACCTAATACGCCCCCTCTTTCGGTGATACGGTCAAACTCAAGCAACACAGCTTCTTCAACTAAGTCGGTTAACTCCTCAGTGATAAATGAGCCTTGCATCGGGTTCTCATTTTTAGAGAGCCCAAGTTCCTTGTTGATGATCAACTGAATGGCCATTGCCCTACGTACTGACTCTTCAGTCGGTGTAGTGATGGCTTCATCATAAGCATTGGTGTGAAGCGAGTTACAGTTATCGTAAATCGCATACAAGGCTTGAAGTGTAGTTCTGATATCGTTAAAATCGATCTCCTGTGCATGAAGCGATCGGCCTGAAGTCTGAATGTGATACTTCAGCATTTGTGCCCTTGGGTTAGCCTCATACTTATGCTTCAAAGCTTTCGCCCAAATTCTTCTCGCCACACGACCAATGACTGCATATTCAGGATCGATACCATTAGAAAAGAAGAACGACAAGTTCGGTCCGAAGGCATTGATATCCATTCCTCTGCTCAAATAGTATTCTACGTAAGTAAAGCCATTGGAAAGTGTAAAAGCCAACTGTGTAATTGGGTTAGCACCCGCCTCGGCAATATGGTAACCCGAAATAGAAACTGAATAGAAGTTTCTTACGGCCTGGTCAATAAAGTACTGCTGAACATCTCCCATTAATCGAAGGGCAAATTCAGTAGAGAAAATACAAGTATTTTGTGCTTGATCTTCTTTTAAAATATCAGCCTGAACCGTTCCTCTAACATTAGAAAGCGTTTTTTCCTTAATTGGCTCATACACTTCGGCAGGAAGTACTTGATCGCCCGTCACCCCCAGAAGCATAAGGCCAAGTCCATCATTTCCTTCTGGTAATTCGCCTTGATACAGAGGTCTCGCAACTCCTTTGTCTTTGTATATCTTTACAATTTTAGCTTCGATTTCTTTCTCTAGGCCATTCTCTTTGATATAGACTTCACATTGCTGATCGATAGCAGCATTCATGAAAAAGCCTAGAAGCATCGGTGCAGGCCCGTTGATGGTCATTGAAACCGAAGTCGTTGGATTTGATAGGTCAAAACCAGAGTAAAGCTTCTTAGCGTCATCTAAGCAGCAAATGCTCACTCCCGCATTACCAATCTTTCCATATATATCAGGACGGTAATCTGGATCGTTTCCGTATAGCGTTACAGAGTCAAATGCGGTAGAAAGTCTTGCCGCAGGCATTCCCAAACTCACATAGTGGAAACGTCTGTTTGTTCTTTCAGGTCCACCTTCGCCAGCAAACATCCTTGTCGGATCTTCACCTTCTCTTTTGAAAGGGTAGATACCCGCAGTATAAGGGAATTCGCCAGGAACATTCTCCTGAAGCGACCATCTTAATATATCTCCCCAGCTTCTGAATTTTGGTAAAGAAACTTTCGGGATTGGCGTATGCGAAAGCGACTCAGAATGGGTCTCGATTTTGATTTCTTTATCGCGTACCTTGAAGCTATACACAGGATCCGTGTATTTCTTTTTCTTGTCTTCCCAGTTTTCAATCAACTGCCAGTTATGGGGATCAAAATCTAATTTCACTTGCTCGAAAGACTCTTTAAGCCCTTTGATCAAACGATCTTTGTCATCAATTTCTGAATCTCCTAACGTTTCGATAGACCTATGCAAGCCATATAGCTTATCGGCAATTTCGGCTTGTGACAAAGCACGAACATCATATGATCTGTTACTTTCAGAAATCTCAGAAAGGTATCTTGTTCTCTTAGGTGGAATCACGAAGATCTTTTCAGACATCTCATTCGTAATTTCAAAAGTCGATTTCAATTCCGCTCCCGTTCGCTCGACCACTTTGTCCATGATCACTTTGTAAAGTGAGTTCATGCCGGGATCGTTGAACTGAGACGCTATAGTACCAAACACTGGCATCTCATCAACATTGGCTGTCCAAAGCCCATGGTTACGCTGGAACTGTTTCTTGACATCGCGAAGCGCATCTAGCGCTCCACGTTTATCGAATTTATTGAGTGCAATTACATCAGCAAAATCGAGCATATCGATTTTTTCTAGCTGCGTAGCTGCACCATATTCAGGCGTCATCACATAAAGTGAAACATCTGAGTGGTCTAAAATCTCTGTATCTGACTGGCCAATCCCTGAGGTCTCAAGAATAATCAAATCATATTGTGCTGCTTTTAGTACTTGAACAGCTTCTCTTACATGTTTTGAAAGCGCAAGATTTGATTGACGCGTTGCCAATGAGCGCATATACACACGGTCATTATTGATCGAATTCATACGAATTCTATCGCCTAATAATGCACCGCCAGTTTTCCTTTTCGAAGGATCGACAGAGATAATCGCAATTGTTTTCTCTTCAAAATCAATCAAGAACCTTCTTACCAATTCATCTACTAAAGATGATTTACCTGAACCACCTGTACCCGTTATGCCTAAAACAGGAGTATCGACAGCATTAGCCATTTCATGCACCTTATCCAAAACTCCTTTAGACGCCTCTGGAAAGTTTTCTGCTGCTGAAATGACCCTTGCTATTGACTTCGTGTTCTTGCCAACTAGGTCATTGATCTCACCATTCAAGTTTTCACCCGTTGGATAATCACATTGCTCGACCATATCATTGATCATGCCTTGCAATCCCATGGCACGTCCATCATCGGGAGCGTAAATGCGGGTAACCCCATAGTCCATCAGTTCTTTAATTTCCTCGGGAAGAATTACACCTCCGCCTCCACCAAAAATTTTGATATGCTCCGAATTCTTTTCTTTCAACAAGTCATACATGTACTTGAAGTACTCGTTATGCCCACCTTGATAAGATGTCATAGCAATAGCTTGTGCATCTTCCTGAATGGCGGTATTCACTACCTCTTCCACACTTCTATCATGACCTAAATGAATTACCTCGCAGCCAGTGGCTTGAATAATTCTTCTCATGATATTGATGGCGGCATCGTGCCCGTCAAATAGGGACGCTGCAGTAACAATTCTAATCTTGTTCTTAGGCTTATAAGGAGCTACTTCTTGCATAATTATCCTAGGTCTAAAGGGTCTGCAAATTTAGGCAAAAAGAATGGTTTTCCTAACACTTGTTAGGTAGTGTTGTTGATCCTAATTCAATTCAGAAAGGCCAGAAAAGCGTGTTTTATTACTTTTTTGATGAATGGCTTTGATGATATTTCTCTTTTCCAATTCTGTCAACCTCCAACTAAGAGATGCCCGTTGCTCCAGACCTTCATCCTTCCCATATTGAAATTCAACTCGCTTAAGGTGATCCCCAAATTGAGATTTTGTCAGTTCAAAAAATTGGTCATTCTTAATCGTTTGTACTTTATCCCAACTTGAATATGCCGATTGTATCGGAGAGAAGAATCGTTCGAGGATATTCTCCGATTCTACCGGGCCCAGCTCAGCGTTCTTTTCAGAGTCCCTTATAGCCAATAGCACTACTTCACTCGTATTTTCTAAGATCCACTCTTTGAATACATTGAGGAAAATCAATGCATCTACAACACCATAATTATCTGAAATACTAGCATCAGCAATCTTGATTGGGGGAACCGTTGGCAAGGTGATGGTTGGAGTAACATAAGGGAAAGTCGCACTCATGCGTAGTGCTGTCAAAAAACGAAGGCTATCAGCTTGCTGATCCTTTAATAGCGCTCGAAAATCTACACCTTGAACGATACTCTGCCCATTGGGCCTTAAGTTTAAAAAGCTTACCGGCTGAGGCGAAATATATAATTTTCGGCCATCATTAGTGATCAGTGGGCTGGCAAGAAGCGCAGGCATATCCCCATCAAATTCTGGTTGCTGATAATCTATAATCGGCCTGTCGAGAAGGCCTCCTAAATTCTTACTGAGATTATTCTCAAACTCATATCCACGCTCTCGCTTATAGCGCTGACCACCATATTCAAAGCTTCTTGCTTTGTAAAAGATATCATTGATTAGAAGTGAAAATATCAGTGGGTTGAGAAGTTCTTTGCCCATTTCAGTCAAGTGCTCTTCCGACCTAGGACTCATACCTTCCCACCACAGATCACGATAAAAAGCAGCACCTATCAAGCCTCCTGATGCACCGGTGATAAGAAAAGTCTCGTTCATTAATTGCCCCTTTTTAACCGAGTCTATGTGTTGTAAGACATTCACAGTCCACAGTGCAGATCTCTGACCTCCGCCACTTACAGCAATAAGGTTCATGATTGGCTTCTCTTGACCAGTTTTAGCCTTCCAATTCTCTAACATTTTAAGCCAATGCGCTTTAGATTTCTCAATAGCAGCTTCGCTACTGATGGCCCCAATAGACTCTAGTGAATATTCGGCAGGAGCACTTGTATAGTTTAGACCATAAGCCGGGTATTGATAACCCCAATTGAACTGACTCGAAAGTATATTGAACAGAAAGAACATGGCAATCACAGCGGTGACAACCCATGAGCGCAACCAGAAACTCAATGCGCCAGTACCCATAACCATCATGGTAAAAAGGAATACGCCTGAAGCAGCTGCAGGAATTTGAAATACTGGTGACGACTGAAATACCCCTAATGCAATTACCACTACAAGCAGTAGCAACTCAACTACTATGGCATTGCGTTGATTCTGTTTGAAAATCCCCAGTATAGCGATGCGATCATAGAACTTCTCATAGCGCCTTGTAGAATGATGCTTAAGCTTAAGCGAAAAGTAGTACTTCACATTGACCGTAGGCTGTTTAAGTCTTTTGAGTTGCTGAAAAGCATTTCGTTTTGACTTTTGAGGATTTACATTTGATCGTAGCGACTTATCCCTCATGACTTTTTGAATGTCACGGTTTGTTCTAGAAAAATAAATAAACAAAAACGTGAGCATTAACAAATACCCAGACAGAAGCCCTAGCAACCCAATAACTACCTCAGACCAGGGATACAATTCAATATTCAACTGAAACGATATGATCTTACTTATGTAAAAGGCCAAAAAACTAATTGGTATCAAGGCATTGTTCAGACAAAAATGAGAAAATGGCCTCGGAAGAGTCCCCAAAAACGGAAACCTAAAGCCATCCAAAATGTAGCTCGTGATATTGAAGGCCATCGAAAAGCCAGCAAGCGACACTCCAATTATTATAAAGCCCCAAAAACCCACTTTACCCATATAAATGGGATCTAAAAAAAGAAATGGAATTCCAAGCGACTTACCAAAGCGACCGTCTACGATAGAAAATAGTATTAGCCAATAGAATAATAGGAACTGGTTATGCTTGACGTGCACTAAAAGTAGCTTCGTTGGAAAGCTGTGAACGATAGCATTTAGTATTTTCAATCTCGAATTCTCTTAGTTCCTTGATATAACTCGTACTTAAGCAATCTACATTCTATTCTTGCATTATAAAATGGAATCTTTAATGAGGTACGCAGTCCTATTCGCTTCGCCAAGTCAAGGTTCCCTGTAAAAATAATACCTGTGTACCCACCGCATCGCTTCTTGAAGAAGTCTCCTATCGAAGCGTATAATTCTTCTAAGTCTTTGTCTGCGCCAAGTCTTTCCCCGTATTCTGGATTCATCATAACAATCCCTGGTGCCTCTGGTAGAGGAGTTTCTCTAAAATCACAAAGCTCAAAATCGATTAGGTGGTCTACACCAGCCGTTTTGGCATTTTCCTTGGCCGACCAAATCGCATTCTTATTTAAATCCGAAGCAATGATTTTAAATTCAGGTGACTTCTTGACCTGAAGGCGTGCTAACCTTCGGTAACCATTCCATGCCTCTTCATCATAACCTTTGATGTGCATAAAGCCGAAGTTCTCTCGTATCAACCCTGGAGACATGTTAATGGCCATCAGTGCTGCTTCAATGGCGAGCGTTCCACTACCACACATTGGGTTCACAAAATGGCTTTGCTTATCCCAGCCCGAAGCCAGTATAGTAGAAGCAGCCAAAGATTCAATCATTGGTGCTTTGAAGGGTATTCTTCTATATCCGTGTTTAGCAATCGTGTTGCCTGAAGTATCAAAGTAAAGTCTTACCTGATCTTCTTTCCAATACAAGTGAATAACGACATGATCTCTGTTGGGCCCAGAATCAGGGCGTTTACCTGTCACCTCTATTAGGCGATCCGCAATGGCATCTTTGACCCTAACATTGGCGAAACGATCGTCAGTGATGTGTTCATTCCTCACAAATGATGTGACTGAAAAGTAACTATCATTATGAAGAAAGTTTTCCCAAGGAATGGCCTTTACTCTTTTATAAAGATCATCTGCTGTATTGGCTCTAAACCTCTGTATTTGAAAAAGCACTCTGCTGGCTGTTCTCAAATACATGTTCAGCCTCATACAATCGTCCATGTATCCAGAAATTTCTACTTCGGAGATACTCGAACTGTCGACATCATAGTCTAGGGCCTCAATTTCTTTGGCTAACCATTCGCTCTGCTTCGGAAAGCAAGTCACTACGATGGCACTTTTATATGGAAAAACTCTGCTCATTGAAAGGCGAAATACGTCAGATCATTAATCATTCAAAAATAATCTAAGGCTTTTCGCGCAAACGCTTTAAATGTCATGATTGAATTTTAACTTCGCAGTCCAAATTTACTGATATGCAAAACTGGTTTACTTGTAAGGTTAAATACCAAAAAGAAGACGAACATGGTCGTGTGAAAAACGTGACTGAGACTTATCTAGCCGATGCCCTATCGTTTACTGAGGCTGAAGCTAAAATCTATGATGAGATTGGCCAACGTGTGATGGGCGAGTTTCAGGTAACCAGTATTGCGAAAAGTAAGATTGTTGACGTTTTTGAATACACTGGTGGTGACGTATTCTACCAAGCTAAAATCTCCTATATGGTAGGGGACGCTGATAGTGGGAAAGAGAAAAAGGTGACCAACCTAATGATTGTCCACGCCAACGATATCCAAACGGCTTGGGAACGTATTCACGAAAGCCTGAACAATATGTTAGTCACTTTTGTAGTACCCGAAATCAAAGAATCCCTCATCTTAGAGGTGTTTCATCATACAAAATCAGGTGAAGAAAAAATCCCTGATCACCTTACACCAGTTGCAGCACTAGAGACCGAAGAAGAAGAAGAAGAAGTTGCAGCAGCAGAGACCGATGAAGATGAAGATGAACAAGACGTTTGATAATGTTTCGGCCAACACGTTTCAGTGTCTTGGTTCAAAGTTAAAGGATCAGGGTTTAGCCTTCGAAGGAACCTCTGGCTACCTCAGTAAAAATGGCATCTCTACTGACTACCTTTTCGATGTGGCTGCTCAATCTTTATCCATCACTAACCTTGAAGTCGGCTTCCCAGCCTCACTTGTCGGTATGAATGCTGAAAAAGTGATGGGGATTTTGGAAAAAGCCATTGAAGATTGTCGTTAATCCGATTTATACTGACCAGACGTCTAGATTAAACCAAGGCTTTGTATTTTAAGGGTTGAAATATCAATAATGCAATTGCTGAAAGGTGACATCAATGAAGTTTGGGGAAAAGGAAAGTTGAAAAACTTCTTTGCCCCTGTTGCCATTTCTTCCCTTGTGGTCTTTCGGATTGTTTTCGGAGCCATTATGTTATGGGAGGTAACTAGGTATTTCAAGTATGAATGGATTTACCGCTACTGGATAGCGCCTGATTTCAATTTTAGTTACGCACCATTCAACTTCCAGCCATTACCTGAACAGTATATGTATATACTTTGGTATGCACTGGGTGGTTTGGCGATCTTTATTTTGATTGGATTCCTATATAGAATTAGTACAGTCTTATTCTTTATTCTGTTCTCCTATACTTTTCTTTTAGAGCAGGCGCGATACCTCAACCACTTTTATTTAGTGGTCATACTCAGTTTTATTATGATCCTGCTCCCAGCTCATAAAAGCTTTTCTGTAGATAGCGTTCTGTTCAAGAGGATTCGATCTTCGGTCGCTCCAAATTGGAGTTTATGGTTAGTTCGGTTCACCATTGCTGTGCCCTATTTCTTTGCTGGTATTGCAAAAATAAACCCTGATTGGCTCCGAGGTTATCCGATGGCCAACTGGCTTTTATCAGATATGGATTTTCCGATCATTGGGCAATACTTCGATCAACGGTGGATGGTAATGCTCATGTCCTACTCAGGAATGCTATTAGACTTGCTGATCGTTCCTGCTTTACTTTTCAAACGCACTCGATTAATGGCACTCATAGTCATTTCATTATTCCACTTAATGAATGACCAGTTGTTCACCATAGGTATATTCCCATGGTTCATGATGTTAGCCTCAAGTATCTATTTTGCGCCAGATTGGCCAAAAAGATTAGTCGCCAAGATTACTGGAGCCCATATTCAGGCCAAATCAGTAATTAAAGATTTTAAGGTCCCAAGCCTTAGAGTTCAAAAAGGGATTCTCCTTGGACTTGCACTCTTTGCATTGACACTAATTCTTACTCCTTTTCGACACCTGGTAATTCCAGGAAATGTCCATTGGACAGAAGAAGGACACCGTTATTCATGGCACATGAAACTTAGGGGTAAATCAGGTATTACGCGCTTTTATGTAGAAGATGAGAATACTGCGGAGCGCATCCAAGTACCCTTAGAAGGCTTTATTGAAGAATGGCAGGCCAATAAAATGGATGGTAAGCCTTATATGATCTGGGAACTAGCGCAACACATCAAAGACGAATTCAGAATAATGGGTTCAAATGTGGGTGTCTACGTAGACGCTTGGGCTTCGTTAAATGGGCGAGCCTATCAACAATTAATTGAACCCAACTTTGATATCACTCAAGTTCCTAAACCGTGGTTTGGCAATGCTGACTGGATACTCCCACTGACCATACCCTTGGAGAATCAGCGCTAAGTTCTCTTTCGGTTACGACATCAAAGGGTATCCCTTTTGTCAATTATTGCTACATTCAGGTTCTTGATATGAAAAAACACCTCACCTATTCCTTTCTTATCTTTCTATTAATCATCACCGCGTGCAGCAATGATGACGAACCAGTAATCAAGCCTGTTACAACTTTTGAGCAAGATAGATTTTTCATAGAGCCCGGAGAATCAGTCACTTTTACAAATACAAGCCAAAATGGAGTCTCATATGCATGGGACTTTGGAGACAACACAGCGTCAAGTAACGGAAACCCTATCCATGAATACCAAGAATTAGGTGAATTCATTATTAGGCTAACAGCAACAAGCAGTACTGGTGAAAGGGTTGCGACTACCTCCACAGTGGTAGTTGGTCAAAGATGGGCGCTAGGCATTAGGGTCGAAACAATCAACTTTGAGAATGCGAATGGTGCACCATGGGATGATGATGATACAGGCCCAGATTTACTAGTAGGCTTTGCCAAAGCTTCCGAAGCTGATAGAATACCCTTGATTAATTTTGGTAATGATTATGTACCGGAAGACTTTCCTGCTGGCGGTATACTTCCACCTGAGCTTCAGATTTTATTTACCGATGAAGACTGGCAATTCGTCATGCTTGACAATGAGCCTCCCCTCAATAGCCCAGAAAACGCAGAAGAAATGGTGCTCTTTACACTTAATCCAAACAATATTCTCTCAGAAAAAGACTATGTATTAGGAAGTGGGGTCTTTGAAGCTGAATCCAATGGCTTCCGTTTATTGATGCTCTTCGAATTAAGGTAAAGCTATGGCAAGGTTATAATCTTATCTCCTGTAGCGATTCGTCCAGATTGAACAATTCGGCAAGTAATTCCACCATGACCGCGCATGGCATTATAACCTCCCGTACCGAGGTTCTCTTCCATTCGGGAGCAAGGATGACATTCACCTGTATATTCTAGTATCGCTTCACCAATTTGAAAGCTTTTGTCTTTTAGCGCATGCAGATTAATACCAGAAGTCACGATATTCCTACGCAGTAGAAGCGGATCTACACTTTCGACACCAAGTATAGACGCGACAGCATTAATATGTTCCTGAGCAATCAGGGTCACTTGTCGTTTACCACCTTTACTGGCATAGTGATCACCTTCAAGACCAATCTCAGCCAAGGCTTGAACCTCCTCGATACTCACAGGAAGTTGCTTCCTTTCCTGTCTAATGGTTACTAGCTGGGCCGTTCCCCCTTGTGCAAATTGACTAGTAAGTTCTTGAATGCTTTTTCCTATCATCTTACTCCAAAATTTTCGCTTCTGCAGGTTCGCGATATGGCTGAAAAGGAATCTTTAGCAAGTTCCCCATCTTATCATTTTCCTGAGGGTCCATGTGCGTATCAATGCCGTATATCAACTCTGTCGTGTCATCTACCTGAGCGAAAGTACCGAATATGCGATCCCAAAAAGAAAAGATATTGCCGTAGTTCGTATCCGTCAAGGGTTGGGTATAGTGATGATGTACCTTATGCATCAATGGTGTTATAATGACCCAAGACAAGGCACGGTCGATCGCTCTCGGCATATTGATATTTGCATGCGTGATGTGGGCAAAAAGAACGGAAAGACTCTGATAGACCATAATGATCCACATGGGTGCGCCAATAATCATCACTGCTAAAATGGTAAATGCAATCCTGAACACTGTTTCTCCTGGGTGATGCCTCAGTCCTGTGGTTACATCAACTGTTGTATCAGAATGATGGACCAGGTGAAACTTCCACATCCATTTCACTTTGTGTTCTGTCCAGTGGATAAAATAAGCGCCAATCAAATCCATTAGCAGCACCCCTAGGACTAATTGCCCCCAAAGTGGCAGATCAATAACATAAAGCAATCCAAATCTATTCTGAGCTACCATATCAGAAGCTGCCAGTAAGACACCCGCTAATCCGAACCCAATAATCATAGTGGTCAAAGTGAGGAAAAGATTGATGCCTGCATGACGTACTTTTTTATAACCAAATCTGAATAAAGGAACAACCCCCTCTAGTATCCAAAACAAGAGTATACCACTTATGAGAATACCCGCTCTAAATTCAGTAGGCATATTATCAAAGAAACTTACCATAGATTCCATGCCTCAATTTATTCTGCCAGCATCACAATTGCAATCGGTATATGATCAATCTTATTATTTCATTCATTTGCCTATCTTACATTTGACTTTTTATCTATCCCATGAAGAACAAATCACTCCTTACAATACTCGCTTTTTTGGTCCTTAATATCAGTACTACACAAGCACAAGAATTCTCAAGAGCCGTTATGCCTTATGTAAGTATTCAAGAGTCAGTAGTAGCGATTACTAACGTCAAATTGATAGATGGAACTGGTGCACCTATCAGAAACAACCAGACCATAATATTCACTGGAGAAAATATAACAGCCATGGGCAACTCCAATGAAGTCAGCATTCCAGAGGGTGCAAAAACAATCGATGGGACTGGTAAAACGGTGATCCCTGGCTTAGTCATGTTACACGAACACATCTTCTACCCTAAGCCATTCGATGGCGTTTTCAGCGTAGCCCAAATGACTTTCACCTTCCCAAGGCTATACTTGGCTGGGGGTGTAACGACCATCCGTACGGCAGGCAGTATCGAACCGCAAACCGATATTAACATTCGTAAGTCTATTGAAGCAGGCCGTATGTTGGGGCCAAAAATGGACCTGACAGGCCCGTTTATTGAAAGAGCTGGAACGCCCGTACCCGAAGTAGGCGTAATTGAAAGCTCACAACAGGGTGTAGAAATGGTTAACTATTGGTCTGATCGCGGTATCAACTCCTTTAAAGTTTATCAAAACATAACTAAGGAAGACTTGACGCAAGTCGTTGCAGCAGCGCATGCCAAAGGCAAAAAAGTAACCGGACATATTTGTTCGGTCACCTACCAAGAAGCGGCAGAAATCGGCATTGATAATATCGAACACGGGTTCTTTCAAAGCTCAGATTTTGTAGATGATAAAGTAGATAACTTCTGTCCTGCCTTTAAAAGAGGACAGGCTCTAGGCGAACTGGATCTTAACAGCCCTAAAATGAAGGCCTTAATGGATTTACTCATTGAGAAAAATGTAACCATCACCTCCACCCTTCCTGTGTTCGAACCTTATACTGATAGAGAAGTGGTGCTCGGTGGCGGCATTGACGCCATGAGTCCTGAAATAAAAGAAAGTCTTATCGCAGGCCATACAAGAAGACAAGGCCGTGACGAAGCTTCCTTAGCGCAATTCAAAAAGCAAATGGCTTGGGAAAAGATGTTCTACGAAGCCGGAGGCAAGTTAGCCGCTGGTACTGACCCAACTGGTGCAGGCCGAACAGTGGCTGGATATGCCAATCAAAGGGTAGTGGAGCTATTTATCGAAGCCGGATTCACATTGGTTGATGCAATTAAAATATCATCTTTGAATGGTGCTGAATTTCTCGAAAGAGATGAGGAAGTAGGTTCTTTAGTGGTTGGGAAGAAAGCCGACCTTGTGCTGATTGATGGAGACCTTGAAGTAGACGTAGCCAACATACGCAAGATGGAA
>Ga0115545_1001147_pt1 | contig 14041 bp, 14 predicted proteins | sample COGITO_mtgs_1003_FD_87188 | JGI IMG/M metagenome (GOLD analysis project Ga0115545, IMG submission 87188) | Pelagic marine microbial communities from North Sea - COGITO_mtgs_100330 | ecosystem: Environmental > Aquatic > Marine > Epipelagic | place: Germany:Helgoland, sampling site Kabeltonne...
CTCATCGTACCCCCAAATCATTGGTGGTCGTGAATCATGACGACAAACCAGCATCAAGGCATTTAATGGGTCCTGACCCTAGGTGTTTCGATCCCTAAAAACGCTTTGCGCAAGGAAATCGCAAAACTCGCGAAGTCAGTGCATGATGTTAATAAGTCTGCTGAAGTTGCCGCTAAAGGCTAAGGAATTTACCGATGTTTTCGAAGTATAAGAAATCAGGCAATTCGGCTAAGACGCCCGCAATGAAAGCTGGCGCGCAGCCCGTTGCAGCACCCGTTGCCGCCGCCCCTATCGATGCGGTATCCGCATCCTTTCGGCGCACGATGCCAAAGGCTCATGCGGAAGCAGCCCCTCAAGACAAAGAGAAACGTCGTAAAGAGCGCTTAGGCGAGATTAAACTCGAACTCCACAAAGCGCTTCTTGATAATCTCAACCTCGCGGCACTTGAAACGGCCTCCGAGGCGGATTTGCGCACCGAAATCAACGCGATCACGCAAGAAACACTCGAAGAACTCGGGATTGTTCTCAACCGTGAAGAGCGCACGACCCTTAGCCAAGATTTGTTCTTTGAAGTCACGGGCCTCGGGCCGCTTGAAGTATTGCTCAAAGACGACAGCATCAACGATATTCTGGTGAACGGTCCAAAGCAAATCTTCGTGGAACGCAATGGTAAGCTTCAACTGACTGACGTCACATTTAAAGACGAAAGGCACCTGATGCGGATCATCGACAAGATCGTATCCGCGGTGGGTCGTCGTGTTGATGAATCCAACCCTTACGTCGATGCGCGCTTGGCCGATGGTTCGCGTTTCAACGCGATGGTGCCACCGATTGCGGTGGACGGCAGCCTTGTTTCCATTCGTAAGTTTTAGAAAGAAAAGCTCGGCATTGACGAGCTGGTCAAATTTGGTGCTTTCACCGAAGAAATGGCCGCCTATCTACAGGCCGCCGTGTCAACCCGGCTGAACGTCATCGTTTCTGGCGGTACAGGTTCTGGTAAAACGACGACGTTGAACGCGCTTTCTTCTTTCATCGACAACGACGAACGCATTCTGACGATCGAGGATACGGCCGAACTTCAGCTCCAGCAAACGCATGTTGGTCGCATGGAAAGCCGCCCACCAAACGTCGAGGGTAAGGGTGGCGTTTCGCAACGCGACTGTTTGAAAAACGCTCTGCGTATGCGTCCTGACCGGATTATCGTCGGCGAAACCCGTGGCGAAGAAGTTATCGACATGTTGCAGGCCATGAACACAGGCCACGACGGATCTATGACCACAATCCACGCCAACTCTGCACGTGACGGTGTGTCGCGTCTGGAAAACATGATTGCGATGGCGGGTATTGAAATGCCTATCAAAGCGATGCGGAGCCAGATTTCTTCGGCTGTAAACTTGATCGTGCAGGCATCGCGTCTGCAAGATGGTTCACGCCGCATGACCTCGATCACCGAGATCACAGGCATGGAAGGTGACGTTATCTCCATGCAAGAAATCTGCAAATATCAGCGCGTTGGCCTGACCCCAGACAACAAAATCATCGGTCACTTCACAGCGACTGGTGTGCGTAGCCACTTCTCTGATCGCTTTAAATTGTGGGGCTATGACCTGCCGCCGCAAATTTTTGAACCTATGGTCGCGGAGTAATACGCATGATTTCTGCAGCACCAATTATCTATATCGTAATCTTTGCCGCGGTGATCGCGATTGTCCAAGGGACCTATCTTGTCATCTTTGGCAAATCGATCAGCATGAACGGCAAGGTCAACCGGCGTCTAGAATTGCTGGAAAAAGGCGGCGGTCGCGAGCAGGTGCTTGAACAGCTCCGCAAGGAAATGACCCAGCACATGAAATCGCAGAGCATCCCGCTCTATTCGATTTTGGCAACAAAAGCCCAGAAGGCAAACATTGCCTTTACCCCAGTCCAACTGATCATGCTGATGGGCGCGGTAAGTGTCGTAGCCTATGTCGGTCTTCTGATCGGGACCGAGGTAAACCCACAAGTTCGCATCGCCCTCTCGCTTGGGATGGGCATCGGTGGCGTCTTCGTTTGGATCAACACCAAAGCAAACAAGCGTATGTCAATGATTGAGGAACAACTGCCCGAAGCGGTTGAACTTATGGTGCGTTCTTTGCGTGTGGGTCACCCGTTTACCTCTGCGGTAGCAATCGTTGCCAATGAGGTCGCAGATCCCCTCGGGACCGAAATGGGCGTGATTTCTGATGAAGTCGCTTATGGCCGCGATGTCGGAGAATGCCTCAAAGCGATGGCAGAGCGCCTCGATATGCAAGACATGCGCTTTTTGGCGGTTGCTGTGACCATTCAACAGACGTCTGGTGGTAACTTGGCCGAAATTCTTGATGGTTTGGCAAAGGTCATCCGCTCACGCTTTCGTCTGTTCCGTCGCGTTCAGGCCATCACTGCCGAGGCAAAATGGTCAGGCAAACTCCTGTCAGGTTTTCCAATTGTCGCGATGATCGGCGTCAACGTGGTTGACCCCAACTATTTCGACGAGGTTAAGCTGTCTCCTATGTTCATCCCTGCATGTTTGGTCGTCGCGGGCTTGCTGATCGCAAACCTGTTCGTCATGCGCGCACTCGTCAACATTAAGGTTTAAGAGGCTATATCATGCAAAAACTTAACGCGATGATTGTTGACATGCTTGGGCCATTTGGCCCGCTGATGCTCGTAGGCATGCTGGGGGTCTTTTTGATCCTTCTCACGCTGCCAATATTAATGAAAAAACAGCACGATCCGCTTGATCGTCTCAAATCATCTCCGAGAAAAGACGAAAAGAAAGGTGAGCAACTTCGCCAAGCCGCGGCAAACGACAATCTCAACAAATACGCAAACTTTCTAGAGCCGCAAGACCGCGAAGAATATTCTGCCGTGAAGCTTAAGCTTGTGCAGGCGGGTTACTATTCCAAAGACGCCGTGCGCTTTTACTACTTCGCTCAATTTACGTTGGGGATGCTCGGCCTGGTCCTTGGCGGCATATTTGCATTTATCAAAACGCAACAGGGCGATGTGACATCGATTGGCCTCATGAAAATGATCATGATACCCGCTATTGTAGGCTATATTGGCCCTAAATATTGGGTGACCCGCCGACAAACCGCACGCCAAGAAGCCATTACAAATGGGTTTCCCGATAGTCTCGATATGATGCTCGTCTGTGTCGAAGCGGGTCAGTCATTGGATCAATCCATTATCCGCGTCGCGCGTGAGCTGAAATCTGGCTTTCCTGACCTGTCCCATGAATTTGAAGTTGTCAGTCAAGAAATGAAGGCTGGTAAGGACAAAGCAACCGTTCTCAAGGACATGGCTGACCGCGCAGGCGTTCAAGACATCAGAAGTTTTGTGACCGTGTTGGTCCAGTCGCAACAGTTTGGTACATCCATCGCAGATGCTTTAAGGGTCTATGCGTCGGAAATGCGTGACAAAAGAGTCATGCGCGCCGAAGAAGCGGCAAACAAATTGCCCACAAAGATGACTTTGGCCACGATGATGTTGACGGTGCCGCCGCTTCTCATCATTTTGATCGGACCGTCTATCTACGCGATTACGCAAAACCTCTGACGGAGTAAGGAACAGGTCAGATGTTGCGCAAATGGGCATTTTCTCTTTTAGCCCTCATTGTCATGGCCGCCTGTGCGCCGAGCGGCTTTGACACCAAAAACGATCCCTTCGCGGCACCTGGTGTGGCTGGCCAGTCTGATATCGACGGCCTGCTCGTTGGACATCGCCTCATGGCGGCGGGGGAGTTTGAACTTGCCCTCAAGGCTTACACTCGTGCGGCTGCCCAACAAGGGCTCAACGTCGATACGCTTTCTGCCCTGGGTTCGGCGAATTTGCGACTTGGACGACTTGGACAGGCAGAACGCCTCCTGAGACGTGCAACAGAAGAAGACCCGATGTTTCCAGCCGCATGGAACAATTTGGGTGTTATTTTGATGGAAAGAGGCAAATACGGCGAAGCTGCCGAAATTTTCCGTCGCGCGTTTGCAACGGATAATGGAAATTCGGACCAGATCAAAGAGAACCTTCGGATATCTCTCGCTCTGGTCGAAGATCCATTCTACGATGATGGTCAAAATGATGACGTAAAATTGGTGCGGCGGGGCTCGGGTGACTATGTGATCCTGACTGCACTTTGAGGCAAGAGCAGTAGAGGACGCAGAAAAATGCGCCACCCCATATTTCTTTCGGTCGCCGCCTTGGCGGTATTCGGTCTGTCGGCATGTGACCAATCAGGTGACGCGCAAGTAGAACGCGCCTTGGATGACATGAATCTCGTTGACGAAACCAACCTCAACGATGTGATGTTGACTGTTGGCGATCCCGACGAGGCAGTGAATTACTTTGCAGGCGCAAATCAGAACGATCCAGGGCGCATTGATCTGCAACGCGGTCTGGCAAAGTCCCTGATCCGTGCCGGTCGCGCAGCCGAGGCGCTTGAAGCTTGGCGCATTGTGACCACCCATGAAGAAGCAAATTACGACGATACCGTCGAGCTAGCTGACGCCTATATTCGCAACAACAAGTGGGACGATGCTGCGGCGACGCTCAACTTGATCCCACCTACTCACGAGACATTTAAGCGTTACCGCCTAGAAGCGATGGTCGCAGACAGCAAACAGCAATGGGACAAGGCCGACAGTTTTTACCAAACGGCGTCCGGCCTCACGACGACACCTGCTGGTGTGCTCAACAACTGGGGTTACTCCAAGCTAACACGCGGAAAATACGCCGAGGCAGAGCGCCTGTTTAATGATGCATTGCGCAGTGATAGCGGCATGTTTACCGCCAAGAACAACCTTGTTCTCGCGCGCGGTGCGCAGCGCAAATATGATTTGCCTGTCATCCCGATGACCCAAATAGAACGGGCTCAACTTCTCTATACGATCGCTTTGACCGCCATTAAGCAAAACGATGTGACCATCGGCAAAGGCCTGCTGAAAGAAGCGATTGATACGCATCCTCAGCATTTTGACGAAGCCACCCGCGCCCTTCGCGCCATCGAAGATAACGTTTCAAACTAATGATGGCTCTCTCAGCAACATCCGCTATGTGGCTTTTGATCGCCGCCTTGCCAATCTCGCTCTTTGTGGCGTGGAATGACATGCGCTCGATGAAGATTCCAAATGTCGCCGTCATGGCATTGGTTATCAGTTTTGCGGTGCTCGGCCTTTTGGCGTTCCCGTTCACACAGTACTTGTGGCAATGGGTGCATTTGGTCGTCGTACTTTTGATCGGCTTCTTACTCAATGCAGCACGCGTAGTCGGCGCAGGGGACGCAAAATTCGCAGCCGCAGCCGCGCCATTTGTCATGGTCGGTGATCTTGCAACCTTGGCCTGGATATTCGTGGCAAGTGTTTTTGCGGGCTTCTTTGCCCATCGCATCGCCAAGCATTCGCCGCTTCGCAAGCTGGTTCCCGACTGGGAAAGTTGGACGTCGGGCCGCCGTTTTCCGATGGGCCTGCCATTGGGTATGACCCTTGTTGGCTATTTGGTTCTGGCCGCAGTCCAATAAAATCCCCTTGAACAATGCCAAAATAGTTCGCGGCTTTGTCCATCTTTTGACCACAATCGGGTGCGATATTTGTTGGTAACGCCGCGCCATTTATGCGGCCAGATAACTGACAGGCCCGCCCAATGAATATGCCAATTACATCCGTCATGGCACCTCCGCCGCCAAAGACGCTCGCGCAGATGCAACTTCCTCCCGCAATGATGCGAGACATCTTGCTCAAAACCATGTTCCGTATGAATGCGGAAATGGTCTCGCATCTGAGCAGGGTCATCTGTTTGCCTGTGCCAGTCACACAAGAATTAGTTGATCTTGCGCGTCAGCAGCGCTTGATCGAGGCCACAGGTACGCTCAACGCCAACAATGGCAATGAAATGGGCTACCAACTGACAGATCAGGGCAAGGCGCGCGCGTAAGATGCACTGAAACAGTCTGAATATTTTGGCGCGATGCCTGTTCCGCTGGACGTTTACAGCCAACAGATCAAACGACAGTCGATCCGCAATCTTACGGTCACGCGCGACCAGTTGGCCAATGCGATGGGCCACCTCATTTTGCCACCGGCACTGCTTGGCAACCTTGGACCTGCCGTTGGTGCTGGCCGCTCGATCCTCATGTACGGCCCTCCAGGAAATGGTAAGTCCTCGATTTCAAACGGAATTCGTGACGCGCTTGGCGACAAAATCTATGTGCCTCGCGCCATCGAATTTTCGGGTCAAGTTATCACTGTCTACGATCCAATTGTGCATTCGGCAGCCGAAGATGACATCGACGATCCCAACAGCCTGCGCCGGACATCTGGCCGTTTTGATACACGCTATGTGCGTTGCGAACGTCCAACCGTGATCACGGGTGGTGAATTGACGCTCGACATGCTCGATCTGGTCTACAACCCAACTGCACGAACCTATCAGGCCCCGTTGCAGCTTAAGGCCACCGGCGGCATCTTTATCGTAGACGACCTTGGCCGTCAGGCAGATCCGCCCCAGACACTGATCAACCGGTGGATTGTTCCGCTGGAAGAAAACAAAGATATTCTCGCACTTCAGTCGGGCGAAAAATTCGAGGTGCCATTCGACACCCTCGTGATCTTCTCCACCAACTTCCACCCGAATGCGATCTTCGATAAGGCGGCTTTGCGTCGTATCTTCTTTAAGATCAAAATTGATGGTCCCGACCAAGCGGACTTCCTCAAGATTTTCGCCATGGTTGCGCGCAAAAAGAAAATGCCCCTCGATGAGGCCACGTTGATTCACCTGCTGAACAACCGTTACCCCGAGATCGACAACGTCTATGCGAACTATCAACCGGTTTTCCTGATCGACCAGATGATCGCGATTTGTGATTACGAAGGTATTCCCTATCAAATGACGCCAGAACTTATCGACCGCGCATGGGGCAATATGTTCGTGGCCGAAGAAGATATCGTACACTAAGACACTTAAACGATTGTGAGTGATGGTCCTCAGCACGACGCCATCACTCACAATCGCCCTTGACCATCGCCGCTCACGCGTCACTTTAGGGCTATGACCACCCTGCCCCCCTCCATCTCCAATTGGTTTGAAACCCGCGGCTGGTCGCTTCACCCGCATCAAATCGATATGCTGACACGTGCACAGGACCCCTCCCTGCTGCTCATCGCACCCACGGGTGGCGGCAAAACTTTGGCTGGGTTTCTGCCGACATTGGCCGAACTTGCCGATGGTACTCACCAAGGCCTGCACACGTTATATGTGTCTCCGCTCAAAGCACTGGCCGCAGACATCAAACGCAACTTGCGCCGTCCCGTTGAGGATATCGACCTGCCAATCCGCATCGAAGATCGCACAGGCGACACAAGCTATACGCAAAAACGCCGTCAACGCGCCGACCCGCCGCATATCCTGCTAACCACCCCGGAAAGTCTGGCGTTGCTGACCAGTTACGAGGATGCGCCCCGCATGTTCGCGGGACTGCAACGGGTCGTCATCGACGAAATCCACGCCCTCGCGGAGAGTAAACGTGGCGACCAACTGATGTTGGCCCTCAGCCGCCTGCAATCCGTCGCGCCCAACCTGCGCCGCGTCGGTCTTTCCGCCACCGTCGAAGACCCCGCAGCGATTGCCCATCTCTTGGCACGTCATCCAGACCTCTGCCCGATCCTGATTGCAGACGCAGGGCCAGAACCTGACATTTCCATTCTCACCACTGACGAACAGCCCCCTTGGTCGGGCGGCGGTGCAAAATACAGCATTTCAGGAGTTCTTAGAGAGGTAAAAAAACATAAAACCACACTAATTTTTCACAACACCCGCGCGCAGGCCGAAATCTTCTTCCACAATCTCTGGCTAGCAAACGACGATTATTTGCCCATCGGCATCCACCACGGCAGCCTTGACCGTACCCAGCGTGATCGCGTTGAGGCCGCGATGGTCGCGGGCGAACTCCGCGCGATCGTCTGTACTGGCACGCTAGATCTCGGCATCGACTGGGGCGACGTGGATCTTGTCATCCAGATCGGCGCGCCCAAAAACGTCAAACGCCTCGTGCAACGGATCGGCCGCGCCAACCACCGCTACAACGCGCCCTCCAAGGCATTGCTGGTTCCCGCCAACCGCTTTGAGGTCGTCGAATGTGTCGCAGCCCTAGAAGCCGTGAAAGCCCACGATCTTGACGGCGACCCACGCGGCGCAGGCCCCCGTGACGTGCTGTGCCAACACATCCTGATCACGGCCTGCGCGGGTCCGTTTGACGCAGATACGCTCTTCAACGAAGTTACGACCGTCGGCGCCTATAGCGCCCTCACCCGCCCCGCTTTCGACGACTGTTTGGATTTCTGCGCCACTGGCGGCTACGCGTTGCGCGCCTACGACAAATGGAAACGGCTCTTGCAGCGACCAGACGGTCTGTGGCAATTGCGCGATCCCCGCGCCGCCCAACGCATCCGTATGAACATCGGCACGATCCAGGACACCGACACGCTCAAGGTTCGCCTCAAGGGCAACTTCAAGCCTTTGGGCGAGATAGAGGAGGCCTTTGCCGCAACCCTGACCAAAGGCGACACCTTCCTGATCGGTGGGCAAATCGTGCGCTATGAGGGGCTCCGTGACCTCACTGTCGAGGTCACCCGCCGCGCCGACAAAGCCCCGAAAATCGCGACCTTCGCCGGCACCAAATTCGCGACCTCAACACAGCTCTCGGCCCGTATCCTTGCCATGTTCCAACAACCCGACTGGCCCAATCTGCCCGCACACACAGCCGCTTGGCTTGCGTTGCAACGCGAGGTGTCACAGCTCCCGCAAGTGGGGCGTATCCTCGTGGAAAGCTTCCCCCATGACGGCTATGCTCATACCTGTTTCTACGGATTTGCAGGGCGTAATGCGCAGCAAACTCTTGGCCTACTGCTCACCCAGCGGATGGAGGAAAAGGGCCTTAACCCGCTTGGTTTTGTCGCCACTGATTACGCCACGCTAATCTGGGGCTTGGATGCGGTCACCGATTCTGCGGCATTGCTGACGCCTGACGGTCTGCGTGACGGGTTAGAGACTTGGCTCGCAGGTAACGCCGTGATGAAACGCACCTTCCGCGCGTCGGCCACCATTGCAGGGCTGATTGAGCGGAACTTACCCAAAGCCCGCAAGTCAGGTCGACAAGCGACATTCTCTAGCGATATCCTCTACGACACACTCTCCAAATATGACCCCGATCACCTAATGCTACAAATCACGCGCGAAGAGGCGATGCGCGGACTGGTTGATTTCGGGCGGATCGAAGAAATGCTCACCCGCACTCAAGGAGCGATTGCTCATGTCACCCTTGATCGCCTTTCACCGCTAGCGGCCCCTATGATGTTAGAGATGGGGCGCGTGCCGATTGCGGGCGAAGCGCGTGAACAATTGATGCGCAGGGCCGCTGCAGAATTGATGGCAGAGGCTGGTCTCGACCAGTTTAACGCATGAGCTGTCACGGCTTTCAATTCTGCGGGGCCTCGCTTGTCGCATGCGCCAACGGCACGCTTTGGTTGCCCGAAAGTGAAACTCTCTGCGTTTCTGACTTGCATCTAGGCAAATCTGAGCGGATCGCGCGCCGCGCTGGCCTCATGCTGCCGCCGTTTGAAACCCTCGATACGCTGACGCGGTTGGGCGAAACGATCACCCGCCTTAATCCAAAAACCGTGATCTGCCTTGGGGATAGCTTTGACGATTTGACCGCCGCCAATGATCTCGCGCCAGACGCCAAATCACACATCATCCAACTGCAAGCGGGGCGTAAATGGCTTTGGATTGAGGGTAACCATGATGCAGGACCTGTCGATATCGGCGGCACGCACGTGGCGCAAACCACTATCGGGAACCTCACGCTCAGACATATCGCCACGGACGAAGAATCCGAAATTTCGGGGCACTATCACCCCAAACATGCCGTTGCGGGTACAGCGCGACCTTGTTTTCTCTACGATACGCGGCGGCTTATCATGCCCGCTTTTGGCACCTACACTGGCGGTTTACGCAGCGATGCTGCGCCGCTTAAGGCGCTGTTCCCGCACGGCGCAATTGCGGTGCTGACTGGAAAATCGGCGATCGCTACGCCTCTTGGAAAAAACCAGCGGCCACAAGATTCCCGCGGTATGTCTTACTAACAGGCACCTCGACACCGCAGGCCAACTCGACAAATTCCTTATTCCCAACGCGCTTGCCCTCTTTGACAAATGCCATTGCAACCCAATGAGACCGATGCGTGCAATGGCCGAGAGTTTCGTCCATTTCTTTGACCGCGTCCGCTAACCGCATCAAAAGCCGGTGCTGGGTCCCGTCTTCCAAGAAAACAACGGTATAGTGATCCTCCACTGTGATGTGAGAAATCTTTCCTGTCACCCCTTCGGGCAGTCGCGAATAGAGCCGTGGAAGCTGATCCGCCAGTGCATCCTCTTCGGGGCTATTCAATAAAATCCAGGCAACCAAGATAGATGCGAAAGTGAAATTCAACAGCAGGACCTGCCAGAACGGCATATAGAATTCGGCAGGGCCAAGATATTCATTTCGGATGAACATGTAGTTGAGCGGCGCAAAGAGAATTGCGAACACGAATGCGCTTAACAATCCATGCAAAGCGCGGTGGTCTGTCGGGTAAATGAACCTCGCAATCGCGCAGGCCACCCCACCCACAACAAAGGCGATAATCCCCTGTGGCGCCCAAAATACGAGGCGTTCGGACATGTCCATTTGTTCATAAGTGCCAAAGGGGCCTGAGAACACATAAATCGTCGTGACGAGTGCCGCGAGAACGACATGCTTCACCCTGAATGTCGTTCGCACAAAGTTGTGGAAAAAATTATACACCTTATGCCCTACAAATTTACGCCCAATATATCTTTTCGAGATATCTCAAACGAAAATTTTTCAGAAGGGGAAAAAATTCTTTAAACAACCATGTGCAACTTCAGAAAATCAAAGACTTACGCGGTAAGTCCTTCTGGCTCGGGCAAGCCATTCGCCCGGCAGCACGCAGTGATTGTATTGGCCAATAGACATGCAATCGTCATTGGCCCAACACCGCCCGGAACAGGCGTTATCGCACCTGCAACAGCCGCACAGCTTGCGTAATCCGCGTCGCCCACAAGACGTGTGCCACCTTCAGGTTTTTCAATGCGGTTAATACCTACGTCAATCACCGTCGCACCCGGCTTAATCCAATCGCCGATCACCATCTCGGGGCGACCAACAGCGGCCACGACGATATCAGCGCGGCGCACAACTTCGGCCAAATCTTTCGTGCGGCTATGGGCGATCGTCACCGTGCAGCTATCACCAAGCAGCAATTGCGCCATCGGCTTTCCGACGATGTTCGAGCGGCCAACAACCACAGCATTCAAGCCAGAAAGGCTGCCGTGGTGGTCACGCAGCATCATCAGGCAACCAAGCGGCGTACAAGGCACCATGCTCTTTTGACCTGTGCCAAGAAGACCCACGTTCGAGATATGGAACCCGTCCACGTCCTTTGCAGGGTCAATCGAATTGATCACCAAATCGCTATCAAGATGCGCAGGCAATGGCAGCTGAACCAAAATGCCGTGCACCTTTGGGTCATTATTCAACTGGTCGATTAGCGCGAGTAGTTCTTTTTCAGTGATGTCATCGTCGCGCTTAAACTCAAAGCTTTCCATGCCAACTTCGACGGTCTGCTTGCCCTTGGAGCGCACATAAACTTGGCTCGCAGGGTCTTCGCCAACCAAAACAACAGCCAATCCAGGTGTGATACCATGCTCTGACTTAAGCATCGTTACATGAGCCGCCACCTTTTCACGCACTGTTGCTGCAAAGGCTTTTCCGTCGATTACTGTCGCTGTCATGGTCTCTTCTTTCGAGGTTAAATCTGCCCGCCATAAGCGGAAAACGGGCGCGCAGAGAAATCCTGCGCGCCCGCGTTTTGTTTAGAACAAGCCTTCGATCTGGCCTTCAGCGTTCAGCATGATGCTTTCGGCAGATGGCACACGTGGCAGACCTGGCATCGTCATGATCTCACCGCAGATGACGACCACAAAGCCCGCACCAGCAGACAAACGTACTTCACGCACAGGCACAGAGTGACCGGTTGGAGCACCCCGACGCTCTGGATCGGTTGTGAATGAGTACTGGGTTTTTGCCATGCAGATCGGCAAGTTACCGTAGCCCTGATCTTCCCATTCCTTCAACTGTGAGCGGATCTTTTGATCGGCCAGCACTTCGTCAGCATGGTAGATACGCTTTGCGATCACGTTGATCTTGTCGAACAATGGCATGTCATCTGGGTACAGCGGTGCAAAGTTAGAGATGCCGCTTTCCGCAATCTCAGCAACTTTCTTGGCCAACTCTTCGGACCCCTTGGAACCAAACTCCCAGTGCTGGGACAAGATCGCCTCAGACCCTTGGGTCTTCACGTAATCTTTAACCGCTTGGATTTCGGCTTCTGTGTCGGTCACAAAGTGGTTGATCGCGACCACAACAGGCACGCCAAACGACTTGAGGTTCCCGATGTGACGGCCAAGGTTGGCACAACCAGACTTCACCGCATCCACGTTTTCGCCACCAAGATCGGCCTTGGCCACGCCACCGTTCATCTTCATCGCACGGACTGTTGCAACGAGCACAACGCAGTCAGGCGCAAGGCCCGCTTTGCGGCACTTGATGTTCAGGAACTTTTCAGCACCCAAATCAGCACCAAAGCCAGCTTCGGTCACAACGTAATCGGCAATCTTAAGCGCCGTTGTTGTTGCCGTCACAGAGTTACAGCCGTGCGCGATGTTGGCGAACGGGCCACCGTGTACGAACGCAGGGTTGTTCTCAAGTGTCTGCACAAGGTTTGGCTGCATCGCATCTTTCAGCAATACAGTCATCGCGCCGTCAGCCTTAAGATCGCGGCAATACACAGGGCTACGGTCACGGCGATATGCCACGATCATAGAACCCAGACGTTCCTGCAAATCCTTCAGGTTCTTGGCAAGACAAAGGATCGCCATAACCTCGGACGCAACAGTGATGTCAAAACCGGTTTCACGCGGGAAACCGTTTGCAACGCCGCCAAGCGACACGTTGATCTGACGCAATGCGCGGTCGTTCATGTCAAGAACGCGACGCCAAACAACGCGGCGAATATCAATCTCAAGGCTGTTGCCCCAATAGATGTGGTTATCAAGCATCGCAGAACACAGGTTGTGCGCGGATGTGATCGCGTGGAAGTCGCCTGTGAAGTGCAGGTTCATCTCTTCCATCGGTACGATCTGCGCCATGCCGCCACCAGCAGCCCCGCCCTTCATACCAAAGTTTGGCCCAAGCGAAGCCTCACGGATACAAACAGCCGCCTTCTTGCCGATACGGTTCAAACCGTCGCCAAGGCCAACAGTTGTTGTCGTTTTGCCTTCGCCCGCAGGTGTCGGGTTGATCGCTGTCACAAGGATCAGCTTACCGTTTGGACGGTCCTGTACAGAATCGATAAAGCGCTGGCTGACCTTCGCTTTGTCATGGCCATATGGCAGCAGATCGTCGGTGCCGATCCCCAGCTTTGCGCCAATCTCTTGGATCGGCAGCTTGTTCGCGGCGCGCGCGATTTCGATGTCAGTCTTATAGGCCATGTAAATATTCCCTGTGCGCGAGCCATCGGCTCATAATTTCTCACACATGTGTAACGAGCCAATTTGCGACCTAGAACCGCGATTGCGACATTTTGACCGTCGGAATCGTCGGTGGTTGAAAAATGCGTTTCGGATGCGAAACGAAAGACGCCTTTATGGGCGCCATCTACGCTGGTCAGGCACATGAAGCCGCAGCTTGTCACCGACCTTGATTGCGCCCTCATGCTGCACCCAAGCGGTCACACCGCGACGGCCCTGCGCGGCAGGTTTGAACAATACACCCTTCTCAGGATGCGCGGCCTCAATCTCGCGTCCGGGCAAAACGCAGGGCCGGTTTTCCACATCGACCACAATTGTCGTGCCGTTTTCGGCCTGCAACCGCGACGACGGCGGCACATGGGTGAAATCAGAGATGCCTTTCA
>Ga0115545_1001151_pt1 | contig 14001 bp, 10 predicted proteins | sample COGITO_mtgs_1003_FD_87188 | JGI IMG/M metagenome (GOLD analysis project Ga0115545, IMG submission 87188) | Pelagic marine microbial communities from North Sea - COGITO_mtgs_100330 | ecosystem: Environmental > Aquatic > Marine > Epipelagic | place: Germany:Helgoland, sampling site Kabeltonne...
AGGATAATCAAATGGCAGGAAGATTTCTCTCAACAAGAGACAACAACTTTTTTCATAAAGTAAATAAAGAACTACTTGGCGATTCACTTCGTGGAAAAGATGGAATAATAGACCAAGAAGTCACTATATATCAACTTGATGAAAGAGAAACTTCTACGGATATGTATGGTGAATCTGCTTCAGGTAAATCTTGGAAAAATGGTGTTAATTTAAATTGTTTAATTGATGCAGAAGATTTTGATTTTAATACTGATGAGTTTGGTTCTGATAGACAACAAAACGCTACTTTTTCATTTTTACGTGATTCAGTTTTAGAATCAAATATAGTAATAAGTTTAGGTGATGTTATAAATTGGAATTATGCATACTTTACAATTTCATCTCTTAATGAAAATCAATTAATAGGTGGTATGCAAAATCAAAACTTTTCAGTAATAGCTACAGGATATCTAACACGATTGAGTAGTTTAGGTATTGAAAACGTGAGGACTTACTAATGGCAGGAAGAGTAGTAGAACCAAATTTACCAAGACCGATTGAGTATACAGAAAAAAATAAAATCAATCGTGGTCGTGAATTAAGAAGAGATAATGATAATTACAAAAAAAATTATTCAATTACTCTTATGGACCACGATGCGGCTGTTATGTATTATTTTAATGAAGTGATTAAACCTGTTGTAGAAGAAAACGGAAATCAAGCAAAAGTTCCTGTTATGTATTCTAATCCTGAAAGATGGGCGGGTGTTAAGAAAGCAGGTCATTTAGTAGACAGAAATAAAAAAAGAATTATTCCTGCGATTGCATTTAGACGAGTTTCTATTGAAAAAGACCCAAATTATTCTATTGATAAATTAGATGCAAATAAACCAAGATTAAGTTATACATTTCAAAAGAAGTTTTCTATTAATAATAGATATGATTCTTTATCTGCTATGAATGGTTCACTCCCAGGTGAAGGAAGTGAATTTTATTCTGTTACGATGCCTGACTATATGATAATGAATTATGAAGCAATAGTTTGGACAAACTATACAGACCAAATGAATAAGATTATTGAAAAGATAAATTTTACAGATGGTGCTTATTGGGGTGACCCTGGTAAATTTAAATTTCGTGCTAATATAGATAGTTTTACAGATGCATCAGAATTTGAACAAGAAAGATTAATTAGAACTACTTTTAATTTTACCTTTAATGGATATTTATTACCCGAAGAGTTTAGTGGAGTTTCTAATACACAACGTGGGTTCTCTCCAAAGTACGCTACAGCGTTTATGGAAACTACTACAGATATTGAAGGTATGAATAGTGATACTTCAAGACTAAAAGGTTTCAATGGTGATTATTCAAAAACTTTTAGTGATGGAGATAAATAATGCCTGATGCGAGAGATTTTTTAAGAACTAATTTAACAGGTGTGAAAGAAGATTTAGTCTTTACTAATCAAGATGGCGGAGATGCAATCTTTATAATGAGAGGCGCGGGACAACCGACAAGTTCAGCTGATACTAAAGCAGTAATAAATTATGGTTATGCTGTAGGAAATTTTATATCAAGACAAACACATCTATCAGGTAGCCAATCATCTTCATTATACTCAAGTTCTCATCCTGTATTTCAAGTTCCTTTACAAAACACAGGCTCACAACAAGTTAATAGTAGTACGTTAGAAGTATTTTTAAATGGATTGTCTATAGACCCTACAAATGATTATATTTTATCAGGGTCTAATAATGTAGTTATTTACGCACCGACAGGCTCATATGGGTATGCGTTGAAATCTTCAGATAAAATAAAAATTAAATATCAACAAGGATTCTAATGGCTACAAAACCAAGTATTGTAAGAAAGATTTTAAATAAGTCTATTAAATCAAAAATAGATAAAAACGGAGCCGCAGCTGAATTAGGGTTTTTTAATACTACGAGTTCTGCCGCACATCCGTTTACATTGAATTATACAAGTAGTAATATTGTAAAAAATACTGATGTTGTTTCTCAGAGAGATTTTGCAGGAACATTTAATAATAAAACTATTAGAAATGCTAAACCAACATTTACTAATTCAGATATACAAACATTTAACTTATCTGTTGATTCTAAACAAAAAGTGTCTACAGGTAGTGTAAGTGTTCGTATAAATGGATTAGAACAAGTTAGTTCAGAAACACAAATGGTTACAGGTTCAAGTTCGGATTTTTATTTGTCCGGAAGCAAAAATGAATTTGTAAATTTATTGAAAAATCGCCAAGACCATAGCGGATTAACGTTAGATAATTTGGATAAGGTGATAATTACTTATAGAACGGAGAACGTAATTGGCTAAAATAGATATAACACGACAAGCGAGAGCACCTCAAACTGCATCAGTTTATATAAGAACAACTGCAGTTACAAGTTCACTAACGGGTGAATATGATTTAGAGTTTGTACCTGTAACAGGAATAAGCGCATCAGTTGACGGCCCGGCTATTAGTGGCTCATTAGGAGCAAACGCAACTTTTATAAGAGCATTAACAGAAGCAAAAGTTAGTGGTTCATTTACTGCGGCAAGTTCTTCTTTCAGTACAAGATTGACAAGTGCCGAAGCAGAATTAGCACTTACTTTATTAAGTGGCTCCGCACAAATTAAAAGTTTATTACCTGCAGGAACCGTTAGTAGTTCAGCACAAGTAAGTGGCGTTTCAGGAACTCTTAGTGGTTCAGCACAAATAGCTACAAATATTAGTGGTGCTTTTTCAGCACCGAGCGCTTCTTTTAGTACACGATTAACTTCAGCAGAAACAGAATTATCTTTAACATTATTAAGCGGTTCAGCACAAGTAAAAGGTTTACTACCAACAGGAGTAGTAAGTAGTTCAGCACAATTACCAACAGGAGTAGTAAGTAGTTCAGTACAAATAGCTCCAAACATTAGTGGTTCATTTGGAGCTGTAAGTTCTTCACTTGCTTCAAGATTAGCAACCGCAGAAACAGAACTATCATTAACATTATTAAGTGGTTCTAATCAAGTAAAATCTTTATTACCTACAGGCACAATATCAAGTTCTGCGCAAATTTCTACTTTACCTAAAATGGTAGATAGAACACTAAAAATTACAAATATAGGCGGTGCAAATGTTCAAAGTTTAGTAAATGAATCTAATGACCCAATACCAACATCAAATCAAATTTTAAAGTGGAACGATAGTACAAATCAATTTGAACTTGGAACTCAGACCGCAGCAGTATCTTTAGAATTTAATGATACTACAAACGCACTTTCTATAACTCCTGGAAATTCAGTAGATTTATCTTCTCTTGGTGTAGGAAGTGGGGGAGCATCAACTCCTTTAACTGCTTCTGTAAGTGCATCAATAGGTGTAGGAGCCGCAACTGATTTAACAAAAGTTTTACGTTCAATTACTTTTACAGGTAACGCAGTAAGCGCTTCTAATTCAGGTAATGCACTAACCGTTGCAATCAACTCAGGTTCAAGTAGCGGTGGCGGTAGTACAACTTATAATGGTAATAAAAGAGTTAGTAATATACATCTGAGAGGATTAGTTACTGCTTCTTTTAACGCAGGTACAACAGGTTCTATAACTGAATTTTTAGACGCAGTATTTTTTCCGAACACTTCTCCTTCAATATCAAGTAGTAATATGACTATTAATGAATTTGAAACAGGAGTAGTTGGAACTATAACTGCTACAGATGCTGAATCTTCGTCACAAACACTTACTTTTGGAACACAAGATAGTTATTCAGAAAATAAGTTTTTAATACACTCAGGTAGTGGACAAATAACCGTAAACGGTCATACTACCGCAAGTTTAAATACAACTAATCGTGGTGACGGAACATTAACACATCCGTTCTTAGTAGCAATAAATGATGGATTTGTAACTTCTTCTGCTACGGTTTTTATAAGAGTAACACCAAATACCGCACCTAAGTTTAGAACAACAAGTGCTGCGGGTTCTATTGTAACAGCACAGACAGGTAGTGTAAATGAAAATACTACAAACGGAACTACCGTATTAACATTTTTTGTATCTGATTCTGAAAGTGATACAATCACTATACATCCATTAAGTCAAAGTGTAGCAAATAGATTTGCAATGGCAACATCATCTGTTTCAGGCGGTAAACGAATTATAATTAGTTCTGCTACAGCAAGTTTTGATTTTGAAACTGATACTCAACATAATTTATTTGTAAGTGCTTCTGATAACCATCACGGAAATACAAGTGGTAGTTATTTAACAACGTTGCCAATAAGAATAAATGTTACTGACAACGTAGCACCGACAATGGCAAGTCAAGTATTTACTTTGCCTGAAAATAGTAGTAGTTACACAGATAACGGATTAGGTGCAAATACAAATAGTTTACTTACTATTGGAACAATATCAACAAATGATTCTGAAGGCGATACGGTAACATTTACTGCATTGACATTGACAAGTGGTAGTGGAAAATCAAATGCAAATCAAAGTCAACCTGCTAATGACCCGTTTCAAGTTACATCTGTGGGTGCATTACAATTAAAAGCCGGACAATATTTAAATGCAAGTATTTTTAATCAATATAAGTATAGCGCTACATATAAAGATAATTTTAATAATGCGAGTTCAAGTGGTGTAATAACTATAAACGTAACTGAAGAGCCGACACCATCTGTAAGTCAAAACGGTACTTTCTATATAATTGAAAGTGCAGTTAGTGGTGCACTCGTTAGAACAAGTACAAACGGTAGAACAGGCACACAAGGTCGTTTTACTACAACTCCAACCGTTAGTTGGAATGTAAGTTCTTCAGGATTTTTTCACATAAAATCTACAGGACACGTATCGATGACAGGTAGTGTTAGTGAGTCTGCATTTACATTCGCAGCAGGTAATGTTATTTCAGGTAGCGTAACAGCATCTACTGCTTTTGGTACACAAGCAACTGCAGAATTTCATAGTAACGTTGCAATAAACAACGCTCCTACACCATCGTTTAGTAACACATCAGCTAATTTAAATAGAAATGGTGCGAGACCAAATAATTTATTAACTACAATTTCATTTTCAGATTCAGAAAGTGATTCTCTTGCACACGATACGTTTACTTTTACAGACCCAAGTAATCAATTAAGTAGTACTAAAGTTGGCGATACATATCAAATAAAAGCCGCACAAAATATAAGTGCTTCTGCTATTCAAATGACCGCATCTATAAAAGATGAACACGGATTTAGAACAGGTACTACAAAACACGATATAACAATAGCCGCACCGAATATGGGTACCTTAACTAAAAATGGAACATTCTACATAATTGAAAGTGGTGTAAATAGTAATGCTATTCGTACTAATAGTAATGGGCGAACAGGTACACAAGGAGATTTAGGTGTAACATATTCACCAAACTATAATTCGCAGGCTGTGGCATCATTTACCTCGTCAAATGCGATGGTAGCCGTATCAAGTACAGGTGCGTTGACACTTGGTCAAAACGTAAGTGGTTCTGCTTTTACATTCGATGCAGGTAATCCAATTACTTCTAATATAACATTTAGAGACCAATTTGATAATATTGGTAGTGGAAGTGTTTCAATCAACGTTGCGAAGAATAATGCACCTGATATAATTTTCACACCATCATCGCCATCATTAGAAACAACAGATTCTGAAGCAGGTGATGAAATAGTACGTATAACATTTAGTGATACTGAAAGTGACACTATTAATAATGGTACTTTTACATTAGTAACAGGTAGTCACGCACGATTAAGTTCATCATTATCAGGAAGTGCTTTTAAAATTTCAGGTCAGAGTAATTTAGCCGCAGGAAAATATGAAGTTACTGCATCTATAAAAGATAGTCACGGATTTAGAACTAATACAGAAAAAGTTTCGATAACCGTAACACAAGGCGCGTCTAAAATATTCGCATATAAGAGTACACGTGGTGCGTTAGGATTAAATGGTAGTGATTCAGCCGCAATCAACATATTAGGTGACGCTGATAAAGATGGAAATGCCGCTGCAAACTCACCTATCGCAATGTTTCAAAGTGGCTCTATAGGAAGTGCTTCAATTAGTGTTACAGCCGGTACGATGACACTAATATCATCTGCGAGTGTTACAGCTTTAGATTTTACAGGAAGTAGTCACTCTTCAGTAAGAGATTTTGGAAATATTGATTTGAGTGGAAATTCAGGTAACGGACATCAATACATATTCTTATTTCCATCAGGAAGTACATTTGCAGGTAAGCCACACACAATAGGTACTTCATTATCAGGCGGAAATAACACAGCAAGAGAATATATTGTTTGGAATGATAATGCTTCATCAGATTCTGTTGACTCTGCGGGTGTACATTATTTTGATTTAAAATCAGGTGTTAGTTACGGAGGTTATACACGTTACGGAATAGTTTATGCATTAAGCGCTAATACAGCAGGTACACAATTTTTTCACGTAATCGCATCGAGTGGTTCAGCACCATCGAGTGAGGTATAGGAGAATTTAATGGCATTGACATTCGGAACTGATTTAACCGTAACAGGTAATATAAAACTTACTGAAGTACAACTTGTTCAAGGTGCTTGGAGAAGTTTATCAGGTAGCGCTGCTACAGGAAGTGTACCTATTCAAAGAATAGAAGACGGTCAATTATATTATTTGAAATCAGAAAACAAAGTTATAAAAGCAAGTGTTACATTTAATAGTGAGACATTTCAAAATGAAGCAACATTTGCAGACTTTGCGTGGCCAAATGCTACATCTGCGAGTTATGCGGTAACTGCGAGTCACGCTCTAACCGGTGGAAGTGGCGGAGGTGGCGGTATCACTATTTCTAATAACTCTAATAATAGAGTTTTAACAGGTGATGGTTCAAATGCAAACGCAGAAACAAAATTAACATTTGACGGCACAACTTTAGCTTTAGGTGCCGAAACAACTGCTTCTTTTCAAAGAATTAATGCACAAGTTATAAGTGCAAGTGTAGTAGAAGTAGATGCATCTACTTTAAAAATAGGTGGCACAGCAGTAAACAAAACTTTAGTAGATAACATAAAACAAACTTTTAGTGATTCTGTAGCACAAACTGCACAAACCGTTACAACTACTGCGGCGACAGGTTCGTTTACAGGACACGTTAGTTCTTCTAAATTTATATTATCAGAACAAACAACAAGTCCTACACCAACTGCCGGCGGAATGATATTTAGTGGTAGTGCGTTTTACCTAGGATTTGAATAGAAGAATGTTAAAAATTTTTAAAAGATTTATATTTATAATAGATATAATTAATCAAAACAAACAACAATAACCTAATTTAGGAGAATAATAATGGCAAGTTGGAAAAAAGTAATCGTCTCAGGCTCGAAAGCTGTCCTTGCCGAAGTGACAGCGTCAGCGGGCTTTAGCGGAGATGGTTCTAATTTAACAGGTGTTCAAGCCTCAGGGGTTGACATCGACGCATTATCTGCGGTAACAAGTTTGCATCAAACTGAAGATGCATTCATGGTTTCAGATAATGGGACGGAAAAGAAAATCACATTTACCAATGTAGAAGATGCTATATTCGGTAATGTATCAGGTGATGCTACGATAGCAGCAGGTGGTGCTTTGACAATAGCCGCAACATCAGTAGAAAACGGAATGTTAGCAAACGATGGAATTACAATTGGAGGTGTTGATACATCATTAGGTGGTTCAATAACTACCGCTACAATTTTAGCAGGAAGTGCTGTAATTAGTGGTTCTGCAGGCGTCACTCACGATGATACAACAGGATTTGTAGCAAACGAACATATTGACCATAGTGGAGTAACAATCACAGCAGGAGATGGTTTAACAGGTGGTGGAACAATAGCCGCAACACGAACTCTTGCAGTTGGTGCTGGTACAGGTATTGATGTTGCCGCAGATGCAATTTCAGTAGATGTTTCAGACTTTATGGCAAACGGTGCTAATAATAGAATCGTTACTGCAACAGGTACAGATGCGATGAATAGTGAAGCTAATCTGACATTTGATGGTACAAGTATGGTTGTTACAGGTAATGTAACTGCTTCAGCAGGAATTACAGGTTCATTTGTAGGTGATGGTTCAGGATTAACGGGTGTAACAGCCGCAGTTGATATTGATGCCTTAAACGCAATAACAGCTCCTCATCAAACTGAAGACCATTTCATAATTTCTGATGATGGTACTGAAAAGAAAATCACATTTAGTTCTGTAGAAGATGCAATTTTTGCTAATGTTAGTGGAGATGCAACGGTAGCCGCAGGCGGAGCTTTAACAATCGCCGCAGATTCAGTTGAAAACTCTATGTTAGCAAATATGACTCAAGGTACTATTAAAGTTGGTGGTGGCTCAAACGCACCTACTGATTTAGATGCTAAAACAAGTGGTCAAATACTTGTTGGTGATGGAACAGATATTGCTTCAGTAGCAGTTAGTGGAGATATTGCATTAGCCTCAAACGGTGCTATGACAATACAAGCTAACTCAGTAGCACTCGGTACAGACACTACAGGAAATTATGTAGGAACAATTACAGGTGGTACAGGACTTTCATCTACAGGTGCTACAAGTGGTGAGGGAATTGCACATACATTGAATGTTGACTTATCAAGTTTATCTTCACACACAATTGGTGCCGCATCATCTACAATAACAATGGGTGATAAGGTAATCATAACAGGTAACTTAGAAGTTAGAGGCTCACAAGTCGCAGTTTCTTCAAGTAACTTAGTAGTTGCTGACCAATTCGCATTATTTAATAGTGGCTCAACATCAGGTGATGGTGGTATTGTCGTACAGACAGGCGCTTCAGGCGTTGGAACTGCATTAGCATATGATGACTCAGCCGCACGTTGGGGATTGTCTGAAGTAGATGGCACAGCACACGATGCTACTACATTTACACCTAGGCAGTATGTCGTATCAGTAAGTGGTTCAAGTGTTGACCCTGTAGAAGGAAGTAATCCTGCAAACTTTGGTGCAAGCGCTGCAACAAGAGTTGGTATGATGCACGTTAACACTACAAGTGGTGATGTATTCATTTGGTCTTAACAGATAAATGAAAAATAAAGGGTTTTCTTATGGCGTTAATAGATAAAACAAAATCTGTTGTCAAAAAGAAATCTGTAAAGAAAGTTAAGGATGCGTCTCTTGTTTTAAAAGAGGCGCATCTTGAATGGATGTTACAGATTATAAATGATAGCAAGATTTTAGGTAAAGATTTAGAATTAGCCGTACAAACGGTACAATGGTTACAACAAGAATATAAGAGGTTACACGATGAAGTTAGAACTAAATGAGATATCATTTATTAAAGATTGTATTTTGAATACAACAATAAAAGGAAGTGATAGTGTCTTTGTAGGAGACTTAATACGAAAGATTTTAAAAGAAGGAAATAGATTGACTGCACTTGAGAAAAAAAGGCAATCTGAAATGCAAGAAGTTTATATAAAAGAATAATATAGTAGCTGTATTGGCTCGAAAGAGAAGTGGGCTCAGAAGAGTAACCAACCATATAGGAGATAAAATAAAATGCCAAATTGGAAAAAAGTAATTGTTTCCGGTAGTAATGCGACTTTAAATCAAGTTACATCATCCGTTGTACGTGCGGACACAAATTTAAAAATACCCGTTTATTCATCTAATCCATCAGCAGGTACCTTAGGCGAAGGTGCTGTATTTTACAATTCAACGACAGATACCGTTAATGCTGATACAGGTGCCGCAATTATACCTGTAACAGGTCCATCAGGACCCACAGGTGCTAAAGGAAATCAAGGAAATCAAGGACCCGTAGGTGCAAAAGGAAACATTGGAAACCAAGGACCTGTTGGAGCCAAAGGTTTAATCGGAAATCAAGGAGGAGTAGGAGCCAAAGGATTAATAGGAGATAAAGGTCCAATTGGTGCTCAAGGTGCAAAAGGAAACATTGGAAACCAAGGTGCAGTAGGAGCTAAAGGATTAATAGGAGGTCAAGGACCAATAGGTGCACAAGGTCCTGTTGGAGCCAAAGGCTTAATTGGTTCACAAGGAAATCAAGGAGGAGTAGGTGCAAAAGGTTTAATCGGAGACCAAGGTAATATTGGTAATCAAGGAAATATAGGTCCTGTAGGAGGTCAAGGAGGAGTAGGAGACAAAGGATTAATAGGAACTAAAGGACCCGTAGGAGCCAAAGGATTAATAGGAGATAAAGGACCAAACGGTTCAGTAGGACAAAAAGGAAATATAGGTGCTCAAGGACCCGTAGGAGCTAAAGGAATAATCGGTACTCAAGGACCACAAGGTGCTCAAGGTCCGATAGGAGCCAAAGGTAATATTGGTAATCAAGGACCAATTGGTGCTCAAGGACCCGTTGGTCAGAAAGGATTAATAGGAGACCAAGGTAATCAAGGTGCCGTAGGTGCAAAAGGTGCTATAGGTAATCAAGGCGGTGTTGGTGCCAAAGGATTAATAGGCGGACAAGGACCCATTGGTGCTCAAGGACCTATTGGCTCTAAAGGATTGATTGGCGATAAAGGCCCAATAGGTGCTCAAGGTCAAAAAGGTGCCATAGGTGCCGGAGGTCTTAAAGGACAAAAAGGAACAATAGGTAATACAGGACCGGCCGGTCAAAAGGGTGGAATAGGAAACCAAGGTGCTCAAGGTGCTCAAGGACCTGTAGGTCAGAAAGGTGCCATTGGTGCTCAAGGACCGATAGGTGCGCAAGGACCCGTTGGAGCCAAAGGCTTAATCGGTGATAAAGGTCCAATCGGTCAGAAAGGATTAATTGGTTCACAAGGCAATCAAGGTGCAGTAGGTGCAAAAGGATTAATAGGTAATCAAGGACCAATTGGTGCTCAAGGTGCCAAAGGTAATATAGGTAATCAAGGACCCGTTGGAGCCAAAGGATTAATAGGTTCACAAGGTAATCAAGGTGCAGTAGGTGCCAAAGGATTAATAGGAGGACAGGGTCCGATAGGAGCTCAAGGTCCAATAGGTCAGAAAGGTGCTATAGGAGGCCAAGGGCCTCAAGGTGCTCAAGGCCCAATAGGTCAGAAGGGTGCTATAGGAGGCCAAGGAAACATAGGTGCAAAAGGTTTAATAGGTAATCAAGGTAATCAAGGAGGAGTAGGAGCCAAAGGTTTAATTGGAGATAAAGGTCCAATAGGTGCTCAAGGTGCAAAAGGAAATCAAGGAAATATAGGTCCTGTAGGAGCGAAAGGTGCCATAGGTAATCAAGGACCCATCGGTGCTCAAGGACCAATCGGTTCTAAAGGATTAATTGGAGATAAAGGACCTATTGGAGCTAAAGGATTAATTGGTTCCCAAGGTAATCAAGGTGCAGTAGGAGCTAAAGGATTAATAGGAGGTCAAGGACCAATAGGAGCTCAAGGTCCGATAGGTCAAAAAGGACAAAAAGGTTTAATTGGAAACATAGGTCCAATCGGTCAGAAAGGAACTATAGGAAACATAGGTCCTGTAGGTGCACAAGGACCAATAGGTAATCAAGGACCCGTTGGAGCCAAAGGATTAATAGGAGGACAAGGCAATCAAGGTGCAGTAGGAGCCAAAGGTTTAATCGGAGGACAGGGTCCGATAGGAGCTCAAGGAAATCAAGGAGGAGTAGGAGCCAAAGGATTAATAGGAGGACAAGGCAATCAAGGTGCAGTAGGAGCTAAAGGATTAATAGGTAATCAAGGACCAATAGGTGCACAGGGACCTGTTGGAGCCAAAGGCTTAATTGGTTCACAAGGAAATCAAGGAGGAGTGGGAGCCAAAGGTTTAATTGGAGATAAAGGACCAATTGGTGCTCAAGGTGCAAAAGGAAACATTGGAAACCAAGGACCGATAGGTGCTCAAGGTCCTGTAGGAGCCAAAGGATTAATAGGAGGACAAGGTAATCAAGGAGGAGTAGGAGCCAAAGGTGCTATAGGTAATCAAGGACCGATAGGCGACCAAGGTGCAAAAGGTGCCATTGGTAATCAAGGACCAATAGGTGCACAAGGTCCTGTAGGAGCCAAAGGTAATATTGGAAATCAAGGAGGAGCAGGAGACAAAGGTGCTATAGGAGACCAAGGTCAGAAAGGTGCTATAGGAAATCAAGGAGGAGCAGGAGACAAAGGTTTAATAGGAGACCAAGGTCAGAAAGGTGCTATAGGAGCCGGAGGTCTTAAAGGACAAAAAGGAACTATAGGAAACATAGGTCCTGTAGGTGCACAAGGACCAATAGGAAACACAGGTCCTGTAGGAGACAAAGGACCTCAAGGAACTCAAGGAGACCAAGGAGACAAAGGTAGGAAAGGAAACATTGGAGACAAAGGTGCTATAGGAAACATAGGAACTATAGGTGACAAAGGACCGATAGGAAACACAGGACCGGTAGGAGACCAAGGAAATCAAGGAGGAGCAGGACCAGTAGGAGCTCAAGGAAATCAAGGAGGAGTAGGAGCCAAAGGATTAATAGGAGCCAAAGGTTTAATTGGTGCTCAAGGACCGATAGGCGACCAAGGTCAGAAAGGTGCTATAGGAAATCAAGGACCGATAGGCGACCAAGGTCAGAAAGGTGCTATAGGAAACACAGGTCCCGTAGGAGACCAAGGTCAGAAAGGTCAAAAAGGTTCAATTGGAAACATAGGATTAATAGGAACTAAAGGTCCGGTAGGAAACACAGGTGCAAAAGGCGACCAAGGTCCTGAAGGTTCTTCAGGAAGTGATGGACCTAATGGTCCACAAGGAGCTCAAGGTAATCAAGGACCTGTAGGTGCGAAAGGTGTTGTAGGTGCTAAAGGTGTAGCAGGTGCAGGCGGTAGTAGTATTACAATGTCTGTTGGAACAGGACTTGATATTACTAATAGTGGTGTTCTAAATACTAACGTAACACTAACATTAGATATGGATGAAGGTATTAATTCGTCTATTACACCATCCCAATCTAATACATATGATTTAGGTTCAACATCTTTCAGATGGAAAAACATCTATACTACTGACCTTCAATTATCTAATATGGAAAGAGAAGTAGGTAATGAAGTAGATGGAACTCGTGGTAATTGGACACTTCAAGAAGGTAAAGATGATTTATACATAATAAATCGTTTAAATGGTAAGCATTATAAAATTAATTTACAAGAGGTTAAATAATGGGAGCTCCAGCAGATAGAAGATGGGTTATCTTCAACACAAGTGAAACAGGAAGTATTGACTTTACACAAGTACGTGAAAGTTCAGCTACTACTTTAAGAGTAACTAACGATGGTAGTCAAACATTTGTAAAATGGGATAAGTTAGTCGCAGTAGAACAAGTACTTTATACTGACGATGATTTTGATATTCCTGAAGGTAAAAGTGTTGGTGATGTGAGAATTGCCGCAACAGCATCAATGGATACACCATCATCTGTACTTTCTTTATCAACAAAGTCACAAGAATATACTCAATCAGAAATTTTAAATATACTTACCGGCAGTGCTTGGGTTCCGGAGGCAGAATAATGGCTATAAACGGCTCAGGTAGATTTATTGGTCCAGGTCAACCACTTCGAGATGGTTTAATAGGATGGTACGATAGTCGTTATAAAGAACCAAGCCTTTCTACTGGTGGTGATTGGATAGACATTAGCGGTAACAATAAAAATTTAGCTGATTCTAATAGTCCAGGTTGGTCTTACGGATATTATTTTGATTTAGATGGTACTAATGAGAGGTTTAGAACAACTTTATTAGGTTCTGTAGGTGCTAATTATAGTTTAGAAGGTTGGTTTGATTCGGATGTTACCATGTCTTCAGATTATTTTTTTGATTGGAGAAACTCAGGTGGCTCAGGAGGAGGAGGTTATGTTCTTGGCGAGTTCTCGGGTTTTGATACTAACTATAATAATGTCGCCAAAATAAATTGGAGTAATGGATACACAAATTGGCATCAGTTAGTAGCTACACATAATGGAACAACTTCGTATCTTTATATAAATGGTGAATTAGTAGCATCCGGAACAGGTGGAGATGATTGGAC
>Ga0115545_1001152_pt1 | contig 13991 bp, 9 predicted proteins | sample COGITO_mtgs_1003_FD_87188 | JGI IMG/M metagenome (GOLD analysis project Ga0115545, IMG submission 87188) | Pelagic marine microbial communities from North Sea - COGITO_mtgs_100330 | ecosystem: Environmental > Aquatic > Marine > Epipelagic | place: Germany:Helgoland, sampling site Kabeltonne...
AATAGAAGAGCAACAACAAAATCAAACTAATACATAATTATGAGTTATTTAAATCAAAAAAAATATTACACAAACGATGGAGTATCTCCAACAGATGCTAATTGGGGGTCATATCAATATGTAAGTTTAGCTGACATAATGACAAATTTTGAATTAATGTATGAAGGAAATCATTCGTTGGTTAATAATGAAAATAGATATAAAATATTATTTCACGCAAAAAGAGCAATACAAGAATTAAACTACGATGCTTTTAAAGAAATAAAAGCGTTAGAATTAACAGTTTATGATGATCTTAGGTTTGTACTGCCTTCAGATTATGTAAATTGGGTAAAGCTTTACTTATTTAAAAACAATACCCTATTACAGTTAACTGAAAATATTCAAGTACAATCTGCTACTTCTTATATTCAAACAGGTTCTGCATCTTTTACTTATGATACAGGGAATAATGTTAATACCGAAGAATCAGACTTAGACACAACTAGAAAAAGCGGAGCTTTAAACAGTATTTATTTAAATCAAAATAATGAAAATGACGTTAATGGAAATTGTGTGGATTGTGAAGGAGATATATATAATTCAAGAATAGGAGCTAGATATGGTTTAAATACTGAAACAGCAAACATTAATCCTACGTTTACTATTGATAAAAGAGCAGGTGTTATAAATTTTGATTCAACTATGGCGAATCAGCAGTGTGTTTTACAGTATATATCTGACGGTATGGAAGATGGCAATAACTCTACTATACAAGTCAATAAATTATTTGAAGATTATATATATGCATATATTCAATATGCGATATTAAATAGTAAATTTGGGGTACAAGAATATATTATTAATAGAGCTAAAAGAAATAAACAAGCATTATTAAGAAATGCAAAAATTAGATTGAGTAACATTCACCCTAGTAGATTGCTTATGAATTTAAGGGGTGAAAATAAGTGGCTAAAATAAAATGGCAAAAATCCAAAGAAATTTTATCGCAGGCCGAATGAATAAAAGCCTTGACGAAAGGCTTATTCCTAATGGTGAGTATGTAGACGCTTTGAACGTAAGATTAGGTTCAACAGAAGAAACAGAAATTGGTGCGGTAGAAAATTCTAAGGGTAACACTCAAATAACAACACTTCAATATACGGATGGAACGTCCTTAAGTTCTTCAGCTCGATGTATAGGAGCATTTGAGGATGGTGCTAATGAAACTATATATTGGTTTGTTCATGACCCTTCTTTCACTGTAGGCGCTACGGGTAAATTAGATTTAGTTGTATCTTTTAATGTTAACACAGGTTCTCTTTTATATCACGTAATTAGTATTGATAACGGAACAAATGTTAATACTACTTTAAATTTTGACCCAAAATATTTAATAACAGGTGTAAATAAAATAGGAGATTTATTGTTTTTTACCGACAATTTAAACCCTCCAAGAGTAGTTAATATTAATTCTAACTATTCCAACCCTGCTGCAAACATAGATCAAATAACTTCAGAGGAATTGCTAGTAGTTAAAAAACCTCCTTCTCAATCTCCTCCTGTTCAATTAATTAAAACAGGCGTAGAAGATGCTTTTATGGAAGATAATTTTATTTGTTTTGCATATAGGTATAAATACTCTAATGGAGAATACTCAGCTGTTTCTCAGTTTAGCGAACCTGCTTTTATACCAGGGGCGTATGAATTTTCTGCTGATAGTTTTTTAAATGAAGGTATGGAAAATGATTATAATGGAGCTATCATTACTTATAACTCTGGGAGCTCATTGGTAGTTGGAGTTGATTTATTATTCAAAGAAGCTAACGACCCTACTATTAAGATTATAGAAAGAATTAATAAGTTAAATAATAATCTAGCTAATAACACAGATTACACTTTTACTTTTACAAATAGTAAAATCTTTACAGTATTACCTGAATCAGAAATATTAAGATTATATGATAATGTTCCTATAAAAGCAAAAGCTCAAACTTTAATGGGCAATAGACTTATTTATGGAAACTATGTAGAAGGATATGATTTAACTGATATATTTAACTCGCCTTTAGAATTAACTTATACCACTGAACTTGAAAATAATTCTATAGGCAGAACTTCTTTAACAACTTCTTTTACAAGTTTTGGATATCAAGCTTTTGGTAATACCACGACTATTACAAATAATACTTTAGAATTAAGTTTTGCAAACAACACTGACAAACTAAAAAAGGGTGCTGAAATTAATATAGATTTTACTTTTACGTTTAATTCTTGGTTTGGTTCATCAACTCCAGACGAAAGCCAAGGCTCAACAAATATTTCTTTTAGCTACATTTTACAACAAGATTTTTCTCAATCTGCTACACCTGTTAATGATTTATTTTCTAGCACAGATTTTCAAGCTAAGTTTGGATTAACTGACGCATCAATTCAAACCGTTGCAAATGCTCAGGCTGGCACAGGTGTAACACTGACAGATAAATTTAATGCAGCTATAGATGGATTTTTGGGAAGCACTGCTCCTCAATACAATTTATATCAAACAGGTATTTCTAATTCCACTGCTGTTCCCCCTAATAAAGGTGAACCTATTTTTGGTTCAGCACCAGTAGGGAATAACTTAATAAGATTACAGATTCCAGCTGCTCAATTTTTAGAAGATGGCGGAAGTAATTTAATAATTCAATATTTTAATTTAACTTCAGCAACAGCTACTATTCAGGAAAGAGCAAACACAGAAAGTTTGCATAGTAACAGGGGGTACGAAGTAGGTATTATCTATATGGATGATTTTAATAGATCATCTACTGCATTAGTAAGTCAAAACAATACTATTAATATTCCGTGTTCTGCATCTACAACTAAAAATGAAATAAAAGTAAATATTCCAATTAGTCAAAGAGCGCCAAGTTGGGCAACAAGATATAAGTTTTGTATAAAGCCTGATAGAGACACATACAACACTGTATATAGTAGTATATTTTTTGAAGACCCTAATTCTAATAATGCTTACTTATTATTAGAAGGAGAAAATACAAAAAAAGTAGAAGAGGGAGATAGATTAATTGTTAAAAGAGATTCAGCTGGCCCAATGCAGTCATGTGTATATGCTACTGTTTTAGAGAAAGCAACACAAGATAAAGGATTTATAACCCCTACTAGTTCAAGTGTTCCTCCCGGGGGTACGTATATGAAAATGAATGCTACTGACTTTTCAGCTCTTGAAGATGATGATGATATTGTAGATATAAAAGTCAACCCTGAAACTGCAGGCCAAGGTGATAGATATCCTGTATTATCTTATCCTTTCTTTTTAACTGGTGGTAATTATAATGTACCTGCAGGGTCAAGAATTGTAATGAAGATTGAACAAACAAGAGAGGGAAGAGGTACTCAATGTGAAAGAAGAACTAACTTTTTTGAACAAAGCTTTATAGCTAGTGATACTTATACAGACATGTATCAGTGGTTTACTCAATCAAACATTGCCAACTCTATAGAAAATAATTCTATTACAGATCCGTCAACAGGATCTGATGCTGTACAAAATGTTTTTATTAACACAGTAGAAGGGTCACAGTCAGGAGCTCCATCTTCAGGAGGTAATTTAACCAAAACACAATTACAAGCAGCGGGTCTAATGGGAAGCACTGCCACTGACCCATTAACAACTAATTATTATAGATTTTATCAAGACAGTGGTAATAATAATTACTATTTATTAGTAAGCGGTACAAGATGTTGTGGAGGTAGTTCGGCAGCGGATTCAACAGTAAGAGTTTCTTTTACTGTATATAGAAGAGATTCTGTTATTGTGTTTGAAACTGAGCCACAAGGCTCTTTACCAGACGTGTGGTACGAAAATGATTTATCTTTTTCTATAGATAATGTTGGAAACCACAGCGGTAATGTAACAAATCAAAACATAAACGCCGGAACTCCAGGTGTTGTAAATACAGGTTTTTTTAATTGTTATGCATTTGGTAATGGTGTAGAAAGTTATAAGATAAGAGACTCTATAACCGGGAAGTCTTTTAACTTAGGAAACAGAGTTTACACCACCTCTAATGTTGAGTACAAAGCAGCGCATAGATTTGCTGATTTAACTTATAGTGGTGTGTTTAATGACGAAACAAATGTTAATAAACTTAATGAATTTAATTTAGGATTAGCAAACTTTAAACCATTAGAAGAAACTTATGGTGATATTGAAATATTATTTGGAAGAAGAACAGATATTCTTACATTACAAGAAGATAAAATATCATACGTATTAGCTTCTAAAAATTTAATTTCTGATTCTACAGGCGGTGGTTTAGTAGCTTCAGTTCCAGAAATACTAGGAAACCAAATAGCTCGTATTGAAAACTATGGTATTAGTAATAACCCAGAAAGTTTTGTAGCATACGGAGAAAACAAATATTTTACAGACTCTAAAAGAAATGCAGTAATCCAACTAATTGGAAGCTCTGCTCAAAACGAACAGCTTGTAGTTATATCAGAAAGTGGTATGAGAAGCTGGTTTAGAGATTTATTTACAAGCGCATTTACTACGCAAAAATTAGGTGGATATGACCCGTATATGAACGAGTATGTATTAACATCTAATACTATTCTAAAACCTGAAGTTCCTCTATGTTTAGCGTGTGGTGTAAGCAAAGACATAACTGTAAAAGCATCACAAGACTTTACATATTGTGTTGATGTAACACAAGAAGTTGGAACAGTAACAGTAAGTTATGTTATACCCAATGAAGGAGAGCAAGACATAATCTCTGAAACAAGTGTATTAATGACAGATGAAGCGGGCAACCAATTAATAACAGAAACTTCTGCTGGTTCTCTGGTAAATTATACTATTCAAGTAATTTACGACGGAAATACTTATACTTCTGGTTCAGTATTTCAAGACGGTTCGTTTACTTTTCCAAAAAATTCTACATCTGCTCAGCAAGCAACAGTTATTGTTAGCACGGACTCAACAGAAAATGACACCATTCAAATTACAATGAGTTGTCCTGTTGCTACAACTATTAATTTATACAGTGTTTGTGTTACTGAACCTACTGATGCAGGTAAATATATACACAATGAATTTAACTGGACAGACGGAAGTACGACATCTACGGTTCAATCCGACTTAGTATTATTCGGGACAGGAACAACCACGTTCATTGTTTCTCAATACACGTTAATATCAGGAGGTCAAGGTTTAGCAATACCACCAGACGGATCTACTGTAACAATGTATTCTAACAAAATTAACTTTGATGACTTTGTATTTGACGCTTCATTAAACAACTTTAGATATTTGAGAAGTAATACAACTTACGCCAACAGTGTAACTGACATTACTAGTTTATTGGCTGCAGCAACGACAGCTACACCTATTGACACAACAGGTGCTCCAACTATTTATTCAGCAGACTTTACTATGCCGTCAACAGGAGAAAATAATTTATATTTAATTTGGGATTACAGAGATATTGTAACACCAACACCTGGTCCTAGTCCTAGTCCTATTCCGACTCCTAGTCCAACTCCAAGCCCAACACCAGGGCCAAGCCCAACACCTGGTCCTAGTCCTAGTCCTGTACCTAGCCCAACACCTGGTCCTAGTCCTAGCCCAACACCTGGTCCTAGTCCTAGTCCTAGTCCAACACCTAGTCCTGTGCCTGTACCTATTCCAACACCTGGTCCTAGTCCAACACCTGGTCCTAGTCCTAGTCCAACACCTGGTCCTAGTCCAACACCTGGTCCTAGTCCTAGTCCAGTGCCAGTTACACCTACTCCTAGCGCACCGTTATTTTATTTCCTAATTTCTTGTGATGGAAGTCCAGGATGTTATGAGTCATTCTCAAGTGCTCCTGGAGCTAACCAAAGATATATTGGTGGGGCAGGTAATAATATATATTATTATTATAATTCAACACCAGGAGTACCTACAGACCAAGGATCGCCTTGTCAAAATATTCAATTAATATCAAGTGAAACAGGTTGTCCTCCTGCACCAACTCCAGCGCCAGTGCCGACACCTCAAGCAACACAGGTATATGAGATGAGGAGATGTGATGGAGGTGGATCTACATACTATGTTGAATTAACACAAACAGGATACCCTTTAAACTTTGCTTTAAAATTAAACGCACCTGGCTATATGGATGGAACTTATTGTTGGTATGTTAATGATACTAATCCAAGTTCAAGCGCTGACTTTAGTGCAACAGTATTGAGTCAATATCCAAGTGGTTGTTCTGATGCAGCTTGTACAGCGCCTACACCATCGCCTATACCTACGCCTGCGCCTATACCTACGCCTGCGCCTATACCTACGCCTGCGCCTACACCAAGTGCGCCAACATACTTGTATGCTAGATACTTAGAGTGTAGCGGTGATGTTTTAATTAATATAAGAGCTCCATTTGGAACAAACCTAGGCAGCGTGGCTAACGTGTTAGATGTGAGTGGAACGTGTTATGAATATCAAGACGATGCAGGAATAGAAAATACCAACGACTATACAACATACACTATTTATGCAAACTGTACAGCTTGTCAAGGAGCTCCTTCTCCATCGCCAGCACCAGTTCCAACACCAGCGCCTGCAGTAACATGTAATAGTGTAAGTTTAGAATTTATTTCTGATACAAACTTCTTATGCGCTAATTATGCTACATTCTACATGAACACAACCGATTTCTGTACGGCTACTGCTTTAGATAGACAAAGTGATTGTAACAGAGCAGCGTTACCAGGTTATTATAACGACGGAAGTAATTATAGATACTGGAATGGTTCTGCATTTACAAGTAACTGTACCACAACGAATTGTCCTTAGTATTTTTTATATTCAATTATAATTAATAACTTTATTAGAATTAAATTAAATCAAATGCAGCAGTATAAAAACTTTTTGACTCCCAAAGAGTGTCAAGAATTAATTCAAATGATTGACGCTAATCATACTCGATCTTCAGTAGTAGAAGGCGGTACAGATAGAACAGCTATATCTGACTATAGAACTTCAAGTACTTGTAATTTAAGCACCTCCAATGAAACTGTGAATAATATTCATAAGCGTATTGCAGGTATATTAAATTTAGACATTAAAAAAGGTGAAGCTATGCAAGGCCAGCTTTACGAAGTAGGTCAGTATTTTAAACCTCATAATGATTTTTTTGCAGGTGACGCATATCAAAAACATTGTTTAGCTTCAGGGAATAGAACACACACATTTATGATTTATTTAAACGATGGTTTCAAAGGAGGGGGAACAAACTTTCCAAATCAAAATATGGTAGTTAATCCAGAGACAGGCAAGGCAGTTATGTGGGAAAATATGAAAGATGGAAAAGTTTTAGAAGAATATATGCACGAAGGTGTAGCAATAGAAGAGGGTAAAAAATATATTATTACTGCATGGTGGAGAGAAAATGATTGGGATGGAGCAGGTGATGAAAAACTTTATCAAGATTCATTACAACCAAAAAAAATTGAAACACCTGTAAATAAAACATATACACATAAAGATCAAATACCTAAATTTACAAAGAATGGTTTTGAAGTAATTAAGTGTCCTGAGCAAACTTGGAATATAATTAAAGACGCTTATGAAATACTAAAAGACAAGGTAACTCCTGAAAACTTTCCTGGGAAAGAAAACATCATACAAGGTGGAGAAAGCGAACTTCTTTCATTTGACCACGTACCTTCCATTAGGACTCTAATACACGAGCAGCTCCTACCTGTACATAGAGATTGGATTGCTAATGAAATGCATAATGCTATGAAAGAACCATTAATAGAGCCTTCATTTGTGTATGGAATACGTTCTTACAAAAAAGGTTCGACATTAACTCCTCATGTTGATAGGGTAGAAACACATCATATAAGCTCTATAATTATTGTGGATAAAGATTTAGCTTGTGGATGTTCTAATAAACCTGAAGCAGATGATTGGCCTTTAGATATTCAAGGGCACGATGGAGAGTGGTATAAAGTGTATGCTCAACCAGGAGATATGATACTGTATGAATCTGCAATTTGTGAACACGGAAGACTTGAGCCTTTTGGAGGAACATTTTTTAGAAATTTTTATGTACACTACAAATTTGTATAGTAGTTGAAAAAATATATTTCATTTGATACGTGGTGGGGTGGTCTAAATAATATTAGAATGACTTATGAAATGGTGGTTGCAATTGCAATATGCACAAATCGAACTATAATTTTACCGCCAAAAATATACTGTTTGTTTTTAAGTGAACATCAGCTTAAAGATAGTTTTTTTGATTTCTGGGAATTGTTTGACAAAGAATTATTTGTTAAACATTTTGATTGTGTAGACTATAAAGATATACCAGCTTATCAAAAATATGAATCTGACATACAATATTTTGAAAATATTTGCAAGGATATTAAATGTTTACCTGAAGGAAATCATCCCAACTGGGGTGTAAATCCAGACACTTATAACAAGCCTATTGATGTAAGTGAGTTTAATTTAAATAATAAATTTATTCATTTTCCTAGAAATTTGTTTGGCCATTGGTATCATTTGATAACAGGAATTTCCGATGAACATAGGATGAGAATTAAACACAGTTTGAAATATGGATTAAAAATTAGAGATAAGTTTGAAATGAATTTAATAGCTAAACCATATAATGCTATTCACGTAAGAAGTGGAGACTTTCATCAGACAAGAACTCACAGTACAACAGAATTGTTTGGTAATTTAAGATCAATGGTAGATAGATATTTAGACACATCGTATCCTTTATTTATCGCTACAGATGAACAGGATAGAAAATACTTTGAGTGTTTAAATGGATATGAATGTTATTACTTAAATGATTTTATGGAAACTGATATGGTCTCTTCTATAGCAATAGATACGTTAATGTGTGCGAATGCAAGATTATTTTATGGAAGTAGGTACTCTACTTTTACTGATTACATTAACATTTTAAGGCATTACAATAACAAAAAAAACTGTAGTAAAAATTTATTAAATTACACTTTTACTGGCAAAGAAAAATATAGCTGGGAAAATTGTTTTGTAAATGAATATTAAAGAAAAAAATATTGTATATATATATGAATCTCCAGATGGCGGAATTACTTTATATAGAAGGCTTTATGGTAAATATGAATCAAGAGAGTTGTATGACAAAGCAAAAAATCTATGGAATATAACTTAGGTTTATTTGGAAGTCACAACTCGGCGGTAGCTATAAGCGTCAACGACGAAATTAAAGAAGTTGTAGAGCTTGAGAGGTGGGTTGGTATAAAAAATGCAGCCTTTGCATATCATTTTCCTATATCAAATCCAGAAGAAGTTCTGCGGGATATTTTAAATTATTTTAAAAATAAATACGGAGCTGTAACCTATAATACCGTTGCTTATAATTGCGATAATAATTTGCATAAAAACATTAGTGCTAAAAACTACCAGTACGTTCCTCATCATACCGCACATTGCGCAAATGGTTTATACCAATCTACCTTTGATAGAGCTTTAGTTGTTAGTTTTGACGGAGGAAGTGAAGAGGGGTTTTTTAAAATATATGAAGCAGAAAAAGGTAAAGACCCTGTTCTTATAAATAATGTAGGTATAGATTTATGTGTTCCTTATGCAGCAGTTGCTCATTATTTAGAGCCAATAAAAACAGAAGATAATTGGTGGTGGGGAAACTTAGTATATGCAGGGAAAATTATGGGGCTTGCTGGTTTGGGAAAGGTTGACTATGGTTTAGTACCAAAATTTTTTAGTTATTATCTAGGACAAAGTATAGATAATGTTAACATAGCTCATGAGAGATACCAGGCTTTAAATATAGAAGGCGACCCCGCCAACATAGCAGCAACTTCTCAATTTGTTTTTGAACAAGTGTTTAGTAGCATTATAAATGGATATAAAAACAATTTGCCTTTAATTTTTTCAGGAGGTGGCGCAATGAATATAATCAATAATTCAAAACACAAAGCATTTGTATCTCCAAACCCTGATGATAGAGGTATTGCTTTAGGTTGTTTGCTTCATATTTTAAAACCAAGCGAAGTTGTGAATAGTATGTATATAGGAATGACTTGGAATGATGATAAGTATAATCAATTAGACCCTATAGAATTTGCTAATAAACTTATTGAGGAAAAAATTATTGGATTGGTGCAAGGAAACTCAGAGCACGGAGCTAGGGCTTTAGGTAATCGCTCTATTTTATGTTTGCCAAAAAAAGGAATGAAAGATAAAATAAATTCACGTGTAAAATTTAGAGAACCTTACAGGCCTTTTTCACCCATGTGTAGAGAAGAGGATAAGTATAGGTGGTTTAATTCAAAAAACAACACTATGTGGATGGCTCATAATGCGCAGGTAATAAATAACTCTGAATCTATAGACTCTATAATTCATTATGATAATACCGCTCGTCTTCAAACAATCACGCAAACTTCTAATCCATACTTGTATATGGTTTTAACTGAGCTTGCTAACAAAGGGGTTGATCCAATTATTTTAAATACTTCATTTAATAAACAGGGTAAGCCTATACTTAATACAATGGAGGAAGCTAAATGGATGTTAGATAATACAGGCTTAGATGATTTGGTGGTTTTATGAAAACTATTTTTTTAAACATAGCAAGTTATAGAGACCCTGAGTTACTACCTTCTATTACTGATTGCATTAACAGAGCAAAGTATCCTGATAGAATTTACTTTGGTATTCATGAACAGGACGAGACGCACAATAGTAGCCTTGATAAAATACATAATTTAAAATATGATTATATACATTTTAAAAAATCTAAAGGCACAGGATATTCAAGAAATTATATTAATAAAAAATTATATGATGGACAAGATTATGTTTTACAAATAGATAGTCATACTCGTTTTATACAAGACTGGGATGTAATGTATATAGAAGATTATAATCAGTTTGATGAAAAAGTAATTTTAACAGGGTTTCCACCTCAATATAAAATAGGAGATTTATATGATGATTATAAAATGTATCCATCTAATAATGCAGTAAAACCAAAACATATTACGCCGAACCACAAAATACTTTCCGAGTCAGAACCTTTTTATACTGATTACATTCAAACTTATGTGGCTTCTGGAGCGAATACTTTTATGCCTAAATCTTTTATAGAAAAATCTACTTTTGATTTATATGTTGACCCTTTTGCTGACCAAGAAATAATTTCTTTAGCAGCACATCTTTTTGGTTACAAAATGTTTGTTACTCGTAGACCAAAACTATTTCATTGTTATGCTAATAATTTAAAAGGAAGTGAAGAAAAATTTAGACCACTTATAATAGATGATTTAAAAATCACTAACTTTGAAGTGGATTTTACTTTAGCTTTTAAAAATTGTAAAACTATAAACACATCTGAGAGCTGGGTTAATTTAATTAAAAATCAAATATGATATTAGAAAAAATAAAATTAGACTTCGATTATTCATACTTTCTTGCTGAAAAACAAGACTATAACTTTCATAAAGGTTCATGTATATCTTATCAAAGGGAAGAACAAAATGATTTATACAATGAATATGGTAATGGTTATTCTTATGATGAAAACAATACAGTTATACAACAACTTTGGTATGACATTAAAGACCCTATATTTGATGGCTGGGAAGATAAATTAAACATGGATATTAAAACCGTGTCTACTATTATGCAGCCACCAGGAAACGTTGTAACATTGCATAGAGATACATTTTTTAAATTTAAAAAACTTTATCCAGATGATAAACGTACAAAAGTAAGACTAAACCTTTACTTAGAAGATTGGAAGATTGGTCACATGATTCAATATCAAGATATTCATAACAATAAAAAGTGGACTACCTCTGTGGACTGGAAAGCAGGAGATGGTTTACTATGGGATAGCTCTGTACTACACCTTTCTTGTAATGCTGGTCAAAAAGATAAATTTACTATGCAAGTATCTGGATTCCGTAGAGATTAAGAATTTAAAACCTTAGTAATTAAATTCGTATTTTTGTATATTATTAATAATATATGGCTTGTGTAACGTATGATATAGTCTGTCCCATAGGGGCGGTAGGAGGCGAGTGTACTTTTACAATTAATTGTTGTGACGGAACTAAAACATCTGTTACAATTCCTGAAGAGGATACACAGCAAGTATGTTTAGAAGTTCCTGCTAATATAGTAGTAACCTCTATATCAGGTTCTTATAATACATCAGGAGCTTCTTGTTCAACTAACTGTGGTTATGTTGACCCTACTCCTGTACCTACACCTACTCCCGCTCCAATACCTACACCTGGGCCTAGCCCAGTTCCAGTTACACCTACTCCTGTAACGCCTGGACCAACTCCAGTATATTACTATTGGTCTGCTACCGCATGTGACGGAAGCAATATTACTACATTTAGGACAACAGATTCTAATGTAGGAAACACCCTGCTTTCTGTTTATAATATTGGTGGAGACGGATTGTGTTATGAGGTTGAGGCAGGAGGACCTACTAACAGCAATGATATTTTATCAGCATACGCTGATTGCGCAGCTTGTTGTACTAAAGTTCCTTCGAGTCCTTCTTGTACACCAACTCCATCACCAGTCCCTGGTCCTTCGCCTACGCCTGTAGCGCCAGTGCCAGCGGTTGTTCCTTCGCCTTTAGTGCCAGATTATTGTTTAGGTGGAGAAAATGAAACTACAATACAACTAATTCAAGGATTTAATAAATATGTTTTTGGTTCTAATTATGGAAGTTATGGGGTTCAATTAGGAACTTATGTTTTAAAGAACGTTCCATCTAATCATCCTATAGCTATATTAAATACAGGTAAAACCGCAGAACTAACTTACACGGGGACTACAAATGCAGGGACAGGAACAGCACCTGACGGCAACACGTATGATTATTTTTATGGTGATGTCACAATAACAGTTATAGGAGATTTTGGAGTACTTAGTTATGCTTGTTTATACCATGGTTATATGGGTGGTGGTTATAATTTATATTACAATAGCAGTGTTTGTAGCTCTCCAACACCTAGTCCTTCTCCAGTTCCAACAGCAACGCCTGCTCCTACTAGTATTGTTCCTCCAATACCATCTCCTGTTGACACAGAGTATACATTAACATATAGTCAATCTTCAAAAGGATGGCCATCGTTTTATTCTTATATACCCGAGATAATGTTAGGAATGAATAATTACTTTTATTCATTCAATGGAGGTAATTTATTTCAACACAATATAAATGAAACAAGAAATAATTATTATGGCACACAATATAATTCACAAATAACAAGTGTGTTTAATGAGTCGCCACTTGAAAACAAAATATTTAAAACTATTAACCTAGAATCTGACACAGCTTGGCAAGCCGTAGCAGAAACGGATATACAGCAAAATGGATTCATTGATAACGATTGGTTTGTAAAAAAAGAAGGAGCGTATTTTGCTTACCTAAGACAAACAGGGGAAGTGCCTGCGCTGCAAGGACAATATGCAATGAGATCAGCTAATGGTATAGGAAAGTCTAGTAGTTATTCGGTTAACGGAACAACAGGTACTTTAAACTTTTCTATCAATCCACTTGTTTCAATAGGTAGTATAATTAGCATAGGAGATTATCTATACTTCTCTGTGCCTTCTTATACCACAATAAGTTTAGCGGGTGTAGTGACAAATATACAAGTAGATTTACCTAACAATATAAATAGAATAACTATATCAACATCAGTTACAGGCTCTTCACCTATAACAATTAATGATGCTTACATATTATTTATCAAAAATGCAGAGGCAGAGTCTCACGGTTTACTTGGACACTATTGTATATTTACTGTTACAAACACAAGCACAACAGCTACTGAATTGTTTGCTATTGAGTCGGAAGTTATGAAAAGCTATCCGTAAAATTAGTATCTTTGCAGTAGTATGGACTTTAGTATAAGGAAATTAAAGACATCTGATTATAATGATGTATTGATAGGTTGGTGGAAAGATT
>Ga0115545_1001155_pt1 | contig 13974 bp, 6 predicted proteins | sample COGITO_mtgs_1003_FD_87188 | JGI IMG/M metagenome (GOLD analysis project Ga0115545, IMG submission 87188) | Pelagic marine microbial communities from North Sea - COGITO_mtgs_100330 | ecosystem: Environmental > Aquatic > Marine > Epipelagic | place: Germany:Helgoland, sampling site Kabeltonne...
TTTCAATAGTTCCATCTGGGTTCCCTAAAGCTCTTAAAGCAAGTTGATGTATAATTCCAGAATTATCAGTGTTTTTTGGTATTAGAATATCATGAGTTATAAATTCTGTGCTTTGAGGAATATCAACAACAACGCTTGTTGCACTACCCCAGTTAGTTCCGGGATTATCCAAATTGAATAATTTAAAATTATTAAATGTAGAATTGTTTCTAACAACTATTCTAATAACCTCATAATCATCTTCAGATAGATTTAAATCTGGAGTTAAAACTGCTTCATAAGATCCAAAGTCACGCACAATAGCACCATTAGAACTTGACAAAGTAACACCATTAGCAGAAGAGGTAAAACCCTCTGTTGTTGTATTAAAGTTGTAAACCGAGTCTTGCCCAAAGGTCTGTAAAGACAAGAACATTAAAAAAAGTAAAATAGTATTTTTCATAACCGTTTAGATATTTGATTAATTGGTTTTTCAATGTTAATTATATAAATGCGCTAATTAGGGGTGAAATGTTTTTTTGGGAGGGTGTAATGGTTTTACTGTTATTTAACTACAAAAAGTGCTTGAAATGATTCTAGTTTATAAGGATCATGTACTCTAATTTTTTTTCTTGGTTAAAATCTGTTGCACAGATTCTTCATCATTAATATTATCTACAATTCTACCAAAATCTGTGTCGGTTATTTTTCTATAATCTACCAAGCTTTTATCATTTTCAAATTTGATCATTAAGTTTTTTAACTTCACCTTTAATTCAGTTATAACATCAGCATAATTTGGGTTATTATAAATATTATTCACTTGGCCTGGATCTTTTTCTAAATCATATAATTCCCAAACATCAATATTGTAATAAAAATGAGCTAGCGTATATTTTTGCGTTCTTATACCATAATGTGGTTGTACATGATGCCAAAACGGAAACTCATAATAATGGTAATACATTCCGTCTTGCCAATCTTTTGGTGTATTACCCTCTAAAACAGGAACAAAACTAGTGCCTTGCATTTTCTGAGTTGTTGAAATACCAGCTAATTCTAATAAAGTTGGCGCAAAGTCTATATTTGTAATAATGTCTTCGTTAACACTTCCTGCCTTTATTCTTTCAGGATATTTAACCATAAAAGGCATTCTTAAAGATTCTTCATAAATAAATCGTTTATCGAAAAAACCGTGATCACCTAAATAAAAACCTTGGTCTGACGTTACTACAATAATGGTATTTTCTTCAAGATTATTTTCTTTTAAATAGTCTAAAACACGTCCAACATTATCGTCTACAGATTTAACACAGGCTAAATAATCTTTGATATAGTTTTGATATCTCCATTTTCTTCCTTCTTCATTGCTCATACCATCTGGTTGGACGATCTCACCTGGTTTAGCACCATAAAAATCCCATTTGATACTTTCTTTCCCCTTCTTTAAATCCTTTGGACGCTCTAATTTCATATCTCTACGACTAAAATACTCCATCGTCATCTCCGTATCTCCAGCAGTCAATTCACGCCCTTGGTAGGTGTCATTAAATGTTACTGGATATGGCATTTCTATATCATCCCATAATGTTTCATACTTTGTGTCTGGTTCCCATGGTCTGTGGGGCGCTTTGTACTGTAGAATCATTAAAAATGGTTTCTTGGAGGTTTTTGTAGAATCGAGCCAAGTCAATGCAAAATCTGTACTTAAATTAGTGGCATAGCCTTTCTCTTTTACATCAATTCCGTTCTCATTAAAAAGAGGGTTCCAGTAATGGCCTTGTTGCCCTGCAGAATTATGGTATTTAAAACTATCAAATCCAACAGGTTCTGTCCCTAAATGCCATTTACCAAATAAGCCGGTTTTATAACCTTGTTTTTGAAATTCTTGTGGAAATGTCCACTGCTCTGAGTTAAACTTTCCTCCACTTTCGTTTTTATAGTAGCCATTTAAGTTACTATAATTCCCTGTTAATATCGCCGCTCTACTTGGGCCACAAATTGAATTGGTAACTAAAACATCTTGAAACAGCATCCCTTCTTTTGCTACTTTATCAATATTGGGTGTTGGGGCAATATCTTTATAAATTCCGCCATAAGCACTTATCGCCTGTGTGGTTAAATCATCTGCCATGATGTAAATAATATTTGGCTTCACTGTTAGCGAACCTTTTTCCGAAACAATTGAAGATGACTTTGCTGTATTACAAGAATTTAAAACCCCAAAAAAAAGAGTTAGCAGGCAAAAACTTTTAATAAAATTATTTTTCATTTTGTTCTTTTTAATCTGTTATTTAATATTCTACTCAAACTATCTACAGTTTTATTGAAGGATGCTTCAATTGCCAAATTTCTATTCTCACCTGAATCGGTAGTATGGTCGTAGAGCATTCTAGCTATTGTTTTATCCTTTGTTTGCCACTCTGTATAAAATAAGTTGTCTGCAATTAGAGTTTCTCCCTTTTGCCATCTTGCTAAGGCTGTTTTTTTAAATACTTTTGATGGTGTCTGTAAAGCTTCAACCAAAGATTCGCCATCTATATGTGGTGGAATAGAAATTGTTGCTAACTCGCACAAGGTTGGATATAAATCTACCAATTCAGCAATAGAATTGCTACGCTTATCTTTCGGAATATTGGAAGCACTTATGATTAAAGGGACTTGAAGCGCCACCTCAAAATTACTATGCTTTGCCCATAATCCGTGTTCCATTAAGCTCCAACCATGATCCCCTACTAAAACAACAACTGTGTTGTCTTTTAATCCCAAGTCTTTAAGTTCTTTTAAAACTTTTCCTACTTGCGCATCCATATAACTTACAGCAGCATAATAGCCGTGTATCAACTTTTTTGCAACGGCATTAGATACTTGTTTTTTTTTAGGAATATCTTTATAGTAACGTAATTCTCCCCAAGAATGATTGGCTATTTCTGGTGCTGACTCAGAAAAAGATGTGTTTTTTGGTAAAGTAATTTCAGAATCCTTGTATAGATCCCAATATTTTTTTGGTGCATTAAATGGCAAATGTGGCTTTACAAAACCAACAGCCATAAAAAAAGGCTTCCCTTCTGCTTTTAATTTTTTTAAATCTAAAATTGATTTGTTTGCCGTTTTTCCGTCATAATAAGCATCGTCATCAATATCTGGGTTTTCATAAGCATATCCATGTTGACCGTTGTTTTCTATATTTATATTCTCTTTAGATTGATAATCACGCCAACCTTTCTTATAAGGATACCATTCCTCATCCCAGTCTTTAATATCCCTCTTTAAATGTGTTATTTTATTATTGCTAATGGTGGTATATCCTTGATTTTTAAAATGCTTTACCAATGTTAGAATATTGGGAGCCTCTTTTTCTATACTCGCATTATATTTTAAAAAACGGTTTGCAGTAGGCCTTATACCTGTTAATATACTAGCCCTAGAGGCTCCACAAACGGGGACATTACAATAGGCTCTATTAAAGGTGACACCCGATTTAGCTAAGGCATCAATATTTGGGCTACTAATTTGACTTTGTCCATACATACTTAATTCAGGACGTAAATCATCTATCATTAAAAATAATACGTTTTTTTTGGCAGTTGTCAACGTCTTATTTTCCTTAGTTGTTTTACAACTTAAAAGAGCTAAAAGACATGTTATTACAACAATTTTAGAATGTTTCATTTTATAATTCAATTCTATTAATGACCTCTAAAGTAGTTAATTTTAAATCTCTATCGCTTGAAGAAGGTCCTGTCATTATAATAAACTCTCCAGGCTCCACACAATAGGTCATGTTGATGTCATAAAACGCTAAAACTTGAGCATCAACAGTAAAACTTACTGTTTTTGTTTCGCCTGCTTTTAAGGCCACTCGTTGATAGCCTTTTAGTTCTTTTACGGGTCTTGTAGCACTACTAACTTTGTCTCGGATATACAATTGAACAATTTCCTCTCCATCAATTTTTCCACTATTGGTGACTTCAACACTAACGGTTACAACTTCGTTCTCTTTTAATGTTGTACTTGATAGTTTTGGTGTGCTATAACTATATTTAGTATAACTTAAACCAAATCCAAAAGGATATAAAGGCGTGTTTTTCTCATCGGCATATTTATGAAAATAAGCAGAGGGTTTGTGATTGTATATCATTCTTAACTGCCCAACACTTCTTGCCACAGTTAAAGGCAATTTCCCACTTGGATTTACCTCGCCAAATAAAATTTCAGCCACTGCTTGCCCTCCTAAATTTCCGGGTTCCCAAGATTCTATAATAGCAGGAATATTTTTTTCAAGCCAAGGTTCAGAAATTGGTTTTCCGTTTACCAAAACAATGATTACGGGTGTTCCTGTTTTTTCAATAGCCTGAACTAATTCTAATTGTTTGCCAAACAAATCTAAGTTGGCACGCCCCATATTTTCACCAGCTGTTTTATCTTTCCATTTGTAGCGCATAGAATTATCTCCTACAACAACAACTGCATAGTCTGCATTTTTGGCTTTTTCTGCGGCTTCCTGAATTTTAGAACTTTGTATTTTTCTAATGTTTTCTCCTGAATCAAAAAAGGTTACAGCATAACCTTTGGTTTCTCCTAAAGTTTTAATTCCTTCATAAATAGTAATTACGTTTTCATCAGGTTGGGCAGCATGCCAATCTCCTAAAATAGATTGGTTATTAGCATTGGGTCCTGTTACAAATATTTTCTTTTTTGAAGTTGTTTTTTGTATAGGTAATATCCCACTATTTTTAAGCAATACGATTCCTTTTCTTGCAGATTCTAAGGCAGTTGTCTTGTGTTCTTCTGTAAAAAGTAATCCCCCTTTTTTTTCTAAATCTACAAATCGATTTTCAAATAACCCTAAGTTAAATTTCGCAGTTAAAATTTTATGGCAAGCATCATTTACACGATTTATTGAAAGTGTACCTTCTTTTACAGATTCAATAATCGCATCTGTAAAAAATGGACCATGCATATGCATGTCCATACCAGCAGCAACAGATAAATAAGAAGCTTCTTTCATATCTTTTGCAGTAGTATGCAACGTGTTAATACGTTCGATATCTAACCAGTCACTTACATAAAATCCTTTAAAGCCCCATTCATCTCTTAAAATATCTGTCATGAGCCATTTACTCATATGAGATGGAATACCATTAATCTCATTATGTGCAGCCATAATCGAGTAGACACCTGCATCAATGGCTTTTTTGTAGGGTGGAAGATGGATTTCTCTTAACGTCCTAAGAGAGATGTCTGCAGGAGCTGCGTTTAATCCATTGATTGATTCGCCACCACCAATAAGGTGCTTTACACATGCAATTACTTTTTGAGTCCCTGTAAAGTCGCCTTGCTGAAATCCATTGATCATTGCAGCTCCCATGTTACCAACCATAAAAGGATCTTCTCCTAATGTTTCTCCAACTCTACCCCAGCGAGGGTCTCTTAATATATCTATGTTTGGTGTAAAGGTCCAGTGGCTTCCAGTAGCTCTCATCTCTTTGGCAGTTTGTTTACCTATGGAATATAAAAAACTATCATTCCAAGTAGATGCTAATCCAATTGGTGATGGATATACTGTTGTGCCAGATACCAAAGCATTCCCATGTATGGCATCAATTCCTATTAATACCGGTATTTTTAATGGTGATTTTAAGGCCAATTCTTGCAAGTAATTTGCTTCTTTAGCAGTTAAAACATGTAAAAAAGAACCTATTTTTCCCTCTTTACACATTGCAGTGACATCGTTAACAGAAAGTGTTTTATAAAAACCCTGTGCATCATTATTTTCTTTATCATCGTTTGGGTTTCCTTTTTTCATATGATCCAACCCAACAAATTGGTTCATTTGATATACCTTATCTTCTAAAGTCATCCTATTCATTAAATCGGCTACTCTTTTTTCAGTAGGTTGTGTTGGATCTAAATACAAAGGACTTGGAGTTTCCTTAAGTCTGCTTGAATTTTGTGCATAAGAACAATACATCGTTACTATGAAACCGAAAAAAATTACTTTTTTAATTACTCTTTTAAACATATTATTTGTTTATATTTTTGATGATAGTATAACTTGGTGTTGGCTGAAAATTTGAATCGTAAATGGATTGAAAAGCACCTTCTTTTCCTTTTTTAGTGCGCTCACCGATATCCCAAAGATTAAGTGTTACAACACCCAATTTTGTTTTCTCCTTTAAAAGCGTAACTAGTTTTTGATAAAATGTGGCTTGATTTTTAAGACCTTTTTTTAATTGAGTTAAATCATCAATAAAATAGTCGAGTTCGGTAACATGAAACTCTAAATCGTTTTGGTGTGCCCAATCTATTAATTTTGATAATTTTTTTAATTCTAGGTCTGTATTATCCAAAAATGCTTTTGTTGTTGAACTAAGACCTATATGTGCTTGCCATCCAATACCGTCTACACGGTAGCCTTTAGACCTTATATACAATATGGTTTCTTTTAGCTTATCCCACATTTGGGTTTGCATTCCTGCATTTTGATTATATACTAGCTTAATATTGGTAGCATATTTTGTTGCAATCTCAAAAGCTTTTAAAATATAAAGTGGATAACCATTTTCATCTAACCCCATTTTTAACCACGGATTTTCCCATTTATTAGTTCCTTTTTTAGGGCCAAACCACTTTCCGTTAGCTAGTATGGTTTCGTTTACAACATCCATCCATTTTATAGTTGGCTCATTATTAAATCTCATTGCAAAAGCGGTTGCAAATTCAGTCATGTTTTGTTCCAATTCTTCTGGAGTTCTGTAATCTTCTTTCGCCCATTTTGATGCTTGAGGGGATATAGGACCATGCAAACGTAGTTGTAAATCGTGTTTTTGTGCTAGACTAATAAAATGATCGATTTGCTGCCAATTCCATACCTCGGGTGTGGGATGAATTTTAGTCTGTTTTGCAGAATTGGCTGGTGTTAGGTACTTAAAATCTTTTAAAAACAGTTCTTCTTTTATAGTGTTCAGCTCATTATGATTTAGAGTAGCACCTACAATTATAGGATTGGAACTCTTCATTGCACCCTTGCTTTTTAATACTTCTGAATTAAAATAAGCCTTAGAATAGTTTATCAATTCTTCTTGTGTCTTTTTATAGTTAGGATACCCAAAATGATTGACAGTTTCTAAAGGGTCTTTACTATAATCGTATAATTCTTGGGCAACAATATCATTAGAAGTAATAAACTCCGTACTTTTCTTTTTGTCAATCCAAACTGTATACCTATAAGTTTCTGTTCTAAAACTGTAACCTGTCACTTTTCCTTTATGCCATTGACTTACGGCATATTTTTTTGCCACATTATTTGATTGATTGATGAGTGGTACTAGGCTTTTACCGTCTAAATTTTCTGGAATACTCAGTCCTGTCAATTCACAAAGTGTTGGGAAAAGATCAACAAATTCAGTAGGCGAGCTTACTTTTACAGTTTTGTTGCCATCTGGCACATAAATCATTAATGGTGAACGCGTAGCCTGCTCGAAATTAGAATGTTTGTTCCATAAACTATGGTCACCCAAATGCCAACCGTGATCACCCAAAACAACAATAATGGTGTTTTTATCTAACTTTTTTTCTTTTAATTTTTTAAGGATTTTTCCAATTTGATTATCAACAAAACTAACACATGCATAATAGCCGTGAATGAGTTTTTTTTGAAGTGCTTCATCCATCTGCAAAAGGTTCTTTTCATTAAGCTTGTACTCAATTTCAGGTGATAGGTAACTTCTCATTTCGCCAGATTTGTGGTATGCTAAATCTGTGCTATTTTTAGCTTTTTTCTGAAACGCTGCCAATTGTATGGCATCTTGATCGTAAAGGTCCCAGTATTTTTTAGGAGCAACAAAGGGTAAATGAGGCCTTTTAAAACCAACGGCTAAAAAGAACGGTTTGTTCCTATCTTTACTAACTTCATCCAATAATGACAACGCACTATTTGCAATAGCACCATCGGTATACGCTTCATCTGGTGCATTGCTAATTTCAAAGGGTGGTTTGTATAGGTTCCTAACATATTTATTAATATTAGAAACCCTTTTATCTTTCGCTTCTTTTCTTAAAGTTGCAATATGTTTTTTAATTTGCTTGTTTTGATAATACCCAAGTGCAGGTTCACCATAATCTTTAGGGTAATTTAAATCTGCCTCTTTTATAAATGGGAAACTCCACGATGGTTCATCTCTATATTTATCAACACAACGAGGATCATAAATTTTACCGACCCCTGCTGTTGTATAACCACTTTCTTTAAAATACTGTGGGATGGTTAAAATAGTAGGATTTATATCCCTCATTTTCGTTTTTAAATCTCTAACCTTTGTATAATCTGGTCGTTTTCCAGTAAGTAAGCTCGCTCTGGAGGGCCCGCAAACTGCTTGTTGAGTATGATTGTTTGTGAAGACAATAGCATTTTCACCCAATTTATCTAATATTGGAGTTTTAGCAAATTCATCTCCAAAGACACCAATAGTTGGTTTTAAATCATCGATTGCTATGAAGATTACATTAGGGGTTTTTGTATCCTTAATTCCTTGTGCATGCTTGTTTAAAGAAAACAATAGAATAGGTAATATGAAAATTAGTTGTTTCATCAAGCAATAGCTATTACTTTTTGTTAATTAGTTAGGTTTGACCAACAGTCCCATTATCAGCAAAAAAGATTTGATTTTAATTTATTCCTAATTTGAGATTTCGTTATTTGCATTAATTTCAGCAACTGACATGGGTATAGACATTACGAGTATTTCGGCTGTATCGTGTGTTACATCTACAGCATCATTAAATGATGCTGCTGAGTTATGTGGAATAATTATATTATTTAAAAAGTAATTATAACCTCGGCGTCTATTGTTAAACCAATCATGCCCTTCGCCTATTAATTCAAACTGATACTCTTTCATAATTGCTGCCCTAAAGGATTCTTGTCCACCAGAATATCCAGCGTGCGGGCTAAGACCAACTCTACCAAGCACTTCTGAGACATAGGTCATTTCCTGACCATTTTGTAACTCATTTGAAATTTCCGAAAGCATCAATAGTAAGTCTGAATATCTATAGATTTTAAAGTTCTTATTTGTTTCTACCACTGCATTACTTGGATCTCTTGAACCTAATTTAAACAGATAAGGAAAGGAGTTTCCAAAAGTAGACCTAGCGGTATTTGTGGGATAGGAATTCTCTGTGCTTCCATTATTTCCACGTATCCAAGTACTTACATATGTAGTCGCTAAACGTGGATCATTTGGGTAGGTTAAAGCATGTAAATCATAATTTTCGATGTTTATTTTTAACCAACCAAATGTATTTGCTGTTGTATACCAATTTGGAGTAAATGCCCTTGTATGATCTAATGAAGCACCCACTACAGATTGAAGTTCAAAAATAGACTCTGCCGTATTATTTCCATTAGTCCCTAAAAACAAATTATCATAGCTGGGAAGAAGACTATAAGCGCCATACGCTTTAAAGGCTTCATCATAGGCCAATTGCCAGTAATTTAAACTTGGATCTTGAACATCACTTGATGCAGTTGCCAATGCCATATAAACTTTTGAGAGCAGCATATCTGCTGCTTGTGGTTTTGGAGTTCCGCTTGCAACCGCTCCGTTCATTAGTTGTTGCGCTAGTTTTACATCTACTATAATTTGTGTGTATACATCTTTAATAGGTGATTTAGCAAGGTGAAGAGTTTCTGATGTGGTTGGCGTTATTCTTAAAGGAACTTCGCCCCATAATCTAACGAGATTAAAATAATTGAAAGCTCTTACGAAATAGGCTTGCCCAATAACATCGTTTATAACTAGCTCATCGGATGTACTTGGATTGTCAAATACTGCTAACGAATTAATAGCATCATTAGCGCGTCCAATAGTTTGATAAATACCTAACCAAGAGTTTTCAATTGCTACTAAACCACTAGTTGGGTTTAAAGATGACAGGGTGCTGTTGTAGCTATTGTCATTCTGATTCCCTGTACGCCTAGTAACCATTAAACCCGAATTTACATTCGTTAAAAACAAAAACTCGTTTCCGTAGTATTCGTACTGCACCATGGCTTGATAGATACCCAATAATGCAGACGTTGCATTACTTGCCGAACCGTATACATTTTCATTTGGCAAAAAAGGTTGTTCTTCTTCCAAACTACAACCTGTAAATAGGAGCCCTAATATGATTAAAAAAGTAAAATTAAAATTTTTCATTTTTATAGTTTTTAAAATTTAAGATTTAAACCTAACATGATCGTTTTGGCATTAGGAAATCCGTTCCAATCTACTCCTACAATATTTCCATTGTTCATGAAGTTTGTTATTTCTGGATTGTATCCAGAATAGTCAGTAAACGTAAATAAATTCATGCCTGAAACATAGATATTAGCACTGCTAAAAATGTTTATTGCTTTCACTGGAACATCATATGATAGTGTAATATTGCTTATTCTTAAGAAACTACCGTCCTCAATTATTCTATCTGTGATTGCTTCAGATCCAATTTCTGAATACCCAACTCTTGGGTAGGTATTTGATTGTGCATCAGGCCTCCAAGCATTGGTATAAGCATCCGATAAGATATTTTGTGTTCTACCTTCTGCATTTCCTAATTGGATTAAATTACCATTAGCAATTTCATTTCCGTAAACACCGTTCATTTGAACACTTAAACTCAATCGTTTATAGTTCATGGATAGATACCCCCCATAAACGAAGTCTGGATTTGGATTTCCGATAATTGTTCTGTCTGCTACAGTAATAACCCCGTCTCCATCTTGATCTACGATACGTACATCTCCAGGTTGCGCCCCAGACACTGTAATATCATCTTCGGTTTGATAAATACCATCCGTTTCAAACCCATAGAACAATCCCACTTCTTCGCCCTCCACAAAGATATTTGCGGGCGCTTTAAAATAGTTACCCGTTGATATATTTTGACCTCTATAAAACACTCGGTTTTCTAGGATCCCATTTATATAAATATCTTCTGGACTGCCTCCTAAGTTTTGAATTTCACTTTTATTAAAGGCGATATTTCCACCTATATCAATACTAAAATCATTTTTATCAATAAGTGTTCCGTTTAAAGTAAGCTCTACACCTTTATTATTAAGACTACCTCTATTAACTAACAATGAGGTAAAACCTGAAGATGGCCCTAATGGTTGATTTAATAATAAATCATCTGTTTGTTTATTATAGATGTCTAAGGTTCCTGTTAGTCTATTTTTCCAAAGTCCTAAATCCAATCCAATATTTAACTGCTCAGTAGTTTCCCACTTAAGATTTGGGTTACGCATATTTAAGGGAACTAAGCCAATACTAGTTCCTTCCCCTGTATCTCCGTACAATGTTGGCCCATAATTTGCAAAGGTTTGGTATGCAGAAATACCTTGATTACCCGTCATACCCCAACCAATTCTAAATTTTAAATCGTTAATGATTTCAGAATCCTCAAGGAAAATTTCATTGTTGGCTCTCCATGCCAAAGAGAAAGATGGAAAATAACTGAATCTATTTTCTTTTGAGAATTTAGAAGAGCCATCTGCTCTAAAGGTTCCTGTTATAATATATTTATTGTCAAACGAATAATTTACACGCGATAAGTAGGATAAGAGTTGATTCTTTAAAGGCAAAACGCTTAAAGGACGAGCAACCTGTTGGCCATAATTGGGTTGATCAACACCAAATTCTGTCGTAGAAAAATCTTTAACGGCATACAAGGAGTTTTTAATATCTCTAACATCATACGTCATACCAATAACGCCATTAATTCTATGTTTTTTATTAAAGGTTCGATTATAGGTTAATAAATTATTAACCTGATATGACTTTGTATTTAAATCTGAAATCGAGAGGTACCCGTTGTTAGAACTTCCTTGAAAATTAGTTAAACCGTAAAAACGTCTACGTTCCTTATTTCGGATATTACCACCGACCTGTAGTTTGTATTTTAATCCTTTGATATTAAATTTATAGATTAAAGCCAAAGAGCCAATAAATCGACTCTCTTCAGAGGTGTCTTGAAAATCATTAATCCATGTAAAAGGACTAGAAATCCCATCTTCGTTATCAAAAGTACCTCCATTAGTCACTAAGGTAGGATAACGTAAAACATTTCCAACAAAACTACGCTGACCTCCAGCTCTATCTCCGTCTTGTGCAAAATTTCCATCTGAATAAAAAGCGTTCAATTTTGCATTGATACTAAATTTATCAGACAAATTTTGATTTAAATTGATGCTAAAATTTCCGTTTTGTAGTCTTGAATTTTCTACAATACCTCCCTGATCATTATAACCAACAGAGGCATAATAATTACCCTTTTTTGTTCCTCCACTAAAAGAGGCTCCTGCGCTTTTAGAAAAACCTTGTTTATAAATTTCATCATGCCAGTTATGTTGCACTGCAGCTATATCGCTAACAGTTCCATCATCTGCAATTGGGAATATTGTTCCGCCGCTTATACTAAAACGAGGATCTTTACCATTTACTAGTAAAGCTTCATTTTGATAGTTTGCATATCCTAAAGCGTCTAAAACATCATAACGTTCACTAATTTCTGAAACACTTGTATTTACATAGGCTTTTACTGATGTTTTACCAGTTTTACCCTTTTTAGTTGTTATCAAAATAACTCCGTTTGCCCCCCTAGAACCATAAATAGCTGTAGCTGATGCATCTTTAAGCACTTCAATGCTTTGAATATCTCGAGGATTTATACCATTTAATCCATTTTGAGTTTCTTCCAAACTATTGGCGTCTGCAGAAGCATTTGCAGCATCTTCACCTGCCGAAGAGATAATAATACCATCAATCACATACAAAGGCTCATTATTACCTCTTAAACTACTCGCTCCTCTAATTTTCACAGAAACTCCAGATCCTGGGCTTCCTGCATTTTGGGTTACTTGAACTCCAGCTGCACGACCTTGTAACAAGGCATCAACAGTTCTGTTTTGTGTTACCGCAATGTCATCCACCTTTACAGAAGCTACTGCTCCGGTAATATCACTTTTTCGTTGGGTTCCATAACCAACTACAACAATTTCGTCTAGTGAATTGGCATCTATTTGCAATTGAATATCAAAGGTTATTTGGTTACCTATAACCAATTCTTTAGTAATGTATCCTAAATAAGAAACAACTAATGTTTCTGCTGTCTCAGGAACATTTAAAGAAAAATTTCCATCAAAATCTGTAGCTGAACCGATGTTTTGTTCTTTAACGAAAATACTTGCTCCTGGTAAAAGCATATTATTTTCGCCTACTACAGTTCCTGTGATCTCTTTACTTTGAGCAAATAAAATGATTGGGAAGGTTAGTAATAAATGAATTAGTAATTTTTTTTTCATAATATTATATTACTTTGTTTACTCCAAAGTTAGAGCATATTACAGGCAAAAAAAGGGCGTTATGGTTTTTTAATAAGGTGAAATGACTTTTTTGAATAATTAAGTAAAACCATTACACCCTCCCAAAAAAACATTTCACCCCTAATTACTACAGATATAAAGTTAATATTGATCTAACAATTAATCTATAACTAAAACGATTATGAAAAAAATTATGTTATTTTTTTTAACGCTCTTGTCTTTACAGACCTTTGGGCAAGACTCGGTTTACAACTTTAATACAACTACAGAGGGTTTTATCTCTTCTGCTAATGGTGTTACTTTATCAAGTTCTAATGGTGCTATTGTGCGTGACTTTGGATCTTATGAAGCAGTTTTAACTCCAGATTTAAATCTATCTGAAGATGATTATAAGGTTATTAGAATAGTTGTTAGAAACAATTCTACATTTAGTAATTTTAAACTATTCAATTTAGATAATCCCGGAACTAACTGGGGTAGTGCAACAAGCATTCTTGTTAATATTCCTCAAAGCACAGAATTTATAACTCATGATATTCTAATACCAAAAAACACTGATAATTCTGGAATTATACATCAACTTGCTTTAAGAGCTTTAGGGAACCCAGATGGAACTATTGAAA
>Ga0115545_1001168_pt1 | contig 13855 bp, 18 predicted proteins | sample COGITO_mtgs_1003_FD_87188 | JGI IMG/M metagenome (GOLD analysis project Ga0115545, IMG submission 87188) | Pelagic marine microbial communities from North Sea - COGITO_mtgs_100330 | ecosystem: Environmental > Aquatic > Marine > Epipelagic | place: Germany:Helgoland, sampling site Kabeltonne...
ACCAACTTCTCATTAATACAGTTATAAGAGAAGCGAAAAAGCGGAATGCAGAACATAGAATTTACCCTAGTCAATCACAGGATAAAAAACAAAATCCTCTGACACACAAGGATAAAGTACTATTTATGCGAAAAATGTTTTCAGGAGCGAATATTGTTGATGATAAATCAGCAAAAACTCCTTTTCAAGTACTAGAAACCCTCAGTAAACAGGGATATACGAAAGTTTACATGGTAGTCGGTGGTGATCGGGTGTCTGAATTCAAAAACAGAATGAAGAAATACACCACTGACTTTGATGTGTTTGATGTTTTATCAGCGGGTGAACGAGATCCGGACGCAGAAGGCGTTGTGGGAATGTCGGGATCCAAAATGAGAAAAGCAGCAGTCGATGATGAATTTGAAATGTTCATTAAAGGCGTACCATCGAAAACACCAAAACGAGTAGCACTTAGACTTTTTAAATCCATTCGAAAAGGAATGGGACTTAAAGAAGAATATGTTGCAATCGGTGAACAAACATTTGAGGTAAGACTCGCAGACACAGACGAAACCAGATCTAAAGGACTGATGGACGTAAAGTCCATGTCTAATGGAGATGGTATGCTATTCGTCTTTGACGAAGAAGATCATCACGGTATCTGGATGAAAAACACTTATATTCCTCTGGATGTCATATGGATCAATGAAAGCGGAACAATTGTTGATATCGCTACCCTCAATCCACACGACTTAAACACACGAATGCCTAATCAACCAGCCAAATATGTTCTTGAAGTAAACGCAGGAACATTCACCGGAAAAATTGGTGACAACATCGGCTCAATTCCTTTAGACGAATCTATTCAACTGGATGAACTCTCAAAGGAAGCCAGAAGAAAAATGGCAAGATCAGCGAGAAGAACTGCAAAACGTCGAGCGATGAAAAGAGCAATCAAAGCCAGAAGAATGAAGGGCGGAGATGATCTAAAGAAGAAAGCACGAAAAGTAGCAATAAGTGGATTTAAGAAAAAAATGCTCAAGGGCAGAAGTTGGACTTCTCTTGGACACTCAGAAAAAGAAGCAGTAGAGAAGAGACTGAAAAAGAAGTATTCTCCTGCTAGAATTGCTAAGGTTGCACAGAAACTTTTGCCTGGAATCAAACGAAATGAAAGAGAAAGAATTGCTCGTGTTAGAGGAAATGTGAATGAAGATTTCCGTCTTCTCACAGAACCCGACATTCTTGATAGGCTTGTTGGTCAACTCAAAGCAAAGAATCCTTCATGGTCAGATTCAAAGGTATATGCAGTCGCTACTGCATCTCTTCAGAAAAGAGGAGTTCTGAAGAAGGGTTCACAGAAACTTACCGGGAAAGGTAAGAAGAGAAACTCTATGAGCGCCGGGGATCGAGCAAAGGATCGTGCTGCGAAATATTCTGGTAAGTCACCAAGTGATTATAAGTACAGCAGCAAGACGAACCGTGCAACTCTGAAAAATAAGAATGAAGAGTTTGAGTCTTTTGTCTCTGAGTGCTGGGACACCCATGTACAGAAAGGTATGAAGAAAAAGGGCGGTAAGATGGTTCCCAACTGCGTACCCAAGAACAACGAAGAGAGAGACTACAGAAAAGAATACGACAACTACCAAGGCAAGCAAGATCAGATTGATAAGAGAAGCAGTCGAAATAAAGCAAGAAGAAAACTAGAGTCACAAGGTAGAGTTCGTATGGGTGACGGAAAAGATGTTGATCATAAAGACCGAAATCCACTAAATAATGGTGATAAGAACCTAAGAGTCAAATCTAAGAGTTCCAATCGCAGTTTTTCACGAAAGAACGAAAGTAAAGTTCCACCTCTAGAAGATGGAACCAATAGAGCAAGAGAGTATTACCAACTAATGACTCCCGGTCAGGCCTGTGGAGTTAAAAGGTTTAAAAAAAGGTTTAAAGATGTCCGGTAGATTAAAAAAAATTAACGAGTCTCTTATTAAAGCAAATATAACTTTACTTGTTATCGATGAACAAGCATCTCAGCCTATGCCAATAGAAGGCGGCGGACAAGTCCCTGTTGTAGCACCACCGGGAACCAATCCCGGTTCACTTAGCACACATGGTTACCACTTTCCCCCGTGGTTGATGCCTCCTGCTGGTGGTGGTGGTAATACAGCACATCCAATGTACCCTGCATATCTTATACTGGTTCAAGATCATCCTCTAATAGGCATGGTTCTTAATTTTGGTAATTTCCTATCCCTCATGAGATTTATTTACCGTCCACATGTTCCAAATACACTTTTCACTAGATTCCCATTCTTGAGACAATTACTCGACATGATGGGTATTGAAGGAACCCAACTGCAAAACATTTTCCGAGATCTTCTTCGTTCGTGGATGCTTAATAATCTAGACTATACAGCATCCATGTTGGAAGATTTATTCCCACACCTGTTTGGTCCAACTGTTATACCGGGTGACATTATTCCCGGTGGTGATAAAGGAATTGGTGCTGGAGGGGTAATCAAACCAACCCAGACAGGTGGTGGTTTGACAGATGGTATCCTTGACATTCTTAATATATTAACAAATTCCTCAACAATACCAATGGTGATTGGCGAACAAACTTCTCCAATCGACAGAATAAAAGAAAAACACCGGGAAGAAAACGAAAGAATTAAAACAAAGCACGAACGCGAAATTGATATCGCACAAAGACGAGAAAGAAATCGTCGAAGAACTCAGCGGCAAGGCTGATTTTATACATACATATGATAAAGGAGATTTAACATGAGTGAAGCAGAAAGCAACCCAGTATCAACCGGACAAGGAAACTTTAGTCCAGAAGGTCCGTTTACAGATTCTAGTCCTGCAAACAAATCTTTAGTAAATGACATTGAAAGCATTACAAGTAGTCAACCAGTAACACTTCCAGATCATCTTTTAAAGTCAGCAAAAGCAGCAGGTGAACTTGCATCTAATGCAAAGACATTAGAAGATAAGCAGAACATTTATAAGAACTATCTTTCAAAATCAAATGCGGGGAATCAGTCAACCACCAAAAGTCAGGTGAAGGATTGGGAAAATGCCGCGGAATTCTTTAGGAACAAGAAATGAAAAAATTTAGAGACATTAGAGAAAACCCCGAAGTCGGTGGATATGGCCACGGTAGATATCAGGTCGATAAATCGAACCCTGAAACAATTGCTAACATCACACAGGCAATCAATCACGAACTCGACAAGGGTTACTTGAGTCCCAAGAACGCTATAGAGAACCTTCGGACTAAACTAAACTTTGTTGGTTTTGATTTTGACCTTAAGGATCTACCTGAAAGTGGTTCTGTTTCTTTCCCCCTAAAGAAAGCAACTGAAGTATTTGGTAGGGGTATGGAAATTGACAAGTTTGATGTTGACTTCAATAATCAAAGCGTCAACTCTACTGGTATGACTCTGAATGTTAACATCTCCCAAGACGAAGATGGTATGTATAAATTGACTGGAAAAATTACCTAAAATAGAAAATATATATCATGGAAATCTGTATTATGCAACTGAACGATCGATTAAACGATAACACATATATGATGTATGCGATGAAGCATTATGATAATCCTCAATGCATCGGTATGGAGGAGTTTCAAGAAGACTTAAATAGAATAAAATATATCAAGCGTCTCTTTCGCAAGTATAAAAATTCTGATATACTTCGAGAGAGACTTATTCTTAATCATATAATTATATTCTTTAATGTGTTTGGTGTAGAAGCAGGAACCAGAATTCTCTTCTATAAGATAGAAGAAGAATTACATGGACTACTCAAGACTTTCTTAGTTTATTTAAACTATCTTCCAGAAGAGGATATACCAGAAGCCAAATTAATAGAGATCCCTCTAGATCAATTTGTTATAAATAAACTAAGGGAGTTATGAAATGGATCAGAAAAGTCAATTAAACGAACAAGTCGATATGCTTGTTGCCTATAAATTCATCAAAATCCTTACCACAGACTTCAAGGATACTGATGCATTTAGATTGGGTGTGATTGACAAAGACGGCAACATCCTCAAGAAAAGAAAAGACTTGAGAGGTGATGAGAGAACGTCATACACCATCTTCCATACTCTAGTATGGAATCTAAAAAAGTTAATGATGAAAGTGCCTGGTTTAAAGAGTAAACTTGGTTCATATGCCAGTGCATTGTTTCTATTGAAGGAGCAATATAACAAAGAAAATAATAGAGGGGGAGAACTCCTCGCAGAACGGATCCTAGAGTCTCTGAAAGACAATTTTCCTGATTCAGACGTTCTGTTTGAGTCTATTTTTGAGTCTCCCATAGAATCCGGCGTTTACATTGCAACACACGAAATTGTTACTCCTTCTTTTGAAACAATAAACGAAGGTGAAGTGATCATAATAGGAAACAGAAAACAAGCACTAACAGAAATGTCATCTGTTCCTCTGTACACTGCGGTACACCTTGATTCGGGCGAAGAAGTGGTAGTAAGCAAATCATCCATCGAAAAGATCCACGAAAATATAAATACTGCTCCTGAAATTATAGCAGGAATGGCAGTTTTTGACGTTGATTCTGTACCACACGACATGATACACGGAAGAAAGAAGTTTGAAAAATGGGAAATTGATAAGTTCAATGCTCTTGATGATAACATGAGAAAAGCCATTCGAAAATACTCATATAGAAACAGGGGAAGAAAAATTGCTCTTCGTGGGAAAGACGGAACAATTACACCCTTCAAGGAGGCGTATAAATGATGTCATTCATAACACCAGAATTTCTCACTCTAATCGGTAGTAGTTTAACCGGCTTTCTTTTTAAGTACATGTCAGAAAAACGACAAGATCAAAAAGAGATCTTCGAGCGGATGATAACCTCAAGCAAGAGACAAGACGAGAGTCAAGATCTTGCTGTTGCTAGAGTTGGTATTGAGGCAGGAAAAACTGTTCGAAGACTTATCGTGGTAACCATACTATTTGGTACAATAATGGCTCCATTTATTCTTCCATTCTTTGGAATTCCCACAGTAGTAGAAATTACTGAAACCGAAGGTTCATTTTTTGGTTTTGGTGGTGGACAGAGAGTAACATTCCACGAAATCTATGGATATCTTTTTACAGAAGAAAATAGACAAGTTCTCCTTGCTATCGTGGGTTTCTATTTTGGACAAGCAGTAGGAAAGAGTTCTAAACGATGAGTCGCCTTCTAATCATATCTCTTATATTTCTTGTATCATGTTCAGGATCTCTGCGAGTGAACAAAACAGTCCCGAAACACGGTTCTGTACCAGAAGTCAATCCGGTAAGAACAGAGGGTATTTCTGTGAATCGTTTTTCGTCAACAGCCTTTTTGGTATTTTACACCCCAATACTATTGGGTGCGGTATATTTGACATACAGAACATTCAAAAAACAAAAGGTATCGGAAATCACAAATGAAAAATGACATATATTCGTTCAAAGAATTCATAGTCCTCGATGAAAATATCATCAAAGCCATAATTAAGGGTTTTAGAAAACTCGTTAAAGGTGGATCAAATGTTGCTGATGATATAATCGACACTGCACCAGTACCAAAGCCTGGTTCTGGTGTTGTTCAAGGTGTTGGTGAAAGTATGAGCGAATATATCGCTAGGTTACAAGAATCGATTATGAGTATTATACGAAACGGACCTGGTAATACCACTAGCATTCTATATGGTCACTGGCAAACAATAAGAAACTTCATTCAAAACCCAACACAAGCAAACTGGGAAGCGGTAGCACAGATAATAGAAAATGCTGGTTACCGAATCTATCCAGATGGAGATGGTTTTGGTGGTGGATCAATGCAGTCTTGGGTTCAAGGCATGGGGGATCCCGCACAAAACGAAGTAGTTGATGCGTTTTGGAATTACGTTTTTGGTATATTCCAAGGAATGGATAATGTCCCTTGGAACGAGTGGCTTTAAATTATTTAGATCCGTTTATTCTGTCATAAAACATCTTGCAAATATAGTAAGCATCGACAATATCAGAAACAGGATTTGACACCTCTTTTTTAAGGGGTGTTATTTTCTTGTGTAGATCGATAAAAGTTTCTTTTACAAACGAATCGTGCATTGCAGTCTTGTCTGCGTTACCTTTACCCGTAGCAAACTTCTTAATGGAAGTTGGTGCAATTATATCGACAGGTATTGATTCTTGGAACAGTCTGTACTTAAGGACACCTGTGTTTTCTGCAATATGAAAAACTTTTCCCTTAGAACCAAAAGAATAACCTTCAAGCGCCACTTGATTGCACTTGTATTTTTTAAGGATATCTACCGCCCAATCAGAAATACTGTTATATCTGGAAGGATCACATTCCACTTCAGAAAACTTAGTTCCGTGAATGTTTTTCATAAACGTAGTGGCATACTTTTTAATATCTGTTAGGTAATAAAATGAACAATTCTTAAATGAGAACTCGGTATTCCTTTCACCAGTATATGAATCTACATCGTGAAATATACAAATTGCTGGTCCTCTTAAACTATAATCGATACCTGCTATTGACATAATAAAACTCCTTTAGTCTATAATATGTAGTTCATTTGTTATATAAATATTTACATGAATGACTTTCATAAAAACTTTAAACCGCAAATCTTCAAACGATTAAACATAGAAGGTATGTCGTTTTTGATGGCTCCTCCCGAAAGTGGGAGCGAAAAGACAAGTATAGAATTAGAACTTCTGGAGAATGTTGGTAGGAGATTGAAAGAAGAAGATTTGTCTTCTATTAAAAAATACAATAACAATGTTCTGGAAAATTACTACCACATGTTGGAACAATTTTCACTACCAATAAACAAACAAGAAGTAGAAGATCTATTGACTGATATTCGGATAATAGTCGAAAATGAAAAAATCAAACATAATAGATCTAGACCTGTCGATATAGCAAAAAGGCAGGGGTTTGAGATTAAAGAAACCATAAACTCAAATATGACACCATCATATCCATCAAAGCATTCGGCAGAATCTATGTTTCTGTCTCTATACTTTGCCGAACAGTTTCCCCTATATAAAGATATACTAATGGAAATGGCAAATAAAATTGCTAATTCACGATTGCTCTCATCTAACAACTACCCAACAGATAATCTTGCGGGACAAACGATAGCACATGTATTATTCAATAGATTTAAAGAAAGCAAAAACCAATGAGAAGAAAACCAAAACTAAGAACTACACAGGTTGGAACTAAACGTCAAATTGAGTTTGGTTTAAACAGAACTATGGGCAGCCAAGAAGGTGGTGAAATTCCATTTTTCCCATACGAACCAGCAGTTCAGGGATATAACTCAACTGAACGTAAATATGGTAAAGGACTAACATATGATTCAAAATACCGACCAGCATCTTCTCAGTCAGTAGACAACTACGGCAGTATGGATTCTGGTGGTGGAATGAATAGTGTCATAGGAGAGTCTTGGTTTCTTGGATAAGTATCAATAAAAAAAACCCTCTGGATATCCAGAGGGTTTCTCTCATGTTCATTGTTTCGAAAATTAGTTTCGATCAGGAACCAACTGCGGCGGTAGCGGCATCCCAGAGAGACTTAACTGCTCCTGCTGCCCACATTACACCGTTCCAAGCAAAAGGCAAAAGTGCGAGGGTGATCATCATTGATCGACAAACTCCTACCTTAGCGAGAGCCTTGGTAACAACGTCCTTTTCACAATTCCCGGTGATTGGGCACTCTCGTTGAGTGCAAATCTTATTAGCCATAACTTTTCTCCTTTGTTAAGTTAACCCGGCTTAGGGGGTGGTGTTAAATACACCAATCAAAATGTCCATATTAGACATGTCGAAGTATTAATTATACATCAAGTATGATGAATGTCAAGTAATTTTAGTTAGTTAAGTCAACAATTTCGCAAGAATTTCCAGAACATGCCATTGTCTGTGATCCTGCTGTATTGTCTTCCTTTTCATAATTTGAAAGTTCTGTCCAATCAACACCAACAGGCATTGATTTATAGAGTTTAGTATATTCTTCTTCTGTGCAATCCTGATATGGTGCCTGTCTGTAACTATGATCACTGTGTGGTAAGAAAGAAACACCAGACACCTCATCGAAGTGTTCATAAACCCATGCACCAACATCCATCCATTCGTGTTCCTTTACAGTAACAGTGATGCTTGGTTTGTGTTCACACCAGTGAATTTGATAGAGCAACCAATGTTCAAGTTGTTCAATGGCAGTCATGTCAGTGCGGACAACACAACCTTCTGGTGCCTTCACCGGAAAAGAAAACACCATCGTGTGTTCTGGTTTCATTACATCTGGTTCGCACGGGAACCCCTTTTCCTTCATGAACACACACAGAGGATCCTTGATATCCGCACGGACGGTGCGAATGTAATAAGGATTGTGTCGAGCGTGAATACCAGAAGAAGCATCAACCAACTGAGATACAGTACCACTTGGTTTTACACAAGTGATTGCAGCAGACTGATTAATTTTTAGTTTCTTTGCAAGTTCTTTATTGGTTTCAATTGCAACATCTCTAAGAGTCTGAAGAGTTTCTATAAGAAGTTTTTCGCCTTTCTTTCCATTCATCAAATCATTGTCCATGATTCCCGTGAGTGAAACACCCAAGAGTCTTTCTTCCTCGCAATTATTCTTCCATTCGCTAGAAAGATAACGGAAATTTGTAAGTGTAGATTGCCATGTACCAAGAATGGTTGCAAGTCTAACTTTCTCCTTTAATGTGTCAACTGTATCTTCTTTTCGAACAACCACTTCGGTGAGATTGCAAAATTCTCTATCCCGAAGAAGAATTTCCGAACAGGGGTTACAACCAAAATTATAATTAGGATCTCGACGATCACCAAGTTTTTCAATTGTTTTCTTTGCAGCACCCCTATTAAAAATACCACGTTCTCCAGACTTACTCTTATATAAAGAAACCCATTCGTCCATGAACGTACCCATTTCTGGTTTTTCTTTGTACGCTACTGAATTGTTTGACAACGCTCTTTGTGGATTTTCGTGCCACCATTGTCCTGTCTTCGCTTCCCGCATCCGTTCGTCTGTGAGCGACGAGAGGGAAATAAGGGCACTTCTTCTGACTCCCCCCACCACGACAATTTCAGCAATCTTGCAGATGATATCGTGACATTCGATCGAAGTGAGTTTTCTTCCACTAGCCTTCTTATAGGTATCCACCGTGAATCTAAACAAATCATCCAACGGCTTTGGTCCAGAAGAACGACCTCCGAAAGTTTTAAGTCTTTCCCCCGCAGGTCTAATCTTCGAGAGATCCCATTGTGGTACTTGACCACCAATGAGTAGCGATGTAAGTTCTTTATACGCCTTTGCCCAACCCAGTTTACTATCTTGTACAACAATGGTGGTATCACTTACTTCAAACTCCTCTGCAATGGTTGCAAGTTTGTCTAGAAAGTCTCTTTCAACACTAAACCCAACTCCAGTGCCACACATCAGGATATAAAGAATCTCATCAAAAGATCGGACTCTTCCTGCACTCACATAAGCACAATTATAACCTGCAACATGATCTCTCCTTAGTGCTTCACCAGCAGTCATCAATGCTCTCATTGAAGGCATAACATCAAGTGCAACAATAGCACTTTGTAATTCTTCTTGTTCCTTTTTAGAAACTTTATATTTTTGATTTTCGTTTAGGTGATCCACAAAAAAATCAAAGTAACGAGAAACAGTTTCTTCCCAAGTTTCTCTTCTTCCCTTTTCATCGGTCCATCTGGAATATCGACTTAGATGAATAAAATCCTGAAACGGTGTCGGTAATGTCATATATCACAATCCTTCTTTATAACTAATATCTGTGTCATTTATTTATGTAAGTTCTTTCCATGAAACTGGAAAAATACGGGAAATTATTTTCCCAATTACTTTCGCATATTCTCTAACTTCATATTGTGCATGTTCATCAATTCGTTGCTTATAGAATCTAGCGTATGCTGCAAGAGATCCAGTCCAGTACCATTCTGTATACATTCCTTGTGGAAGCACGAACCGTGCTTGTTCGGGTGCAACATTGTTGCGAAGAAGTTCATTGTATGTATGAATAGCAAGACGAATCGAATTGTCGAAGTTCTTCTCTGCTTCGGGGTGAATTCTAATGAAGTCACTACTCCCCTGCTTTGCACCACCCGTGGGTTCACCTCTCCATGCTGGATAATAGAACTCAGGTTCAAACGAAACATAACGGCGAGAGATTTCATTCTCTACGAATCCCTGCTTGTGCTTGAACATCTGGGTTCGAATCGAGATTGGTGCCTTTACCCGCAGGGTGATCTGCGGATGTGCAAAAGGCGTCCAGTGTTGGTGCTTCGCAAGATACTTAAGTAACTTCACATCCCGTTCACCTAACTTCTGTACGTCCTCTGGGTGGTACGAGGATCCACTCTCACGCAGTCTTTCCACTGCTTCCTCGTCAATCTCCCACTCGGTATCCTTTGAGAACGAAACCCGTGCGGCGTTACACACCGTGAGATCTGAACCCATGTGATCCACTAGATCAACATGACCTTTATTCAATACTTTATGGCTCATACTACACCTTTCTCCATGTTTCAAATCGAAGTTTTGCTTCTAGACCACTAAAAGTATTTTCGTTTATCATTTTTTGAATCTTTCGAGTAGACATTTTATATGCTAAATCGTTTATGTCTTTTTCCAAAATGTTTTTTGGCCAGATGCATACTTCTTTACCCATGTTGATAAGTTTTTCTATATACAAACAAATCTGAGGGTTTCTTGGTTCGTTGTCTAAAACAAATGTCATGGAACTACCTTTAAATCTTTTCGGTAATATTTCCAATGCTCCTGCTCCAACCATTGCAACGGAATTTTGCAAGAACATGCTGTCAATAGGACCTTCCACAACGTAAATACGCTTTTTGGGATTCGCTCTCCACATTCCATACCAGAGTCGATCAATGCTTTTATCGTGCTTTACTGTAATATACTTTGCAGTTTTTCTGGCGTTGCTTTCGTCTCTAAAATTTATAGACCTTCCTTGAACCGCAACCACATTTCCTTCTTCGTTGAAAAATGGTATTACCAGTCTTTCTTCTTTACCCACCATAATATTTGTGTCCGGATCTAATGTTTTCATAAAGGAACCAAAATCACTAGAATAGTAGAGATACCTCCAGTATTGTTTTGGAATTATTCTCATGTTTACGAACTTAACAATATTATGAGTTTCGGGTAATTCAGTAATGCACTTTACATGATCCAGAATTCTATCTTTAGTTTTAAACTCTGGTTTCTTTTTTAGTTTCTTAAACATATCATCCCCTTTTCGTGGAGTTTTGTTTTTATCTTTTCCACATTTCCATCTTTCGAGGGAATACTCTTTTGCTAACTGAGAAGAAACATGATTTAAAAAATTATATAAGTTGCAACTATGATTACAGTTATGGCATTTATAAAAATACGAGTCTGCTTTTTGATAAAAGAACCCTCTTGCTTTAGATTTGTTTTTTTGCGAGTCACCACAGATCGGACATCTACAATTAGCAAGATTTGACTTTTTCCAGGCGAATCTCTCTAGCATGGGAGAAACTCTATTTATATATGTTTGATCTATGTAGACACTCATATCACATCTGCCACTCGTTGAATTTTTCAGAATACTTTGATACCTGTGTTTCTGACAACCCAAGATCAGAAGCATTTCCTGTTCCTATTAGGTTGATATTTTCACTCAAAGCAACATCACTGAATTTCATTTTTGCCTTTTCAACACCAACCACAAATTTTCGGTTTGTCCCTAGATCATTATATCTGTTCTTTAATTGCTTAACCATGAGTTGTCCCTGTTCGTCTAGTTCTTCTGTTCCGATCAATGCAAACATAAAGTCTGCTGTCTGGGGAAGACCGAATGATTCGGAAACTTCTTCAAGTCCAACATCGGTGTTCGAAAAACCCTGTCTGTTTGTTTGAGTTGCAGACCAGATGGGTAGTTTTTTCTCAATTGCAAGTCCTCGTACTTCTTCTGCAATAGCCTTGACATACATGTAAGAGTTTACGTTCGCAGCATTCTTAAATCTAGCAGCGGCGCAAATGTTTAGGTAATCAATGAAGACAATATCTGGTTCAAACTTCTTCTTCAACTTGAGTTCGTCGAGCAAATGTCGGAAGTGATTTACATTTGCAGTAGCAGTAGGATATTCCTTTACGATTAGTTTACCGTTGAATCCCATAGTGGCATTTTGTAGTTTCTTGTCATACATGTCCTTGGGAACACAACGAAGATCATCCATAGTGATGTTCATTAAGTTAGCATCAATTCGCTCTGCAATTCTTTCTTCTGCCATCTCACAAGTGATATACAAAACTTTAAGGTTCTGTGCAAGACAAGCAGCAGCGTGATGGCACATAAACATAGACTTACCAACACCTGTTCCTGCCATAACAATGTTCAGTGTTTTGTTTGGTGTTCCTCCGTTGGTAATGGTGTTAAACATTTCCAAATCAAATGCAATTCTATCTTCTTTCTTGTGGTAAAACTCATACCGTTCATCTGCATCTTCGATATAGTCGTGTCCGATGTGAGTGTCGAACCCAACCGAAAGTGCATCAGAAAGAATTCCCGGAATAGCATTGTCCGATTGGGTTTGACTTTTACCTTCAATGATATGAATAGATTCTAGAATGGCATTATATACTGCTTTGTCTTTGCAGAAGTTCTCCGACTCCTTCATTATCCATTCAGTATCATAATCACTTTCAAGAGAAAATACTTCATCTACCAGTTCTTGACACTTTTTCTCCTGATCATCACTTTGTGGCAATTTAGAGATAGCGATAGACATCGCTTCCTTAGATGGTAGAGAATTGTATTCTTGAATGTATTCGTTAATGTTCTCATATACCACCTTGTCGGTTGGATCATGAAAATATTCACTCTTAAGGAATGGAACAATCCCCCTTGAAACTTGCTCGTCACAGGAAATAGAATGTAGTATAATTTTTTCAATCTGCACTATCGTTGAACCTCAAAGATTTTGGATCTTCTTCTAATTTAGTGTCTAAAATTTCAATCACAATATCACCTAGCATTGATTCGAATTCTTCGTCCAATTCAATACCGTTTGGATTGTCCAAAATATCGTAATTGTATTTTAGAGTTGCTTCATCAGAATCATCTATCGGAACGATTGCAACTCTACCAATGGAAATTGCAACGCCATCGAATCTTTCATCTAAGATCCTAATATTACCTTCGCTTTGACCTTCAATTGTCCTGTACTTCATCTTCGTCTTTCTTGTATGGGAAAATTTTGTTTAGTTTTTCTTTTCTTTCATTGCACTTGTTACACTCTTTTATTTTCCCACCGGAAAGAACCTTTACCAATTTTGATATAGTATCACCCACTCCGGTAGATTCTTTGTTTTTATTCAGAGGCCATGTTGGTGGCTTAGGAGGTATTTTGTCTTCTTCATTCTTCGCACTCGACGACATCTTCTACCTCCTCTTCTGTGCTACCGTACTTGAATTCTTTTGCAACTGCATCTTCAAGTCTTTCCATGACTTCGGGTGTAAAATACTTTTCTGGATCATTGTTGATTGATTTTTCGAAAGCAGTCTTACCATCAGGCAACTCGATACGAGTTGAAACCTTCTTGAAAATATCATACTTTACGGCGATAGGAACCAATCCATAATGAGGATTTAGTCCAGTATCATAGTTCAACTGAACTTCAACCATCTTGTTTTCCTTGGTAAATCTACCCTTGAACAACTTGCACTTGATAATATTACCAATGATATCTGTCCCGTCCTTGTCCTTCTTCTTTGAAAGATAGACAATCGTAGATGCGGCATACTTCAAACCAGAAC
>Ga0115545_1001174_pt1 | contig 13843 bp, 16 predicted proteins | sample COGITO_mtgs_1003_FD_87188 | JGI IMG/M metagenome (GOLD analysis project Ga0115545, IMG submission 87188) | Pelagic marine microbial communities from North Sea - COGITO_mtgs_100330 | ecosystem: Environmental > Aquatic > Marine > Epipelagic | place: Germany:Helgoland, sampling site Kabeltonne...
CTTTATTATTAATAAAAGAGAAGGTTCAGGTGGTGGTTCTTGTTATATGAATCTTGGTGGGAATTCTGATGGCTCAATTTCTTTTGGGACAAATACAAGTGGTGCAGGCACAGAACGAATGCGCATAAAGAGTGGAGGTGATGTATCCTTTAAAGATACTTCAGCTAACGAAGCGTTTTATTGGGATGCAAGTTCTGGTCATTTGGGCATAAATGTTAATAATCCAGTAGAACATCTCGATGTCGGTGGTGTAATGAGAGCGTTTGGTTATGAATCAAGAAGTGGAACAAATGGGATTACACAATACACAGGAGATTTTTTCAATATATTTTGGACAGGTTCAAGCGCGCAATTATATATAGATACTGCTTCAGTTGGTACAATAACACTTACTTCCGATTATAGGGTTAAGAAAAATATTGAAACACAAAACGCTTCAGCGATAGAAAGAATAAATGCATTAAGACCGGTAAAGTATGAGTATGCTGATTATGAAAATATATTTGTTGCTGATAACATACAAAGAGAAGGATTTATAGCACACGAAGTTGCTCAAATTATACCTAGTGCCGTTGAAGGAGAGAAAGACGCTGAAAACGCTTTCCAATCATTAAAACTAGATGCAATGTTGTCGGTTGCTGTTAAAGCAATACAAGAACAACAAGAGATAATAAACGACCTAAAAGCAAGAATTGAAACTTTAGAAAACCAATAAATAATGAATTACACTTGGAATAACAAAACAGTAGATACTTACCCTACACTAGAGGGTAACACAGATGTAATCTTCAATGTACACTGGAGACTTACAGGACAAGATGAAGATGGAAACGTAGGCAGTAGTTACGGAACTCAATCTTTAGAAACCTCAGACCTTTCTAATTTTACAGCATTTGCTGATATTACAGAAGAAGATATTAATGGATGGGTTGAGACAGCGCTAGGAGAAGAAAAAGTTACTGAATTAAAAGCTAGTATAGATGCTCAAATCGCAGAGCAAGTAAACCCTACAGTAGTAACGAAAACTATTGGAGAATAAAAATAATTAATTAACCTTTAAATTTAAGTAAAATGGCAAAAAAAGAAAAGACACCTATTACTATTGATGACAAAGAATATTTCTTTGAGGACTTAACACAAGAACAACAAACAATTGTAAACCACATTTCAGACTTGCAACGCAAGATACAATCTTCTGAATTTAATTTACAGCAGTTAGCGTTTGGGAAAGATGCTTTTGTTAGAGCCTTAAAAGAAGCACTAGACAATATAGACGAATAATGGAGTACGCTCAAGATAATAGCGCCTTAATGGATATTGAAGTTTATTATGAAATAGTAAAAAAGACATGAGTATTACGGATATGAAGCTATACACAATGAACTTTACTGCTATAGCAGTATCAATGTCTAATATTGATGTTATCCTAAAAATTATATTGCTTGCGGTATCTATAGGATACACTTTACATAAGTGGTTCTTAATGTATGGAAAGAATAAGTAAACATATTACCTATAAGGAAGCTATACGCTCGAACACAGCTTTGCGTTTAAACATAAACAACATTCCCAATGATTATGAAATTTCTAATATGGTTGGTATTGCTAGCAATGTTTTCGAGCCTCTTAGGGAATACGTAGGAGGCCCTATAAAGATTAATAGTATGTTTAGGTCTGAGGCTTTGAATCGAGCCATTGGAGGAAGCTCACGCAGCCAGCATTGTCAGGGAAGAGCAATTGACCTAGACGATACCTTTGGCCACAAGACAAACGCTGAAATGTTTAACTACATAAAAAACAACCTAAACTTCGACCAGCTCATATGGGAGTTTGGTGATGATACAAACCCCAACTGGGTTCATGTAAGTTTTGTTTCTAATGATGAGAATAGAGGTAGGTGTCTTAAAGCTGAAAAGGTAAATGGTAAAACTTCCTATAGAGTAATATGAGTAAAGAGAAAAAGCCTTTTAAAGAAACAGGCGTAGGCAAGTTTCTTATAGAAAAAGCGCCCTCTATACTGGGCATCGTTGGTGATGCTATACTCCCTGGAAATGTAATCTCAGAGCTTATATCAGGAAATTCAGAATTATCAGAAGGAGACAAAAGAATAGCTCTTGAAAAATTAAAGCTAGAGCGTGCAGAAATAGACGGCGTAACTAGAAGGTGGGTGGCGGACTCTAGTAGCCAAAGCTGGCTTGCTCGCAATGTAAGACCGATGACTCTAGTGGTATTAGTACTCGCCTATGTGGGTGGATGGTATATGGGGTTAGACACCTCAGACACTGCATCGCTTTTAACATGGGTTCTTTGTGGCTACTTCGGAGCGAGAACGGCAGATAAAATAGGCGTAAAACTTCCAGGGAAATAATTGTTATATTTGTAATTAATAAAATCAAATATAATGGACATAAGAAAAATTTCTGTAGGTCCAGATTATAAGTCTGGCGCTATGCACTACTTGGTTGGCCAAGAGGTATTAGGAGGTTCACACATTATACATTTAATAAAGCATAACATTGATAACAATTCAATAAAAATTTGGATTGAAAAAAGCAATGAAATTTTTTTATGGAAAGAATTTAATTCTTCCATTCCTGTATCAATAGAGTATAACATCAATTTTTAAATATGGAGAAACAAGAACTGCTAGAACAATTTTATTCTTTACAAGAAAAGAAAAAACAAACAACAGACTGGATGGAGTCTTTAGAGATTCAGGATGAAATACACAGTATTGAGATGAAGCTTAATGGTGTAAAGCCTACAGATTCTAGTATTGATTGTGAAGGCTGCGGTTCATGAGGTCTCCTTTTTATTTTATAGTAAAGCCCACAAAAGGTAAAAGGTATAACAACTCTAAAGAGATAGGAGGCATAGACTTTCTTACAAGCACTTCTGAAGAGAATCACCTAGCCTCAAACAGAGAGGCTATAGTAGTGTCTACTCCACTTGGCTATACAGGCGATATAGAGCCCGGAGATAAGCTTTTAGTACATCACAACGTGTTCAAGTTCTACAATGACATGAAAGGCCGTCAGAAGAGCGGAAAAAGCTTTTTTATGGATGATTTGTTTTTTGTAGACAACACTCAGTTTTATATGTACAACAAAAACAACAAGTGGCATTGCCATGACAAGTATTGTTTTATAGAACCTATACCCGCAACTGACTATTACATAGACAAGCCTTTTGCTGAAGAACCTTTAATAGGGAAGATTAAATACATAAATAATCGTTTATCTGCATACGGAATAAAAGAGGGAGACCTAGTTACTTTTAAGCCGGACACAGAGTATGAGTTTAATGTAGATGACCAGAAGCTATATAGAATGTTTGACCATCATATAACAATGGTATTATGACCTCAGAAGATTTAAAGAAACAAATAATTATAGCTGGAAGAAAAGCTGTAGAGCAGCTCATAAAAGTTGCTAAAGAAGATATTATAAAAACAGATTCGCTAGATGATGACCTTGCTGCAGATAGATTAAAGAATGCGGCAGCAACAAAAAAGCTAGCTATATTTGATGCATTTGATATTTTGAATAAAATAGATATAGAAGAAGAAAATATAAACCTATCTAATAATACAGACTCTAAAGTTGAAACTAAACAAGGATTTGCAGAAAGACGCTCACGTTAGTATATACTCTGTAGTAAAAGATTATATTCCTAAAGGTGTATTGTCTAGCAAAAACAAAGCTAAGACATGGCAATATGGCTATAATGAAAAGTATGACTTTGTTGTTATATCTAAAACTGGACAGGTGGGCGAGGTAGTCAATATATCAGGATTACACATCGGACTCCCTGTAACTCCTAAACATTGTTTCTCTAGGTCTAAAACTAAAAGCGAGCAGTACTGGGAGCGGCAAGAACTTTCTAAAGAACTTTCTAAGGTATACTCTATATTTCAGTGGAATGATATGCCGTCTCCTTTTAAGAATAAATGGGTAGACTACATAGAGTCTGAGTTCGACAAAAGAGAAGAGGGGCACTGGTTCATGAACAATGGAACTCCAACCTATATTACGGGAGCTCACTATATGTACTTGCAGTGGTCTAGCATCGATGTAGGGTATCCAGATTACAGGGAGGCTAATAGAGTATTTTATTTATTCTGGGAAGCTAGCAGAGCTGATAAGAGAAGCTTTGGAATGATATACTTAAAGATTAGACGTTCTGGATTTTCATATATGGGGTCTTCAGAGTGTGTAAATACAGGGACACTAGCAAAAGATGCCAGGGTAGGGATACTGTCAAAAACAGGTAGTGACTCTAAAAAAATGTTTACGGATAAGGTAGTGCCCATATCTAATAGGCTTCCTTTTTTCTTTAAGCCTATTCAGGACGGTATGGACAAGCCTAAGACAGAACTTGCCTTTAGAATACCAGCCTCTAAGATTACTAAAAAAAATATGTATGAGAATGTAGCTAATGAGCTTACAGGATTAGATACTACTATTGACTGGAAGAATACAGACGACAACTCTTATGATGGTGAAAAGCTATTGCTACTAGTGCATGATGAGAGTGGTAAATGGATAAAGCCAAATAATATCTTAAACAACTGGAGAGTAACAAAAACTTGTTTGCGTTTAGGTAGCAAAATTATAGGAAAGTGTTTAATGGGTTCTACTTCTAACGCATTAGATAAAGGGGGTAGCAATTTCAAAAAGCTATACGAAGACTCTAATGTAAATACAAGGAACGCAAATGGTCAAACCAAAAGTGGTATGTATTCACTTTTTATCCCGATGGAGTGGAACATGGAGGGCTTTATAGATATTTACGGCCATCCTGTTTTAAGAAAGCCCAATGAAAAAACAAGAGGTGTAGATGGAGAGTGGATAACCAACGGTGCTATTGATTACTGGCAAGCGGAGGTAGAATCTTTAAAGTCTGATGCCGATGCTTTAAATGAATTTTACAGACAATTTCCTAGAACGGAGTCTCACGCTTTTAGAGATGAAAGCAAGTCTTCTTTATTTAACCTCACAAAGATATACCAGCAGATAGACTACAACGACTCTTTAATAATGGAACACCACTTAACAAGAGGTAATTTTTACTGGCAGAATGGTATAAAAGATACTAAGGCTTTATTTAGTCCAGATAAACGTGGTAGGTTTTTAATAAGTTGGATACCGTCAAAACCTTTACAGAATAATGTTATTACAAGAAATGGCGTAAGGTATCCGGGAAATGAGCACATAGGAGCTTTTGGATGTGACTCATATGATATATCTGGAACTGTAGGAGGTGGAGGTTCTAATGGAGCGCTACATGGGCTTACTAAGTTTAGCATGGAGGAAGCTCCTGCGAATGAGTTTTTCTTACAGTATATTGCTAGACCGCAGACGGCTGAGATATTTTTTGAAGAAGTGTTAATGGCTTGCGTGTTTTATGGTATGCCTATACTTGTAGAAAATAACAAACCTCGTTTACTGTATCATTTTAAAAATAGAGGCTATAGAGGGTTTTCTATGAACAGACCCGACAAGCATATATCTAAACTTTCAAAAACAGAAAAAGAGCTAGGCGGCATACCTAACAGTTCTGAAGATGTAAAGCAGTCACACGCCGCCGCTATAGAATCATACATAGAAAAAAATATAGGATTAGATTTAGAAGGCACATTTAGGGGGGAGAACGAGATGGGCAGTATGTTGTTTATCAGAACCTTAGAGGACTGGGCAAAGTTTGATATTAATAACAGAACTAAGTTTGATGCTAGTATTAGTTCAGGATTAGCTATCATGGCAAACCAAAAGCATATGTACCAAGTGGAGAAAAAACAATCAAAAATAAACCTTAACTTTGCAAGGTATACAAATAAAGGAACTTTAAGTGAATTAATTAGATAGATGAAGGATGTTACAATAGACATTGCATCTACAGGCTTTCCAAGTCAATTTGTTTCAGATGCTGAAAAGGCTACTGACGAATTTGGTTTACAGATTGGACAAGCCATTCAATACGAATGGTTTAAAAAAGACGGTAACCAATGTAGATATTATAATCAGTGGAGAGATTTTCACAGACTAAGACTTTACGCTAGAGGCGAACAGTCTGTAGCTAAATATAAAAACGAGTTGGCAATTGATGGAGACTTGTCCTATCTAAACTTAGATTGGACTCCAGTTCCTATACTTCCGAAGTTTGTTGACATTGTTGTCAATGGAATGCAGGACCGAGAGTTTAAGGTAAAAGCTTATGCTCAAGATGCATTATCTCAATCAAAGAGAAGTAAGTATCAGGATATGATAGAAGGGCAGATGGCAGCTAAAGACATCTTGACTACTATTCAAGAGCAAACGGGTGTAGACCCTTTTATAATGGACCCTGATGAGCTTCCTAGCTCTGATGAGGAGCTTTCATTATATGTGAACCTAAACTATAAACCAGCGATTGAAATTGCTGAAGAAGAAGCTATAGACACAATGTTTGCAGAAAATCATTATGATGATGTTCGTAAACAATTAGATTACGATTCTACTGTTATAGGTATGGCTGTAGCTAAACACGAGTTCCTACCTGGAGCGGGTGTACAAATATCTTATGTAGACCCGGCTAATGTAGTTTATAGTTATACCGAAGACCCTCACTTTAAGGATTGTTTTTATTGGGGAGAGATTAAGACGCTTCCAATTGGAGAGCTTCTTAAAATAGACCCTTCTCTAACAAAAGATGATTTAGAGGAAATATCTAAATATAGTCAAAGCTGGTACGACTACTATAATGTAGCTCAGTTTTATGAGAATGATATTTTTTATAGAGACACCTGTACGCTTATGTACTTTAATTATAAGACCACTAAGAAGATGGTTTATAAGAAAAGAATACTTGAGGGAGGTGGTTCTAAAATGATACAAAAGGACGACAGTTTTAACCCACCAGCAGAAATGCTTGAAGAGGGTAACTTTGAAAAAATAGAAAAAACTATTGACGTTTGGTATAATGGCGTCATGGTTATGGGTACTAACATTCTATTGAAATGGGAGTTAGCGGAGAACATGGTAAGACCTAAGTCTACTTCTCAGCACGCACTTCCTAATTATGTTGCTGTTGCACCAAGAATGTACAAAGGAGTTATTGAGTCTTTGGTTAGACGAATGATTCCGTTTGCTGATTTGATACAGATAACTCATTTAAAGCTACAGCAAGTTATTGCTAGAACTGTACCCGATGGAGTTTATATTGATGCGGATGGTATTAATGAAGTTGATTTAGGAACAGGCTCTTCATATGACCCTTCAGATGCACTACGATTATACTTTCAAACAGGTAGTGTTGTAGGTAGAAGTTATACCCAAGATGGAGAGTACAATCAAGGTAAAATTCCTATACAACAGCTCACAAGCAATTCAGGCGCTTCTAAGACACAAATGCTTATAGCTAACTATAACCATTACTTAGACATGATTCGCTCTGTAACAGGCTTAAATGAAGCGAGAGACGGTTCTACACCATCTCCTGAAGCTTTAGTCGGTGTTCAGAAGTTAGCTGCATTAAATTCTAATACAGCCACAAGGCATATTTTAGATGGTAGTCTTTATATATACCGAAGTCTAGCGGAGGCTTTAACCTATAGAGTTGCTGATATATTAGAATACTCAGACTTTAAAGAAGACTTTATAAATAAGATAGGTAAGTATAACGTAAGTATATTAGGTGAGATATCTGATTTATACATTTATGACTTTGGTGTCTTTATAGAGCTTTCTCCGGATGAAGAGCAAAAAGCAATGCTTGAGCAGAATATTCAGATGGCTTTGTCTAAGGGAGATATTAATCTTGAAGATGCTATTGATATCAGAGAGATTAAAAACCTTAAACTAGCTAATCAATTATTAAAAGTAAAAAGATTAGCCAAGCAAGAGCGTGATGAGAAAATGCAAATGCAACAACAAGCTATGGTTTCTCAGCAGCAATTAAAGTCTCAAGAAATGGCAGCGCAAACAGCTATGCAAAAGATAGAGCTAGAGACCCAGTCTAAAATGAAAATCAAGCAGGCTGAAGTGGCTTTTGAAATAGAAAAGAATAAAATGGAAGCGCAGCTTAAATCACAGCTTATGCAGCAAGAGTTTAGCTACAACTTGCAGCTAAGAGGTATCGATGAAAATGCTTTGTCTCAAAGGGAAAACCAAAGAGAAGAAGCGAAAAGCAAAAGGATTAGTCAACAAAACACTGAGCAGTCTAAATTAATTACACAACGTAAAAATAATTTACCTCCTCAAAATTTTGAGTCTAATGAAGACAGCCTTGATGGCTTTGATTTATCTGAGTTTGAGCCTAGGTAATGCCACAAAAACGTCTTTGTTTTTTAATTAAATTTGTAACTTAAATTATAATCTAATGGAATTAAAAGTAAGAGCGGTTGATGCCGTTGAAGAAAAGTCAGTTCAAGAAGTTGAAAATGAACTTCTTCAAAAACATGAAGAGAAATTTAGTGAGCCCTCTGAATCGTCAGAAGAAACTCCTAAAGTAGAAATAAACACTACTGAAGAAAGTGTTGTTGAAGACACTCCTAAGGTAGAAGAAACTCCTCAAGAATTATCTGAGGATGATGTTCTTTCATATATTGGAAAAAGATACGGTAAGGAGATTAATTCATTTGATGAATTAATGACAGAGCGAAAGGAAGCTGAAGAGCTTCCTGAAGATGTGGCTTCTTACTTTAAGTATAAAAAAGAAACAGGAAGAGGAATTGAAGACTATGTAAAATTACAAAGAGACTTTGATTCTATGAATCCTGACTCTTTGCTAAGAGAGTACTTAGTTGCTACTGAAGGCGAAGGTTTAGATGCAGAAGATATTGATTCTCTTATGGAGGATTATTCTTATGACGAAGAGCTAGATGATGAAGCGGTAATCAAGAAAACTAAATTAGCAAAGAAAAAAACTATTGCTAAAGCGAAAAAATACTTTAATGAGCAGAAGGAAATGTATAAGCAGCCACTTGAGTCGAGCCCGGTAGCTACATCTGAAAGCGAAAATGAAGAGTTTCAAGCTTATAAGCAATATATTGAATCTGTTAAAACTCAACAGGAAGAGAGTGATGCAAAACGTAGTTGGTTTATTAAAAAAACTGACGAAGTTTTTACTGAAGATTTCAAAGGTTTTGAATTTTCGCTAGGCGACAATACAGTAACTTACTCTCCAGGTGATACTCAGTCTATCAAAAAAAACCAAGAGACTCCAATGAACTTTATTAATAAGTATTTGGACGAGGATGGTTTAATGAAAGATGCGGGAGGATACCACCGAGCTTTAGCAATTGCAATGAACCCCGACAAATTTGCCAACTTCTTTTATGAGCAAGGCAAGTCTGAGGCAACCGAAGATGTTTTACGTAAAACTAAAAATATAAATATGAGTGAACGTAGAGCTCCAGAAGTAACCAATAAGGGAGGATTTCAAGTCAAGTCAGTTAACCCTGATTCGGGACGAGGCTTAAAAATTAGAAGTATTAATAAAAAATAAAAATTCAAAATTATGGCAGGAGCTGTTCAGGCAACCCCCGGGTTCGCTTTACAGCCAAGCGCAGAACAAGTGCCCTTGGCTACAAATTACATAACTAACTTCGATTTCTTAAATCAGTATCTACCTGATACTTATGAGAAGGAATTTGAAAGATACGGTAATCGTACCGTTGCATCGTTTCTACGTTTAGTAGGAGCTGAAATGCCTTCTAACTCTGACCTTATCAAATGGGCAGAACAAGGAAGACTACACACTAAATACATTAACTGTTCTTCAGGAGCAGCAGCAGGAGCAGATACTGCTACTATTACTGTGAATGATGTTTTAGTACCAGGTGGTGGAAGTATTGCTATTAGAGTAGGACAAACTATTGTTCTTTCTGATAATGCAGGAGCTGGCTTAAACAAAGGTATTGTTACTTCGGTAAACACTGCGGCTGGTACTTTTGACGTAGCTTACTACGAAGCAGCTGGACAAATTGGTGGAGCTGGACTTACTTATACTGTATTCATTTATGGTTCTGAGTTCAAAAAAGGAACTAACGGAATGGTTGGTTCTTTAGAAGCTGATGACGTTATCTTCGATAACTCTCCAATTATCATTAAAGACAAGTACGCTGTAAGCGGGTCTGACATGGCGCAAATTGGATGGGTAGAAGTAACTACTGAAAACGGAGCTTCTGGATACCTATGGTATTTAAAGTCTGAGCACGAAACTCGTTTACGTTTTGACGACTACCTAGAGACTGCAATGATTGAAGCTGTACCTGCTGAGGTTGGTTCAGGAGCTGTTGCTGCTGCAGGAGATGTAGGAAACAAAGGTTCTGAAGGTATCTTCTACGTTGTAGAAAATCGTGGTAATGTGTGGGGTGGAGGAAATCCTGCTGCACTTGCAGATTTTGACGCAATCATTTCTCGCTTAGACAAGCAAGGTTCAATCGAAGAGAATGTTATTTTCGTAGATAGAGACTTTGGTTTTGACATCGATGATATGTTAGCTGCTCAAAACTCTTATGGAGCTGGTGGAACATCTTATGGTTTATTTGACAATGATAAAGACATGGCATTAAACTTAGGTTTCACAGGATTCCGTAGAGGATATGACTTCTACAAGTCTGACTGGAAATACTTAAATGACCCAACTATGCGTGGTGGTCTTCCTACTGGAGCTAACTCAGGACGTGTAAACGGACTATTAGTACCAGCTGGTTCTACTACAGTATACGACCAGATTTTAGGTAAAAACGCTAAGAGACCATTCTTACACGTTCGTTACCGTGCTTCTGAGACTGAAGACAGACGTTACAAAACTTGGATTACAGGTTCTGCTGGCGGTGCTGCAACTTCAAGCTTAGACGCTATGGAAGTTCACTTCTTGTCTGAGAGAGCTGTATGTACTTTAGGTGCAAACAACTTCTTCTTATTCCAAGAGTAGTATTTACTAAGGGAGGTTTAACCGCCTCCCTTTTTTTTAAATTTAATTAAATCTTATATAATGAAAAAAACTAAAGTATTAGTAGACAAGGTCTACAAGCTAACAAGAGATTCCGCTCCGCTATCATATTTACTTCCAGCGAGTGGCTCAAGAAGACAACCACTTTTATATTTTGATGAAGAAAAAGGTGTTAACCGAGTTCTTCGATATTCTTCTAATCAGAAATCACCTTTTGAAGACGAACAAGACGGAAACGTAGTTAGAGAGCCTGTTGATTTTGTTGATGGATTTTTAAGAGTTCCTAAAACAAATCCTGTTCTTCAAGAGTTTTTGTATTATCACCCTCTTAACGGAAAAAAATATGTTGAGGTAAATGAAGAAAAAGACGCTCAGCAAGTTGTTGAACAGTTGAATTTAGAGGTTGATGCTTTGATTGAAGCTAAGTCTTTAAGTGTAGACCAATTAGAAAATGTTGCACGAGTTCTTTTAGGAAGAGACACTTCTAAGGTTAGTACTTCAGAATTGAGGAGAGATGTTTTAGTGTACGCTAAAAACGACCCTTACTCATTCATGAAAATGGTTAATGACCCTATGCTTAAATTACAATCTAATGTTCAATTATTTTTTGACAAAGGATTGTTAAGTTTTAGAAATAAACAAAAAGAAGTATGGTATAATACTTCTTCTAATAAAACTAAAATGCTAACTGTTCCTTTTGGAGAAGACCCAATGTATATTGTTGCTTCATATCTACAAAGTGACGATGGCATAGAGGCGTTGAAAATGCTAGAAAAAATGCTAGAAAATTAAAAATAAAGCTTTTATGTAAAGAGAGGTCAAAATAATTGGCCTCTTTTTTTTTGCTTATCTTTGTAAAAAAGAAACCGATGATAAATTCTGTTAGAAATACAGTTTTAGCTATCCTCAACAAGAATAACTACGGTTATATATCACCATCAGATTTTAACCTATTTGCAAAACAAGCTCAATTAGATATTTTTGATGAGTATTTTTTGGGATACAACAGTCAGATAAACAAGGAAAACTCAAGGGTTTCTGGAACAGGATATGCTGATATAACTAAAGGATATGAAGAGGTTATAGATACTTTTTCTGTTACTAGCAGTTTATCTAAATTATATGACAATACTTACAGTGTACCAACTAGTGCAACTACTGGTCATGAATACTATTTACTAAACAAGATATTGATATATAGTAATGTTACTTCATCTGGTGTAACCACAGGAATTAACGGAGGTAATTTTTTAGTTGATTCAACAGCTACCTTCCAAACGGATGGCGTGTCTGTTGGTGATGTTGTTTCTGTAGTTATATCAAACTCAGTTGTAACTAATTTTAAAGTTGTTGCCGTCACTAGTCAAACATCTTTACAGGTAAACATAGCTTCTTTGACAAGCTTTGGATTATCTTATTCAGTATATAAGCCAAGTAATTTAAAAAACGAGGCTGAATTTGTGCACAACAACAAAATAACAATGCTTAATAAGTCAATGCTTACTGCGCCAACAACTACTTATCCAGCATACAATCAAGAGGGTTTATCTTTAACCTTACATCCATCTACAATAACCGATGTGGGGAGGGTGGTTTCTCAATACATTAGATACCCAAAAGACCCTAAGTGGACCTACATATCCCTTACAGGTGGAGAACCAATATTTGACCAGTCTCAATCAGACTATCAGGACTTTGAATTACCTATAGATGATGGAAATAATTTAGTCGCTAGAATATTACAATATACAGGTGTATCAATTAGAGAGGGTGACGTTTACAAATTTGGCGCAACACTAGAACAACAAGAAACTCAAGAACAATAATGGCATACTTATCACAATATCAGTATTATGAAAATGGCGGAGCTGCTCCTACCGATGCAAATTGGGGTTCTTATCAGTACGTTAGCTTAGAGGATGTAGTAAATAACTTTCAGTTAATGTACACCGGAAATCATTCTTTAGTTAATAATGAAGAAAGGTATAAGATATTGTTTCACGCTAAGCGAGCAATACAGGAGCTAAATTATGATGCATTTAAAGAAATAAAAGCGCTAGAGCTAACTGTATATGACAACTTAACTTTTGTGTTACCATCTGATTATGTTAATTGGGTTAGATTGTCTCTCTATAAAGATGGGTGGCTTAGACCTCTTAATGAAAATATACAAGTTAATTCAGCAGTATCATATCTGCAAAGTAATACAGGAACATTGAGTTTTAATGGTGACGGCACGGTAGTTACAGACGCATCTACTTTAGACACTGAAAGAAAAAGCGGTCAGCAAAATAGCATATATTTAAATCAAAATAATGCACAAGACGATGCTTCTGAAAACTCTGAAGCTAATTGGTATTCTGATTATAGTATCGGCGCACGTTATGGTTTAAATACTGAGACAGCAAATGCAAACCCTACTTACAGAATAGACAAAAAGGCTGGAGTTATTAATTTTGATTCCACAATGCTTAATGAAAATTGTGTTTTAGAATATATTTCTGATGGTATGGAAGGCGGAAATGATTCCTTAGTTACTGTAAATAAACTTTTTGAAGAATACATTTATGCAGCTATCAAGTACGAAATATTAAACAGCAAGTTTAATGTTCAGGAATATGTAGTAAACAGAGCTAGAAAAGACAAGTCTTCTCTTTTAAGAAACGCAAAAATAAGATTAAGTAATATTCATCCAGGTAGATTACTAATGAATCTACGAGGTCAGAATAAGTGGATAAAATAAAATGGCAAACATTCAAAGAAATTTTATTGCAGGACGTATGAATAAAAGCCTTGATGAAAGGCTTATTCCTAATGGAGAATATGTAGATGCTTTAAACGTAAGGCTAGGTTCTACAGAGGCTTCTGAGATTGGTTCTGTTGAAAATTCTAAAGGTAACTCTAA
>Ga0115545_1001184_pt1 | contig 13764 bp, 7 predicted proteins | sample COGITO_mtgs_1003_FD_87188 | JGI IMG/M metagenome (GOLD analysis project Ga0115545, IMG submission 87188) | Pelagic marine microbial communities from North Sea - COGITO_mtgs_100330 | ecosystem: Environmental > Aquatic > Marine > Epipelagic | place: Germany:Helgoland, sampling site Kabeltonne...
TCCTCTGACAAATCGCCTGTTACCGAGATCAGTTGCACACCGTTTTCGCGACGGATGGTGGAGAATCCCGTGCGTTGGGTCACGCCCACGATGTCCGCCAAGGGCACATAGATGCCGCTCGTCGCCCGCATCTGCGAGCGTTCAAGAAAATCGGCCGTAAGCTCACCTGCCGGAAGCTCAACCCTGATAGTTCCAGAACGCGGACCATCAGGATAGGTCGCGGCCTCAATCCCACCCAAGCGATCCCGCAGTGTCCGTCCCAAAGCGTCAATGGTGAAGCCAAGGTTTTGACCCTGCGGCGTGAGTTGAAGAATGATTTCCTCTTTGTCATATGCCAAATTGTCCTCAAGCGCGGAGACTTCGCCAAATTGCGCGAGCCTCGTCTTCAGGCTTTCGGCTGCGGCCTTCAGGGTCTCGGAGCTCGCGCCATAAATCTGGATGTCGAGGGCGTCACCACCTGGCCCGCCGCGCCAACTTCTAAAGCTGACTGTTTCGGCAAGGGGGTGGTTCACAACCTTGTCTTGAAGTTCGGCGACAAAAGCGTTGCTTGAATAACTGCGCAAATCCGCATCAATCAATTCAATGGAAATTGCACCAAGCTGAAAGCTGTCTTTCGCTTCGGTTCCAGCAATGCCGCGACCAGAATTGCCTCCGATTTCGGCCATGACAAAGGCAAGCGGGTTCGCTCCATATTTTTCCTCATATTCCGCCGCAAGATCGTTTGTCGCCCTTTGCATTTCCCGCATCATCGCAAGGGTGTCTTCGCGCGTGGCGCCATCGGTCATCACAAAATTGGCGCTGATCGATCCCTGCTCGGGAGAGTTAAAAAACCGCCATGTCACATCGCCATTAATAAAGAGAACGACTTGACTGGCAAGGACGACAACAGCCCCCGCAAAGACAGGATAACGCGCCCAAATGACGGCCGCGATGAAAGGGCGGAACAATTGTTCGCGCACCCAATCAAAGCCTTTGTTCACAAATCGGCTAGGCGCGTCATACCAATGGTCTTTCATCGAATGCGCAATCGAATGGGACATATGGTTTGGCAAAATCAGGAAGCACTCGACCAAGCTGGCGGTCAAAACCACGATGACGGTAAAGGGGATATCCGCAATCAGGTCGCCAAATCGCCCCCCGATAGCAACAAGCCCAAAGAACGCGATAATCGTCGTAAGCGTCGCCGAAAAGACGGGAGAAAACATGCGCCGCGCGGCATTTTCCGCGGCCGTGACAGGGTCCTCGCCCAGCTTACGGGCCCGAAAATCGGCATGTTCACCAACAACAATCGCGTCATCAACAACGATGCCAAGCGTCAGAATGAGCGCGAAGAGGGATATCATATTGATCGTCAGGCCAGCCAAAAACATCAGCGCCATCGCCGCCAGCATCGAAACAGGGATTCCCGCAGCGACCCAAATAGCGGTTCGCGCATTCAAGAAGAGAAAAAGAAGTATGACGACCAGCCCCAGTCCCATAAGCCCGTTCTCTAGCAAGATATTCAGCCGGCCCGTAATTAGTTCGGCGCGGGTCCGGATCAGGTCGACTTTCACACCTTCTGGCAGACCCAACTCATAGGTGTCTGCGACGGCCTGAACCTTGTTTTGCATATCAATCGCATCGCCGCGATCCGATCGGTCAACGCGGATTGAGAGCGCAGAATTGCCCCCAACGAAATACGCGCGGTCGCGGTCAATGCTACCTTGGGTCACATGCGCAACATCGCCGATCCGAAGAACAGAGTTGTCGGCATTGGTTCGCAAAACGATTCCCGAAATCTCTGTAACTGTCCGCTTTGCGGCACCTGTTCTGACGCGCGACGTGCCTGATACATCGCCTGCGGGACTTGCATCGGCCTCATTTGCAATCGCGTCAGCGATTTGCGCCAGCGTTACATCGTGTTCAATCAAGGACAGCGACGGGACTTCGACAATCGTTTCGGCAGAGGCGATTCCTTGCACTGTCGTTTGCGTCACGCCAGCTGCGAATAACCTTATCACCAGCTCATCGGCAAAACGGGCCAATTGATCGGCGCCGACGGGGCCAGTGATCACCACATCCGTGACGCGGTCCGACCACTGCCCACGCGATACCGATGGTGTTTCGGCGGCCTCGGGTAGGTTGCTGATCCCATCGACGGCCTTTTGCACATCGTCCGTTGCGCGGGCCATGTCCCAATTCGGCTCGAACTCCAACCTTATGCTCGCCCGACCTTCGGTCGCAGTGGCGGCAGAGTCGATAACCCCTTGGACGCTGAGCAATGAAGGCTCAATTACTTGCACAATGGCGCGGTCAACGTCTTCGGCGCCTGCCCCGCTCCAGGTCACAGACACGCTCACTGTATCCACAATCACATCAGGGAAAAACTGGGCGCGCATCCGTGGAAACGCAGCGATACCAGCCACCAGCATAACCACCAACAACAGGTTCGCTGCCGTCTTATGGCGGGTGAAATATGATATGATGCCGCCAGAACCTGAGAGCTGCCTCATGGCTTATCCTCCCATCCGGCTTTCCAGCCGTGCGAGCGTTTCTGCCGAAATCTCGCCCGCTTGGATTTGGGTCACGATCCGCGCTTTTGCCTCTTGAGGCATCCGTGTATTGCCTTCGATAAACGACAAGAGTTTCGCTTGCTGTTCGGGCGTGAGGACCACCGTTTCTGGCTCGGCCGCGACCACCTCGCCATCAGCAGAGCGCCTGATCGGATTGACCTTGATCCCCGCCCCCAAGATCGGAGACCGCTCTGCGACGACGTCAGCCCCATTCAGGCCACGTGCGCGAATAATGACGTCATCACCTTGACGGCGCAGGACCTCCACATCGGCCACCGACAGGCGATCATCCTCGCCAATGACAAGCACAGTATTGTCTGCCGCGACGGCGGTAGCTGGCAACAAGACAACCCTATCCAATGGAGGCTCCGTTATGCTGAGCGTCACGAAATCGCCTGGACGAAAACCGCGCGGTTCTGCCATCGTCGCAAAGATAAGACGACCAGTTTGACCCTCAGCCACAGACGCGCTTTCGCGGCTTAATGTGGCCGTTGAAACCAAGTCGACGCCAAGCACATCAAGCCGAACGCTGGCATCGGCATTGATCAGGTTTCCGTCGGCATCGAGCAACCGCGTGTATTGCGCCGTCGAGACACGAAACGCGACCTCAAGCTGCGATGTATCGATCAAGGTTGCGATCAGTTGGTTGGCCGTGACACGCCCACCGACAACAGCAGCCACATCGGCCAAGCTGCCGTCGAAGCCTGCAACTATGGTCGTGTCATCAAGGGCACGTTGTGCTTCGCCCAAATCGATCTCAGCGCGAAATTTTTGCGTCGTTGCTTGATCGATGCGGGCCTGTGCTTGGGCCACTGATTGGCGGCGCGACAGCACAGCTTGATCCGCAGCAGAGGCCGCGAGTTCCGCAGTCTCAACTGCCGAAGCCGTGCCAACACCGCGCTTTTGTAGGTCTTGCTGCCGCGTCAGAGCGGCTTTTCGAATGCGCGCTTGCTCGGAGGCCGCCGCGCTTTCGTCTTGCGCCAAAATCAGCGCTCGTTGGGCGTCGCGCAGCTCGGCCTCGGTATCCTGCAAATTCGCTTGAATGCGGTCGTAAGCGGACTGGGCATCAGTTGGGTCAATCCGCACAAGGACCTCTCCTTCGCGAACAATTCCGCCGTCTTGAAAACGCGGCGATACTTCGATGATCCGCCCATTAGTTGACGGGCGCAGATCAAGCGTTTTGGCCGCTTGAACCTCGCCATATACTGTCAGTTCTGGCGTGATGGCTGTCGGTTCGATTTTGATCGCGTTGACAGATAGAACCCGTTCTTGTTGCGGCCGTGTGCGTGGCTCTTGTGACATCTTGGCTTGGATCGCGTCATAGACCATCGTGCCCGCCACCCCAAAAAGTGCGAGTGTCGTGGCCAATAGGAAAAGCCCCGTCAGGCTGCGGCGCAAAAATCGCATTTATCTCTCCTTGGTGGTGGCGCTTGGACACGTTCTACGTCTTATACGGACGGGCAGCGCATTTTCGTCAAATAAATATGGTATTCGGGGCAAAAAAGTTCGCTCACCGTTCAGCGGAAAGCCTCACAACCTGCGCGACGTGATGGAGTTGCTCTGCCAGCGGATTACTTTTCCGCCAAATCATGCCGATACGGCGCGATGGTGCGCGCCCTTCAAACTCAACGACATCGACCTTGGCGGCGCGGGTTTCGACGGCGATCGCCATCTGAGGCAATAGCGTAACACCCATCCCGGCGCCGACCATTTGAACGAGGGTCGAGAGTGAGGAGCCATCGAGCCCCTCCCACGCACGCGAGGTTCTGACCGTGCAATAAGCCAGCGCCTGATCCCGAAAACAATGCCCCTCCTCGAGCAGTAATAACCGCATATCGCGCAGCATGTCTGCGTTCGGCACAGGTTTTTGCGCGTCTGTAACGGGACGAATCAGGACAAATTTTTCCTCAAATAAATCCACTTCCGTAAAAGCCGCCTCATTCACGGGCAGCGCCACAACGGCGGCATCTATCCTGCCGTCAGATAACTCTTGGATAAGTCGAGGCGTCAGTGTTTCGCGGATATTGAGCTCAATTTCTCGGTGGCTCCTTTGCATGTTCGCAATGAATTTCGGGAGCAGGTACGGCGCAATCGTCGGAATAAATCCCAACCGCAACTGTCCCGTGAGTTGACTTTGCGATGCGCGGGCCAGATCGCTGAGGTCATCAGAAGCGCGTAGAATTTCACGTGCGCGAGTTTCAAACACCCTTCCGAACTGCGTGAGCCGCACTTGCCGCGCGCTACGCTCGAATAGCGCTATACCGATAATTTCTTCGAGTTCTTTGATCTGCATCGAAAGCGCTGGTTGCGAAATTGAACAGGTATCGGCAGCCATCCCAAAATGGAGATGCTGCGCCAGCGCCTCAAAATAACGCAATTGCTTCAACGTGAATTCCGCCATAATCACAACTTATCACAGATATCAGAAAATCCAACTTAAACTAATCGTCCAAGCTTGCTATCATTCTTGCAAATCAACCAACATTGGAGCAAAAAATGGACGGATCTGACGTAAATAAATGCCCTGTCATGGGTCATAGCGGCACCGCAAAAGGCACAAATGCCAACCAACATTGGTGGCCGAATCAACTGAACCTCAAGATGCTTCACCAGAACACGCCGCAGGGCGATCCGATGGGCGAAGGTTTTGACTACGCAGCCGAGTTTAAAACACTTGATCTGGATGCCGTTGTCGCCGATTTGCACGCGCTTATGACGGATAGCCAAGACTGGTGGCCTGCCGATTATGGTCACTACGGTCCGTTCTTTATTCGCATGGCGTGGCACTCTGCGGGCACATACCGTGTCGGTGACGGTCGCGGTGGCGCGACATCAGGCAGCCAGCGTTTTGCACCTCTCAACAGCTGGCCTGACAACGTCAACCTCGACAAGGCCCGCCGCCTGCTTTGGCCAATCAAAGCGAAGTATGGTCGTAAGCTGTCTTGGGCTGACTTGATGATCCTGACAGGGAACGTCGCACTCGAATCCATGGGCTTTAAGACCCACGGTTTTGCAGGTGGTCGCGTTGATATTTGGGAACCAGAAGAAGACATCTACTGGGGTCCAGAAACGGATTGGTTGGCCGATGAGCGCTATGAAGGCGCACGCGAGCTGATCGGTGAATTGGGCGCCGTGCAAATGGGCCTGATCTACGTGAACCCAGAGGGGCCAAACGGTAACCCTGACCCCAAGCTCTCCGCGCACGATATCCGCGACACGTTCCGCCGCATGGCGATGAACGATGAGGAAACTGTGGCGTTGGTTGCTGGTGGTCACACATTCGGCAAGGCGCACGGTGCAGGTGATCCCGACAAATTCGTGAGCGCCGAACCAGAAGGCGCGGCTGCCGAGGAGCAAGGCCTAGGTTGGCGCAACTCTATGGGTTCCGGCGTTGGCGTTGATACGATTTCTTCGGGCATCGAGGGCGCTTGGACCAAGACTCCAATCGCATGGGACAACAGCTATTTCGACACCCTCTTCGGTTTCGAATGGGAATTGACCAAAAGCCCAGCAGGCGCTCAGCAGTGGACAGCCGTCGGCGGCGAAGGCACCGTGCCGGACGCACATGATGCATCGCGCACACATGCACCGATGATGACAACTGCTGACCTCGCATTGCGCGAAGATCCAGCCTACGCGAAAATCTCTAAGCGCTTCCACGAGAACCCAGCAGAGTTTGCAGCAGCCTTTGCAAAAGCTTGGCACAAGCTGACACACCGCGACATGGGGCCGTTTGAATTGGGCCTTGGTAAGCTGGCACCGACACAGCCAGAGTTGTGGCAAGACCCTGTGCCAGCACCAACAGCGGCACCTTTGTCAGATGGCGATATTGCCACGCTGAAGACGAAATTGCTGGCCGCTTTGCCGGTTGCGACTTTGGTCAAAACCGCTTGGGCCTCTGCGTCCACGTACCGTAATTCCGACAAACGTGGTGGTGCCAATGGCGCACGTATCCGCCTTGCGCCTGCAAAAGATTGGGCGGCGAACAACCCAAGCGAACTTGCAGCGTCCCTGAAGGCAATTAAGGGCGTTCAAGCCGGATTTGGTGCGAATAAAGTGTCGATTGCCGACCTGATCGTTCTGGGTGGCGTTGCTGCGGTTGAGCAAGCGGCCAAGAATGCGGGTCATGCGGTGTCCGTGCCGTTTGCAGGCGGTCGCACGGATGCGACCCAAGAGCAAACGGATGTGGAATCCTATGCTTGGCTAGAGCCAAAGTCAGACGGTTTCCGCAACTATCACAACACAGCAGAGCGTCGCACGCCCGCGGAAATGCTGGTCGATAAGGCGCAGCTTCTCACGCTGACAGGGCCAGAAATGACCGTTCTGGTTGGTGGTATGCGCGCGCTTGGTGCGAATACAGACGGGTCCGATCTTGGGGTGTTCACTACCAAAAAGGACACGCTCTCCAACGACTACTTCGTCAACTTGCTCGACATGGGCACCGCTTGGACTGCGACCTCTAAGAATAGCTATGAGAGCAAAGATCGCAAAAGTGGCGCGGTGAAATGGAAGGGGACTTCCGTCGATCTCGTGTTCGGTTCCAACTCGATCTTGCGGGCACTTGCCGAGGTCTACGGCTCTGCCGATGCTTCTGAAAAGTTCGTGAAAGATTTTGTGGCTGCTTGGACAAAAGTCATGAACCTCGATCGTTTCGACCTCGTCTAACGACACCTTAGGTATTGGCGGCCCAGCGTCGCCAATACCACCCAAATTTGGCTAAAATTCGCGTCGATTTCGATCTAGAGAAACCCGCTAAACCCGCCAGATTGATAGCAAAATTCATCCTTTGTGAACTGGACACAGGCAGTGTCAAAGACCTTGGCGTGGTGCCTCAAATCGCCATGCAGAACGGGTTGAAACGGTCAAAAGGACTCCATTAATGCATTCGACACCTACCGCAACTGATGGGTCAACTGGCCAGAAATTCTCACTCCAACATCTCGCCATTAAGGTTGCCATCCCGATCGGGATCATGTCTGTCGCCCTTTATGGTCTGTCCCATTTCACGACGGGGGTCAGTGCCGCAGAAATCAGGGATGATGCACTTAGCTATGACGCCACTACACTCGCGTTGTCCCTTCTTGCCATGCTGGTAAGCTATGCGCTTTTGGGTCTCTATGACGCGCTGATCATGCCGACGGTCTCCACCGTCAAAGTCCCGTTTAAGCTCTTGGTCGCAACTGGAGCCGGCAGTATGGCGATCTCTAATCTGTTCGGCTTTTCATGGCTCACGGGGGGCGCATTACGCTTCAAGGTTTATACTGCCCGCGGCGTCAGCATTTGCGCAATCGCAAAGCTGATGGCAACGGCATGGGCCGCATTTTTCGCGGGCCTTTGGGTAATCATCGGCATCGTCATGGTCATCAATCCCAGCGGATTTGTGCATATGCTGCCGATGCCAAGCAACTTTGTCATGCTGACAGGTGCAGCAATGCTGACACTCATGTTTGGCTACTTCAAATGGACATGGCAAAATGACAGGATGATCCACGTTGGCCCGCTGGCGTTCAGCCTGCCAGAGGGAAAACTTGGGGTCAATTTGACAGTCGTCACGGTCCTCGATTTGGCTGCGACAGCATTGACGCTCTACGTCCTGCTACCACCCGATCTGACACAGGATTTCATCTACTTTATCGGCCTGTTTGTCGTGGCACTTGGCCTTGGCGTGCTTAGCCATTCTCCTGGCGGCTTGGGTGTATTTGACGCAACGATTATCGCGGGCCTAGGTGCAATGGGGCGGTCTGACGTCATGGTCGCGATTGCGCTTTACCGTGTAGTTTACACAATAATCCCTGCTACTTTGTCGCTCATCAGCGTTGTTTTCATTTGGCTCTATGCGCATCGCGCGCGGATGCAACTTGCCATTCTCAAAATCCACAAATCCTGCGCAGAGACCATTCCGATTGCGGCGGCTGGCTTGGCCATGTTCTCTGGTGCAGTCCTACTGCTCTCGGGGAGTTTTCCATCGGACCCGTCACGCCTCCGCCTTATGCGACAGGCCCTGCCATTAGAATTGGTAGAGGCATCCCACTTGTTGGGCAGCGTTAGCGGTGTGCTGTTGATGATCGTCGCACACGGCCTTTACCGACGCATGTTCCGCGCTTGGCTGGTCGCGATGGTGCTCTTTGCCGTGGGGCTTCTGGTGTCGATTTTGAAAGGATTCGACTGGGAAGAGGCCACAACACTCGCGTTCATCATGGGGGTATTGTGGATATTCCGCGCAGCCTTTTATCGCGCGAGCTTCCAAACAGGGCCAACACTCAATTGGCGCTGGATCGGGACGGTTTGCGCACTCACTGTTGCGATTGTTTGGATCGGCCTGTTCGCAAATTCACAAGTTCCACTGAACCAAGTGCCGTGGTGGGAATTCGCATGGCAGGGAGATGCCTCACGCTTTGTGCGCGCAACACTTGCGATTTCTGTTGTGCTTGCGGCGCTCCTTCTCAACGCCTTGCTGACGAAACAGGCGACGCGCTTGCGCCCGGAACCGATCCCAGCAGTTGTTCGCAATCTCGTCAAACAGTCCACATTTGCCGAAGCTGGCATTTCACTATCTGGTGACAAACGATTTGTCGTTAGCCCCGACAACAAAGCATTCTTGGCCTATGCCGACACGGGCAGTTCCTTGATCTGCAAAGGTGATCCCGTTGGAGACAAAGACGCCTGCGTTACCGTCCTGTGGCAATTCCGCGAACTTGCTGATCAGATGGGTCGGAAATGCGCATTCTATCGGGTTTCAGATGCCTATCTTCCAACGTTCCTCGATCTTGGGATGCAAATTCTCAAGATCGGTGAGGTCGCCAGAATTGAGCTGGCAAACTTCAACCTGCAAGGACCAAAACGACGCGCGTGGCGTAATGGAAAACTGCGTGTGGAAGCGGAAGGTTACCAATTCGAGATCATCCCCGCTGGCTCCCTCAACTATGATTTTGAACAGTTGCGCACAGTGTCAGATGCATGGCTGGCGCAAAAACTGGGACAAGAGAAAGGGTTTTCTCTTGGGTCTTTTTCACGCACATATTTGGATGAGTTTGATATTGGCGTCTTGCGACACGCCGAAACCGGCAAGATCACGGCGTTCGCGAACATTATGAAGACTGGCAACACCGCAGAGCTTTCCATCGATCTGATGCGTTACGATCCGACTGGACCCGTTTCGTCGATGGATGGATTATTCGCTGGCATGCTCCTATGGGGTCATGAGAACGGCTATCGCAACTTTTGCCTCGGCGCGTCTCCGCTATCTGGGTTGGAGCAACGCAGGTTGGCGCCCGTCTGGCACCGCATCGGGCACTTCCTGTTTCACAACGGCGAGTCATTCTACAAATTTGCGGGCCTGCGTCAGTTCAAGCAAAAGTTTGCCCCAAACTGGTCTCCCGAATACCTAACCGTGACCAATAAAATGGATGTAGCACGTGTTCTTTACGAGGTGAGCGTTCTCATATCAAAAGGCCCACAGGAGACGACAAGAACTGCCAAGACGCGACATGTTCATAGTGCACCCGATTTGATGACCATTCGGTCTATTTCCGCTGAATAGGGTCGCATTTACATGGGTTTAGATCTGATGTGGCGTTGATTGGTTTGCTCTTTACGCCACAGCAATCTGTTGACCGCGTGTCTCGCGGGTTTCGGGCACGCAATAGGCGGGATGGGTGCGATCATGATTGCGACAAGAAATACTGACCACACTCTTTCCGCTCACACGCAAGGGCGTCGAAATTCGGGAACATATCGCGATGCTGTTTTCAGGCGAACTGGCGCAAAAGTTCATCAATGACTGCCAAATCGCGGGTGAGTCGCTGTTTGTTTTCAATGGAATCAGGCCATAATTTCAAAATCGGATGCGAAAATCTTTAAGAAGGCTTAAGCTTGGTGACAATGTCACTGACCTGTGGCGTGAAGTACTGTTCAATCAAGACAGACAAATGGAGAGAAAACATGACATTCGCAAAAAACATGGGCGGCATTGACCGCATCGCTCGCTTTATCATTGGTGCGCTGTTGGTGGTTCTCGCGATCACTGGCACAATCGGTGTTTGGGGTTGGATTGGCATCATTTTGGTTGTGACGGCCTTTATTAACTTCTGCCCGATCTACCGCGTATTTGGTATTAAGACTTGTAAAGACTGCTAATCCGCTAACCTGAAACAACCCGCGGCATTGTGTATGAATGCGGCGGGTTTTTTGCATTTCAACGAAAGATACATTTACAAAATCAATAAATTGAATATAATGTTTAGCGTGTATTTAGATCAGTCGTTCGATCATAGTGCGTTGAGAAAATCGACCCAACATCTGAGGGGCATAAATGTCAAATCCCGATTGGACGACTCGATTTGATGGTTTGCTATCCATCGAGCCTCTGACAGCTCAATATTTAGAAACACACAGTAAAGTTATCTCGATCCCATCCAAAACCACAATCTTCGGACCTGGAAAATCACCCGAAAACATGCTCTTACTGTTGGACGGCACTGTGCGCGTGCAGCAGTCTTCAGAGAACGGCCACGAGATCGTGCTTTATCGGATCAATGCAGGTGAAAGCTGTGTTTTAACAACTGCCTGCCTCTTGTCCCACGAGGCCTATTCCGCCGAAGGCATCACCGAAACCAACGTCAGCGCTGTCACCATTCCGCGCGACGCATTTAACACATTGGTCAGTACATCAGCAGTTTTTCGTGACTTCGTGTTTTCCGCTTTTTCCAAACGGATCACGGAACTTTTCATGATGATCGACGAGGTGGCATTTCAACGCATCGACGTGCGCCTCGCCCAAAAGCTGATCACTTTGGCCGATGCACAAGGCACGATTACGACCACACACCAAAAGCTATCCGTCGAATTGGGAACCGCACGCGAAGTGATTTCCCGGCAGCTCCAAGAATTCAACCGCCGTGGCTGGATAGACCAATCACGCGGCAAGATCGCCATTCTGGACTTCGACGAAATCACACACCTCTCCAAAACCGCGCGCTAACAACGCACTCACGTACCTCAACGACCTAGACGACATCGCATAACTCTAACGACCCCTCGTGCAAATCTGCGCAGGGGAACCTCCCTCATCCGAGAATACCCAAATGCCAAGCTTGTTCATCCGCTACTTGCCCATTTTGACTTGGGGCAAGACCTACAATAAATCCGCGCTTACCAATGATATGGTCGCCGCCTTGATCGTGACGATCATGTTAATCCCGCAATCGCTCGCCTACGCTTTGCTCGCGGGCTTACCACCAGAGGCGGGCCTTTACGCCTCCATTGCGCCGATCCTGTTCTACGCAATCTTCGGGACAAGCCGCGCACTCGCAGTCGGCCCCGTCGCTGTGGTCTCTCTTATGACCGCCGCGGCGCTTGGTAAAATCGTTGACCAAGGCACCGCAGGTTACGCCGTCGCCGCACTCTCGCTCGCCTTTTTGTCAGGTTCGATCCTGCTTGCCATGGGTGTGTTTCGGCTTGGTTTTGTCGCCAACTTCCTGTCGCACCCCGTCATTGCTGGCTTTATCACCGCATCTGGCGTTCTCATCGCGACGAGCCAACTCAAACATATCTTGGGCATCAAGGGCGAGGGCGAGAACCTGATCGACATGGTGCACGGCCTGATCACACATATCAGCGAGGTGAATTTCATCACCCTGACCATTGGCGTGCTCGCAACGGCATTTCTGTTCTGGGTCCGTAAGGGTCTTAAACCGTTCCTGCGCAAAATGGGCGTTGTCGGAACATTGGCCGATGTGCTTACCAAAGCAGGCCCTGTTGCCGGCGTGGTCGTGACAACCCTCGCTGTCTGGCTATTCGGGCTTGCCGACAAAGGCGTCGCAATCGTCGGTGCTGTTCCACAAAGCTTACCACCGCTCACCATGCCATCGTTCTCACCAGAACTCCTTAAGCAACTTCTTTTGCCGGCGTTCCTGATCTCCATCATTGGATTTGTGGAATCGATCTCGGTGGCCCAAACACTCGCCGCAAAGAAACGCCAACGCATTGATCCGGACCAAGAGCTGATCGGCCTTGGAACAGCAAACCTCGGTGCGGCTTTCACAGGTGGTTTTCCTGTGACAGGTGGTTTTTCCCGCTCTGTCGTCAACTTTGACGCAGGCGCAGAAACCCCTGCCGCTGGTGCTTATACCGCCGTTGGTTTGGCAATTGCTGCGGTCGCTTTGACACCGCTGATCTACTTTTTGCCAAAGGCAACACTTGCTGCGACCATCATTGTCGCTGTTCTTAGCCTCGTAGATTTCAGCATCCTGAAACGGAGCTGGGCATATTCAAAGGCCGACTTCGCGGCTGTTCTGGCGACGATTGTGCTGACCCTCGCAATGGGTGTCGAGATCGGCGTCTCTGCGGGTGTTGGTCTCTCGATTCTGCTGCACCTCTACAAATCATCGAAACCACACATCGCCGAGGTTGGCCTTGTTCCTGGCACAGAGCATTTCCGCAACATCCTGCGCCATAAGGTCGAGACCACGCCATCTGTCGTGAACCTGCGCATCGACGAAAGCCTGTATTTCGCCAACGCACGTTTTCTCGAAGATAGAATCTATGACCGCGTCGCGCGTGACAAAGGCGTGCGCCACGTTGTGCTGCAATGTTGCGCCATCAACGAGATCGACCTAAGCGCGCTGGAATCGCTCGAAACGATCAATAGCCGCCTGTCGGAGATGGACGTCAAATTGCACCTGTCCGAGGTCAAAGGCCCCGTTATGGATGTTCTGAAACGTGCGCATTTCCTCTCTGAACTGACAGGCAAAGTTTACCTGTCACAATTCGAGGCGGCCAACGCTCTACGCTAACTCTTACGACACCGCCCGCGCGATGGCTTGCTCTAGATCATAGATCAAGTCATCCGCGTCCTCGATCCCGATGGACAATCGCAACAGACGCGGGTGCACAGGAAAGCCCACGCCCGACACCGTTTTGCGATGCTCGATCAAGCTTTCGACACCACCAAGCGACGTCGCAGGGTAAAACACCTCACAAAAACGCGCGACATCAATCGCCGTCTGTTCCGTGCCAGCCACAACAATCGACAGCATGCCACCGAACTGGCCATTCGTTTGTCGCTTCGACACCTCATGGCCGGGATCATTTGGCAGGCCAGGATAATGAACAACCTCGACATGCTTATGGCCTTCAAAATGCTTCGCCACTGCCATCGCATTCTTGCAGCATTTCTCGACCCGCAAAAACAGCGTCCGCATCCCACGGATCA
>Ga0115545_1001195_pt1 | contig 13737 bp, 14 predicted proteins | sample COGITO_mtgs_1003_FD_87188 | JGI IMG/M metagenome (GOLD analysis project Ga0115545, IMG submission 87188) | Pelagic marine microbial communities from North Sea - COGITO_mtgs_100330 | ecosystem: Environmental > Aquatic > Marine > Epipelagic | place: Germany:Helgoland, sampling site Kabeltonne...
AAGCGGACCGGCTGGAAGCCGGTGGCTTTAATCCCGTTTGTGGAAAGTAAAGCGCAGCACAGGCTGCAACAACTGCAAGCGCCCATTCCCAAACTGGGATACGATCTTTTGGTGATCCAAGAACGACGGCCGCAACAACAACAAGTGCAATCAGGGGAATCCACCATGTTGCCGTAGAATCCTTAGCAGCAACCATAAACAGGAACGCCAGCACAACAGGGACAACAATGCCAAGGCCGATTTGAAACTTGGTTCGGGCAGAGGGAAAGGCTGCGAAGGCTAGAAATATAGCAAATGCTAGGTGGATTGACCGGCTTTCGGTGTCGTTAAACACACCCCATCCAACAATGAATGGAATGGGGGAGGCGATCCAAAGTTGGAACAAAGACCAAGCAAGGGCAACAAGAGTCAAAAATAGGCCAACATTACCTGTGGCACCGCGACCACCAGTGTCAGACGAGGCTACAAGCGCATCCAACTCTTCTTGGCTCAGGCCACCGCGATCAATATTGTTTGAAGTGTCGGTCATCATAGTCCCCCTGTGCGGCCAGCGTTGGGCCTGCGGTGTCTTATTTTAAGACGTGATGCGGCAGGTTCTCCCGCCGCATCGCTTTTCACAAACGGGTTGGGTTACATCCAGCCACGCTCTTTGTAATAGCGCACAGCACCGTCATGCAGAGGTGCGGACAAGCCACCGCTGATCATTTCTTCTTCAGTCAGGTTTTCAAACGCTGGGTGAAGACGCTTAAAACGATCAAAGTTGTCGAAGACAGCTTTTACAACTTGGTACACGACTTCATCGTCAACGTCGGAGGACGTCACAAACGTTGCTTTCACACCAAATGTCGCAGTGTCCTCTGGGGACCCTTCGTACATACCACCTGGGATCTTTGCGGCAGCGTAGAACGGATTGTCCGCGATCAGCGCATCGATTTCGGCACCCGTCACAGGAACCATAACCGCATCAACCGTCGAGACAGCTTCTTGGATAGACCCGTTCGGATGGCCAACAGTGTAGATGATGGCGTCAACTTTGTTATCGCCAAGTGCAGCAGCCTGCTCCGCTGGCTTCAGCTCGGACGCGAGCGCAAAGTCATCCATGGACCAACCTTTAGCGTCGAGAACAACTTCCATAGTTGCCAACTGACCAGAGCCTGGGTTGCCAACGTTCACGCGCTTGCCCTTGAGATCATCAAAAGTAGCGATGCCCGCATCTGCACGTGCAATCACAGTGAATGGCTCGCCATGCACAGAGAATACGGCACGCATGTTTTCAAATGCGCCGTCGTCTTCGAACTTGGATGTGCCGTTATAACCGTGGAACTGCCAGTCGGACTGGGCAACGCCCATATCCATGTCGCCAGCTTTGATCGCATTGATGTTCGCGATGGACCCACCAGTGGATGGGGCTGTGCACTTCAGGTTGTGATCCACTGTTCCGCGGTTAACCAAACGACAAATGGACTGACCTACAACAAAGTAGACCCCTGTTTGTCCGCCAGTACCAATTGTAATGAACTGTTCTTGTGCAAGCCCAGCGGTACCTGCCATCATTGCGCTTGCGACAGCAAGACCCTTAAAAATCTTCATTGCGTTCTCCCTTTAACGTACGCTTTTTCTGGCGCGGGACGCAAACGACCTTACTGACGACAACTCAAGGGGACCGCAGCAAGATGTCTGGCATTCGCGCGCCTGTGTTTTAAAAGACTGGAGGAGTCCGCGGGATCCTGCAACTAAAAACTGAAAAGTTGGCGGATATTTGTTGAATATTTTCAACAGCAAATCCAGATGGAACATCGAAGAACGTCCGCTATGAGCCGATCTGAAATCTGCTTAATCTATGTTTCTATATGGATAATTCGGGTGAAAGGGCGGGACGCAAATCCCGCCACTTTCCTGTTTAATTAAGCATTTGCGATTGCAGCGGCCAAAGATGCCTCAAAGATCGCAAGGCCCTCTTCGATGATTTCGTCGGATGCGGTTAGCGGTACCATGATACGCAACGCGTTGCCATGCATACCACATCCCAACAGAATCAGACCGCGCTGTAGCGCTTCGGCGATGACTGCTTTTGTCAAAGCGGCGTCCGGTTCGATGCTATCAAAATCCGTCACGAATTCGATGGCAATCATCGCGCCAAGGCCACGCACGTCCCACATACGGTAGGGCGAAACGCGCGCACCAATGTCGGCAAAACGGGCGCGGAAAAGCTCGCCCATTTCCAAAGAACGGTTCAGCAAGCCTTCGGAATCGATGGCCTCAATCGCAGCCAACGCCGCCGCACAAGCGACAGGGTTTCCGCCATATGTGCCGCCCAATCCACCGGGAACAACCGCATCCATCACTTCGGCGCGACCAATCACACCGGCAATCGGATACCCACCAGCCATTGATTTAGCGACAGTGATCAAATCAGGCACGACGCCAGAATGTTCAATCGCAAACCACTTGCCAGTCCGGCCAAAGCCAGCCTGAATTTCGTCAGCAATCAACATGATGCCATGTTCGTCACAGATGGCGCGCAAAGCGTGCAGCATCTCGAATGGCACAGGTGTATAACCACCTTCACCCAATACAGGCTCGATAATAATAGCCGCAACGCGCTCTGGCTGCGCATCCGTCAGGAACAGGTTTTGCAGGCCAGTCAATGCATCCTTCACAGAAATGCCGTCACGCACATTCGGGAAAGGCGCGCGGAAAATATCCGACGGGAACGGACCGACGTCCTTTTTGTATGGCGAAATCTTGCCAGTCATACCCAAGGTCAAAAGCGTACGACCGTGGTAACCGCCAGTAAACGCAATCACACCCGGACGGCCTGTTGCGGCGCGTGCGATCTTGACCGCATTTTCGACAGCTTCTGCGCCAGTGGTCACCAAAAGCGATTTCTTCGCGTGGTCACCAGGGGCCAATTCGTTCAGCTTTTCAGCAAGCGCAATGTAGGGCTCGTAGGGCACAACCTGAAAACTTGTATGCGTATAGTGATCTTCTTGCGCCTTTGCGGCAGCAATCACGTCAGGGTGACGGTGGCCCGTGTTCAAAACCGCGATACCACCAGCAAAGTCGATGTAGCGGTTGCCTTCAACGTCCCAGAGTTCAGAGTTCTCTGCATGGGCCGCGAAAATGGTCGTCGCCGACGCAACGCCACGTGCAACTGCGGCGTCACGACGTGCAACCAGTGCCGCATTCGTTTTCTCTGGCGCAACGTAGTCAGGCACGATCGCAATTTCTGGCTTTACGTTCTTTTTTGCGGCAGTTTTGCCGGCTTTCTTCTTAGCAGTGTTCGACATACTTCTAGACTCCTTGAGCTGGCATTCATGCGCACAGAACCGTGCATCGTTTAAAATTCTCATAATCCGTTTAATTTAACTGTCAACGACTTTCGTTTGCGCGCCAATTCCAAGTTTGTATAGCGACAATAATCCGCTCATTAACGGCATTTTTTGTGTCGAATTGTGTTTGCCTCAGGTCTGACATGCACTAGCAAGTCCCTACATGTGTTGCCGCAAAAATAAGGTGTTTTGGGTGGATATCGGAACAAGACTTAAAGAAATTCGCAAAGCAAGCGGCCTTTCCCAGCGTGAACTGGCAGAGCGTGCCGGTCTGACCAATGGGACAATCTCACTGATCGAAAAAAACAAATCCAGCCCCTCTGTCGCCTCTTTAAAAAGCATACTTGATGCGATTCCCATGAGTATCGCCGACTTTTTCACCACCATCGAAGACGATCTGGAAACAAAATACTTCTACAAAAAGAACGAACTTAAAGAGATTTCACCGCAGGGATATGGTGCAGGGGTTTCGCTGCGTCAGCTCGGCAATACCAGCAACCACAGCTTGCAGGTGCTTGATGAAACATATCCGCCCGGTGCAGATACGGGGCCCGAACTGTTGTCGCACCTCGGCGAGGAAGCAGGCATCGTCATTCAGGGCGAAATCGAAATCACTGTCGATGAACAGGTCAGGGTTCTGGGCGTCGGTGAAGGCTACCTCTTCGAAAGTCGCCTACCGCATCGCTTTCGCAATATTGGCACAGACGTGTGCAAAATCATTAGCGCCTGCACACCGCCGACATTCTAGGCTGGGGCGCATCACACGCCCCAACCAGCCGTTGGTTATTTCTCTGGGGTGACGTCGACGACTTCCGCCTCGACAACATCGTCGTTTTCGGCGTCCGCATCACCGGACTGGTCAGCAATCCGACCAACGATCAAAGGCAACATTTCAGTGCCCGAAGGCATAGCCACCTCACCTGCTGGTGGGGTTTTCCAAGTCAGCGTATCAAAAGACCCACAATTGTTACACGTTGGCGACCATCCCGCATGGATTGTCTGGCACTTGTCACAAATCCACTGCGGGCCACGCGGCGCTGTCAAAGCACGAGTGAGCCAGCCGCGCACAACAACATCGTCAGCACCTTCACCACGTTCAATCGCTGCCATCAAGGTCAGACTACGCGGGGTTGGATCAACGTCGTTCAAATCGCCCAAGCTGCGTTTTGCAGCGGGGAAATCCTCGGCGGCAATGTTTAGCTCTGCCAGCAACATCTTTGCTTCAGAATGGTCCGGTGTTTGCTTGATCAACGTCTTGAAACGCTTCAACCGGGCCTGCGGTGTTTCGTCAGGAACGATTTCGGCAAAGGCCGCCGCAAGATCAGGGTGGGGCGTTGTTGACCAAGCCTTTGTCAGAACCCGTGATGCATAACGCGCATTGCCAGCATCAATATAGCCGCGGGCAGCCATAACAGCAGCAGGGATCAAATCAGGGGACAAACGGTTTGCCTCAATCGCTGCCTCGCGGGCCTCGATCGACTTGCCTTCATCCAACACATCCTTTGCCTCGGATAGGGCAAGAACCGCATCGCGACGCTTATGCACATCACGCGGCAAAGCGCCGGATTTCAACTTGGCACCCAGCGTCGCGCGGGCACCCTTCCAATCAGACTTATCCGCCTGAAGGCGCAGCAGCACGTCCTGCGTATCCTCGTGCTTTGGCTTCAAGGCAAATGCCTTTTCCGCAAGTTTCAGCGCAGTATCGGTATCACCCTCAGCCAGCTTTTGTTTCATGATGCCGCGCACGCCAACAAAACGGGTTTTATCGTCTTCAAGCAGCTTTTTGTACGTCGCTTCGGCAGTGCGCGCATCGCCTGTCATCTCGGCAGCTTGCGCCGTCAAAAGGTTGGTCAACTGCGGTTGCTTCAGCAACTTGTCAGCACGCTGGGCTTTGCTCATCGCAAGGTGGCCCTCGCCTGACGCCAAAGCCATCATTCCTTCGGCCAATGCTTCGTAACCCTTCTTTTCGCGGTTACGGTCAAAGTAGCGCGAAATCGCGGTTTCATCGCCATTCAAGAACTTGAATGCGGCGATCAAGAATTTTAGCAACTTCAGGCCAAGCCAAACCAGCACGACCAAGGCAACCAGCGCAAAGGCCAGTTGTAATGGGGAAAGCGTCAATTCGACACCAGCAATGGCAATCGTTGCCCCACCGGATACTTCCATCAACTGGGTGGCCCCAAAGGTCAGGGCGGTGACCGCTGCAACAAACAACAAGATTTTGATCAAGGAAAATAACATCAGCGGCGCCTTCAATTATCGTTAAGTGATGTAGCAAGGGTTGCGGCAGCAGCCAGCGCATCTGCGCGGGCCTCTGCCAATCCCTGCCACTCGGTAAGTTCGGCGCGTGCCACTTCAGGTAGCGCACCGACTTCGGCAAGCGTATCGGTCAATCGGCCCTCTTTCAAAGCGGCCTCGGCACGAGACAGAACAGCATCAGCGCTATCTCCGTCTTTGGGGGCAACCGACCGCACATCCAATTGGTTGCGCAGAAATGCAGTAAAACCACCCTCTGCTTCGCCAGATGCGCCTTCTCGGCGGGCAGTCGCCAAAGCAGCGCGCGCATAGTCGGGGAATGACGCCTGCAAAGACGCCAATGTCGCAACGCCGTCACGCACATCAGCCAATTCGGCAGGCACGTCCGACTGCAAGGCATCCGCCAAATCATCGAGTGCAACACCTAAAGGTGCACCTGTTTCTAGCCCACCCTCAATCCGGGACACAGCCGCACGAGCAGCCGCAGCGCGGGCAGCAGCCTCTGCGTTCTGTTCAATCAACGCAGCTGCATCGCGGGCGGCACCTAGCTCGGCCACAGCTGTGCCGCGCAGATTTTCCATTTCTGCACGCAACGCATCCAATTCCTCGGCATAAGCTGCCGCAGACAACGACCCTTCGTTGCCTGCACGACTACTTAAAGCATCAAATCGACCCTCCAAATCGGTGATTCGACCATCCAAGGCCGCAGCCAATTCAGTGGTCTGAGACTGTGCCGCCTCAACGGCCGACAAGTCTACGACTGGCAGCTCGTCAATACGATTACGTAGTCCAGACACCTCTGTTGATATTGCAGAAACACGGGACGGCAACGTCATGTCCGCCTTTGGCAATACAATGTAAGCGGCGCCAAAACCAATCGCACCAGCGACAAGACCGCCGAAAATGGCAGGCATTACCGATGTCTTTTGAGGCTCTAACGCTGGTGGTTTCGAGGTTTCTGGCTGCGGCTTTACAACTGGCTCTTCTGCTTTCGCAGGCGGTGCAACCTTTTCTGCAACTGCGGGTTTAGGATCAGGTTTAACCTCAGGCTTCGGCGCGGTCGGTTCGACCTTCGCTGCCTCAACCATGGGTGTTACATCCTCGCTCTTAGGCGTCTTCGCCTGAGACTTTGCAGGAGCCTTACGACCCTTTGCCGGTTGTTTTACCACGTTCAAACCCTTTCTTCACATCGCCATTTCTCGCATCAGGCGCACATGCAGCCTATATCGGCACTTCCAGACCCTCAAGCGACGTTCACGCGGGCGACACTTTGTTGCAGGCATTCACAACAGCAACCAGCATTTCAGCACCATTGGGGGCATCGACAACCATGACGTGATGTGGTGCCAAAGCATCCGCAGTCGCCTGACTAATTGCCATCAATTCAATATGTGACCCAAGTTTAATTTGGTCCACCAATAGTTTGCCCGTACGCGGAGAGAATAGGGGAATGATCACATGGTTTGCCCCCTCAATCGCCGCCCTCGCTTCTTTTGTTAGTGCAATTGCACGCTGATCGTAGGCAATAACATCGTCACAATGGATGCCTGCGGCAGACAATCGCGCCGCAATATCACCGCGAGCCGCCCGTCCGCGGATATGAGCCAACGCGATAGAAGGACGTTGGTTTAAAACCATCGCAATTAAATCTTCTGCATTTCCATTTGCAGATTGGGCATCAAACCCGGCATCCCGCGCCACTTGCGCCGTACGATCCCCGACACACCATGCGGGTCCAGCGCTCAAACCCGATCGCGATGCCTGCGCAACGCCGTTTGACGACGTAAATAGATAACCCTCTGCCGCACATACCGCATTCAAAGGGACGATTTCTTGCAAAGGGGACAAGATCGTCGGCACGTCGATATGCGTCGCAACCTCGCGGGCAAAGCGGGCACCATCGGGCACAGGGCGTGTGATAATCAATGTGAGCTTCATCGCAGGACCATTGTTTGCGTAAGGCCCAAGTGTTACCTGCATACAGACAAACCGCAACCGGACTTCGCATGACACAATCCCTGACCATCCTTGGTATCGAAAGCAGCTGCGATGACACCGCCGCCGCCGTCGTGCAACTTTCGAACGGGGCACCCTCAGTCCTGTCATCCGTGGTTTTTGGGCAGACCGATCTGCACGCGGCATTCGGCGGGGTCGTGCCGGAAATCGCAGCGCGGGCGCATGTTGAAAAACTGGATATCAGCGTAAAAGAGGCTCTATCAAAGGCCAAAATGCAATTCTCAGACCTCGACGCGGTTGCGGTGACCGCGGGACCTGGCTTGATCGGCGGCGTTGTCTCTGGCGTTATGCTTGCAAAAGGCATCTGCGCGGCGACAGGTCTACCTCTTGTCGGGGTGAACCACCTTGCGGGTCACGCCTTAACGCCACGGCTGACCGATCAAACACCTTTCCCCTACCTGATGCTCTTGGTCTCAGGTGGGCACTGTCAATTCCTGCTGGTCAAAGATCACGACGACTATACGCGCATTGGCGGAACGATAGACGATGCACCCGGTGAAGCGTTCGACAAAACCGCGCGTATCCTAGGCCTGCCGCAACCCGGTGGCCCGTCTGTGCAAAACGCTGCAGAAAGAGGCGACGCCAAACGGTTCAAGCTGCCGCGCCCGCTGCTTAATCAAGCAGGTTGCGACATGTCTTTTTCAGGTTTGAAAACCGCAATGATCCGCGCGCGCGACGCTGTCATCGCCGAAAAGGGCGGGCTGACCATCCAAGACCAGGCCGATCTTAGCGCAGGCTTTCAAACCGCCGTGGCCGATATCATTACTGAAAAGTCGCGCCGTGCGCTGGGTGAGTATTTTACACTAAATCCCAAAACCCGCAGCTTTGCGGTCGCTGGCGGTGTTGCCGCGAACACGCAAATCAGATCGCAACTTTTGGCGCTTTGTGCCACGTTAGACACTGTTTTTGTCGCACCTCCGCTTGCGCTTTGCACAGATAACGCCGCCATGATTGCTTATGCAGGGTTAGAACGTTTTCAGGCGGGTCTGCAGGACGATATGACACTGTCAGCAAGGCCGCGCTGGCCCTTGGACCAAACCGCCGCCCCTATGCTAGGGTCAGGAAAAAAGGGAGCAAAAGCATGAAAATCGCAGTTGCAGGCGGCGGTGCCTTCGGCACAGCATTGGCTGTCGCGCTTGTTCTGGACGGAAAGGCGGTCACCCTTTGGGCGCGTGACGCGGCTGCAGTGAAGCAAATGCAAGACGACCGAACAAACTCCCGCCTTGCGGGGGTCACCTTACCAAAAGGGTTACAGCCAACGAATGATTTGGCGATACTGTTCGAGGCCGAGATTGTCTTGCTTGCGACACCAGCACAAACGTTGCGTGATTTCCTGCTCACTCACAAAGACGCTCTGGCGGGTAAAACCCTTGTTGCTTGCTGTAAGGGGATCGACCTGCAAACCATGACTGGACCGGTCAGCACTATTCGCGATTGCGTGCCCAGCGCGACAGCGGCGATGTTAACGGGTCCCAGTTTTGCGGCTGACATCGCAAAAGGCCTGCCAACAGCACTGACTCTCGCCTGTGCCGATGAGGATAAAATCGAAGCACTTCAAACAACGCTTTCAACCCAAACACTGCGACTTTACCGCACAACAGACACCGTTGGGGCGGAACTTGGTGGTGCATTAAAGAACGTCATGGCCATCGCATGTGGCGTCTGTATGGGTGCGGGACTTGGTGAAAGCGCACGCGCTGCGTTAATCACGCGCGGGTTTATCGAAATGCAAAGGCTCGCGGCGAAACTGGGCGCAGAGCCGGAAACTTTGAGCGGGCTTTCAGGGTTCGGCGACCTTGTTCTGACCTGCACCTCCGACCAATCCCGCAACTACCGATACGGTCTCGCCTTGGGGCAAGGCACCGCATTTGACACGCATAGCACTGTCGAAGGGGCCGCAACGGCCCGCGCAGTACGGCAACTTAGCCAAACACTGGACATTGAAATGCCAATCTGCACAGTCGTCGCAGATCTAACCGAAAACAAAACGACCGTCAGAGAGACCCTTGGGGCGCTACTTTCACGGCCACTAAAGGAAGAATAACATGCGCGTAGCTCTTATCTGTCATGACAAAGCCGATCACCTCGACGTCCGCAAAGCCAACCGCGACGCGCATCTGGCCTATATCAAAGAGACAGGCGTCGTCGAAATGGCGGGCCCATTTCTAGATGATAACGGGACGATGTGCGGCAGCTTGATTATTCTCGACGTTGCTGACGTAGCGGCAGCCGAGCATTGGGCGCACAACGATCCCTATGCCAAGGCCGGACTGTTTGAAAGTCACAGCACCCAAGCGTGGAACAAGGTCATCGGCTGATGGCAAAGTGGCTGTTCAAATCTGAACCCGACGTTTGGGGCTGGGACGCTCAGGTCGCCAAAGGGGACGCAGGCGAAGAATGGAACGGCGTGCGTAATTACCAAGCCCGCAACAACATGCGGACAATGGCGCTTGGCGATCTGGGGTTCTTTTACCACTCGCGATCGGGCCTAGAGATCGTGGGGATCGTCGAGGTCTGCGCAACGTCGCATCCAGACAGCACAACCGACGACGAGCGTTGGGATTGCGTTGATATTAAAGCCGTGCGGCCCTTTGTGCAGCCTGTGACCTTGGCACAAATCAAAACCGACCCCCGCCTTGAAAATATGGCCCTTGTCAAAAGTTCCCGCTTGTCCGTTCAGCCTGTCACAGAGGCGGAATGGGACATCGTTTGCGCCTTAGGGAAAACAAAGCCCTAGCGACATTCCGCCGCAGGCGTCATAGTTTCTCCATATAGGCAAGCTTTTACAGGAGGGACGTTATGGGAATTCTATCAGTTCTCGTCGCAGCAATCGCAGGATTTGCCTTTGGGGCGATTTGGTACATGACATTATCAAAGCCTTGGATCGCCGCAACGGGCATAAAGGTCGACGAAAAGGGCCAGCCTGAAGGTGGGTCACCTCTGCCCTACGTTCTGTCATTCATCGCGATGATCCTCGTGGCGGGGATGATGCGGCACACATTCGCGCTGTCTGGGATTGACACATTTGGCAAAGGGTTGATTTCAGGGCTGGGGATCGGACTTTTCTTCATCAGCCCTTGGATCATGATCAACAACGCTTACGGAATGCGGCCATTCAAGCTGACATTGATCGACGGCGGATACGCAACATTCGGCCGTGCGATTATCGGCGCGGTTCTGATGCTATTCTAAACGCAAAACGCTCGCCCTTATCAAAGGCGAACGTTTCGTAATCAACATAGCAAGGACTTAGCCGTAAACGGATTCTTTGCCGAAGTGCTTTGTCAGCATGTAATAAACAACAGCACGGTATTTGTTGCGCTCGGATTTACCATAAATTTCGATGACTTTGCCGATGGCTTCCATCAACTCAGGACCGTCAGCAAGGCCAAGCTTCTTGATAAGGAAGTTGTTCTTAACTGTTTCAAGCTCGGACGCTTGGCCACCAGCAACAGTTTGCGCATCTTTGTTATAGATCGCAGGACCGCAACCGATTGTGACTTTCGTCAACAAATCCATGTCAGGTGTCATGCCACATTTGTTGGTCAGATCGTCCGCATACTTTGCGATCCATTCGTCTCTCTAACCCATAGGTAGTTCCCCATCTTATGTCTTTGGCCGTTTGGCCTTGTGATGCGCAGACCGAAGTGACCAGCGCTTGTGCGCAGCCTAGTGCGGTTAATCGCGTCAGGTAAAGAAAAAATAGGGGGGAAAATTGGCGTAATCAGATCAACGACAACCGCCCCACCCCACAGATTGCAAATGAAAATGGTCTGCGTGCAGGGCATTATAGTCAGGGGATAAGGTCAATCTGAACCAATCACATGCGCCGTCCTTTGCATTACGGAGATAAGTTGACTTAGCGTCGGAGCCATCCCAATCGTCGATCAACCGTATCCTTTCGCCATTTTCAAAGCGGAACCCCGAGATATCAATCGCGCTGGCCGTCGCGTGGGTGCTCATGCGACCCGTGCCACCACCTGTCGTTCTCATCTGGCGACAATTGTAGCTGCCGATATGGTCGATCTCTGACAATCGTGTACCCATCTCAATCGCGGCGGGCTTCAAACTATGCTCGGCCCACATCGCCATGCTCAGGGCGATTGCACAGCGGGTTTCAACAGGGCGAACGCGGACGGAACCGGCAGAGGAAAGATCAACGCGCGGTCTGATATAACACTGCTCCGATTTTTCTAAATCAGGCAAAATCTCAAAATCAGCGGCATCCGCTAGCGCAGCAAGGCACAGCTCTGGGTCTGCAATCGTGCGTCGAAAACGCCATTGGGTAATCGGTGTAATCGGGTCGGACACACGCAGCGGCGCAAGCGGGTTCCATCCAACGGGAATGGCACGATCGGGGTTAATGCCACCCCAAACAATCGCCCAGAAAATCCCCGCAAACACCAAACGCAAAAGCACGCCAGCAATGCTGACGCGCTTCTTTTTCGGTGTCTTATCGTCCGCCACGATTTAGTAGCGGTAGTGCTCTGGCTTGAACGGACCATCGACGGTCACGCCGATATAATCCGCCTGCTCTTTATTCAGCGTCGACAGCTTTACGCCGATACGGGCAAGGTGCAAACGGGCTACTTTCTCGTCCAGATGCTTTGGCAGAATGTAAACGCCAGGCTGGTATTCGTCGCCTTTTGTCCACAACTCGATTTGCGCCAAGACTTGGTTGGTAAATGACGCTGACATCACAAAGCTTGGATGCCCAGTCGCGTTGCCAAGGTTCAGCAAACGACCCTCGGACAGCAAGATAAGCCGCGCACCGCTTGGCATCTCGATCATGTCAACTTGATCTTTGATGTTGGTCCACTTGTGGTTCCGCAGGTTGGCGACCTGAATTTCATTGTCGAAGTGACCGATGTTACCAACGATCGCCATGTCCTTCATTTCGCGCATATGCTCGATACGAATGACGTCTTTGTTGCCTGTTGTGGTGATGAAAATGTCAGCCGTCACAACAGCATCTTCCAGCGTTACAACCTCAAATCCGTCCATCGCAGCCTGCAACGCACAGATCGGATCAACCTCCGTCACCTTCACGCGCGCACCAGCACCAGACAAGGACGCAGCCGAACCCTTACCAACATCGCCGTAGCCACAAACAACGGCCACTTTACCAGCCATCATCGTATCCGTCGCGCGGCGGATACCGTCAACAAGGCTCTCTTTACAGCCGTATTTATTGTCGAACTTAGACTTGGTAACCGAGTCATTCACGTTAATAGCAGGGAACGGCAGCTGGCCTTGCTTATGCAGATCGTAAAGGCGGTGCACACCCGTTGTTGTTTCCTCAGACACACCCAAAATCGCGGCTTTCGTCTTGGCAAACCAACCTGGTGTCTCGGCAATACGCTTTTTAATCTGAACCTTGATCGCTTCTTCTTCCTCAGACTGAGGAACCGAAAGCACATCTTCGCCAGCTTCCATGCGTGCGCCCAAAAGCACATACAATGTCGCGTCACCACCATCGTCCAAAATCAAGTTAGCACCCTCTGGGAACATGAAGGATTTGTCCAAATAATCCCAATGCTCTGTCAGGCTTTGGCCCTTAATCGCAAATACAGGCACGCCTGATTCCGCAATCGCGGCCGCCGCATGGTCTTGGGTCGAGAAAATGTTGCAAGACGCCCAGCGCACATCGGCACCTAATGCTGTCAGCGTTTCGATCAAAACCGCCGTCTGGATCGTCATGTGCAGCGACCCTACAATCCGCGCACCCTTCAAAGGCTTGCTCGCCCCAAATTCCTCGCGCAGTGCCATCAGGCCCGGCATTTCTGTTTCAGCAATATCGAGTTCCTTGCGGCCATAGCCTGCGAGTGCGATATCTTTTACAATGTAGTCGGTTGCCATCTGGGCCATCCTGTCTGTCATCTATTTGATGGACCATCTAGCACTGGCACGGCACTGCGACAAGGCAATGGGATAAACATGAAACAACCACGCGCATGGCAACGGATGCTCTCGGGACGTAGACTTGACCTGCTGGACCCCACCCCAATGGATATCGAGGTCGAAGATATCGCCCATGGGCTTGCCTTTGTCGCGCGCTGGAACGGGCAGACAATTGGTGATTACGCCTATTCCGTCGCCGAGCACTCGCTGTTGGTGACTGACATCTTCTCCG
>Ga0115545_1001202_pt1 | contig 13699 bp, 8 predicted proteins | sample COGITO_mtgs_1003_FD_87188 | JGI IMG/M metagenome (GOLD analysis project Ga0115545, IMG submission 87188) | Pelagic marine microbial communities from North Sea - COGITO_mtgs_100330 | ecosystem: Environmental > Aquatic > Marine > Epipelagic | place: Germany:Helgoland, sampling site Kabeltonne...
AATCCTCCGGCTGCAACTAATGCAATTACCCAGTTTGGTAAGCCCGCTATTTCTGGATTAGCCAATACCATAATATCTTTATCTACTATTAATTCATTTTTTGACGAATCTGCTAGATATTGAATTTTACCATCATTGTTTATATCATTAAAGGATAACAATCCTGTCTCCTCCCATGTGGTAAACCAACTTGGCATATTTTTATATTCTTTATTATTTACAGTTTCAATCATATTTGTTCGAGAAAAAACTGCTATTGCAGGAGCTGTTGTATATAAAATCATGATAAACAACAATGCCCATCCTGCAGATTTACGTGCATCAGATACTTTCTTAACTGTAAAAAAACGAACAATTACATGGGGTAATCCTGCAGTACCAACCATAAGAGCAGCAGTAATAAAAAATACATCTAATTTGGATTTACTACCTGAAGTATATTCCGCAAAACCAAGATCTCTGTGCAAACCATCTAATTTGTCTAACAGATATACTCCATTTGCATCTTGTCCACCAAATCCAATTTGTGGAATTGGATTCCCTGTCATCTGAATAGAAATAAAAATTGCAGGAACCATAAAGGCAAATATTAATACACAATATTGTGCTACTTGCGTATAGGTTATTCCTTTCATGCCTCCTAAAACAGCATAAAATAAAACAATAATCATCCCTATGATGACTCCTGTGTTGATGTTTACTTCTAAGAATCTTGAGAACACTAGCCCTACCCCTCGCATTTGACCGGCTACATAAGTAAACGAAACTATCAAGGCGCAAAATACCGCAACAGATCTGGCAACATTTGAATAATAACGGTCTCCAATAAAATCTGGAACTGTAAATTTTCCAAATTTTCTTAAGTAGGGAGCTAATAAAAGTGCTAACAATACATAGCCTCCAGTCCAGCCCATTAAATAAACAGACCCGTCATATCCATTGAAAGAGATGATTCCAGCCATTGAAATAAATGATGCTGCAGACATCCAATCTGCGGCTGTAGCTAATCCATTAGCAAGAGGTGAAACTCCACCTCCAGCAACATAAAATTCCTTTGTTGATCCTGCTCTTGACCATATAGCAATCCCTATGTATAAGGAAAAAGTAATTCCTACCAATACCCATGTCCAAATTTGTAAATCCATAATTAACTATCTAAATTATATTTTGCATCCAATTTATTCATCAATTTTATGTACACAAATATTAAAATAGTAAAAACATAAATTGAACCCTGTTGAGCAAACCAAAAACCAAGTTTAAACCCACCCATTCTAATACTATTTAATTCGTCTACTAATACAATTCCAAAGCCATAGGAGACAACAAACCAAATAGACAACAAGATTGACAGATACTTTAAGTTCGTTTTCCAATATTTTTTTTGATCGCTTATTTTCATCCTACTATTTTATATTATTATTTGTGATACCTTTTCTTATTATCTCAGTTTCTTTTAAACTATCTCTAATGCTTAACATGATATTTACAGGACAGGTATTATTATAAACTCGATTCATATACTTTTTCTAAAAAGTATTTTTTAATATAATTCTTTACAATATACAAGATTATTAATTTCTTAGCCGTTTACAACTAGTGTATTTATTTTTCTATATTGAGGGGATCAAAAGCTATGTTATTATAAAATTTCTGCTTTTATTTTACTCCATTTCTTCATCAATAAAAACGCTGAAAAAAGAGCAATAATTGTTAATAAAATTGCATTGTCATAATACCCATAAATCCAATATCCGGTAGCAAACATGCAACTATAAATTAGTATACATCCTAATAACATTGCTATAATTCCAGATGGAACGCTCCAACCCTTACCATTTTCACTTAATAATATTCCTTCTTTTTTTGCTCTATTGATTATTTTCTTCCATCCTGGACCTCCAGGCTGAGTTTTTTTATAAAAATTTTGTAATACTTCTTTTTGCTCTGGCTGGGTTACATAGGTAGCAAATAACCAACATAAAGTAGTTATTAAAACTACAAATGGATATTCGTAATAGTTTTGAAAAACCCCCGTTTTAGAAGCAAATAAATAGTCTCCTACAAATGTTAATTTTAATACAATTGAAATAATCCCTGATACAAACATTGCTGTAATTTCACTCCAAGCATTAATTCGCCACCAAAACCATCTTAGAATAAAAATTAATCCTGTTCCTGCTCCAAATACTAATAATAATTCAAATAATTGTAAGGCGTTTTGAAGGAATAAAGCTAATATTGCACTTAGAACCATTAATAGTACAGTAGAAATTCTTCCTACAAAAACAAGTTTTTTTTCTGAGGCTTTTGGGTTTACTTGTTGTTTGTAAAAATCATAAACCATATAAGATGAGCCCCAATTTAACTGTGTAGAAATAGTACTCATATAAGCGGCTATTAAAGATGTTAAAACTAATCCAAGTAATCCGCTTGGCAACATTGTAAGCATCGCAGAGTATGCCAAGTCATGACCTAACTTATTCTCTGTTACATTTGGAAAAGCTTCTTGTATACTTGCTAAATCTGGAAATATTACTAAAGATGCTAGAGCAACAATAATCCAAGGCCAAGGTCTTATTGCATAATGCATAATATTAAAGAAAAATGTAGCTCCAATTGCATGATTTTCATCTTTAGCAGCTAACATTCTTTGAGCGATGTAGCCCCCTCCTCCTGGCTCTGCCCCAGGATACCAAGAACTCCACCACTGAACAGCAAGTGGAATAATTAATAATGTGATTACAGATTGTTTATCACTAAAATCTGGTAATATAGAAAGTTTATTAGCTACATTTTCATTAGCTAAAAGAGCTTCTATACCCCCAACTTCTGGAATGTTTACCAAGTAAAAAGCGGCACCAATAGCACCTCCCATAGCTACAAAGAATAAAATAAAATCAGTATATACGACACCTTTAAAACCACCTAATGCACTAAACGCATCCGTAATTAACCCAGCACTAATTACCGTTTGCCAAGGTTCTAATCCTAACATTATACCCCCTATTTTTATTGCTGCTAGGGTAACTGCCGACATAGTTATTACATTAAAAATTACCCCTAAGTAAACAGCTCTAAACTTTCTTAAAAAATGTGCTGGTGGCCCTCCATATCTAAGCTCATAAAATTCAATATCAGTATTAACATTAGACTTTCGCCACAACTTAGCATAAATAAAAACAGTAAGTAGTCCAGTTATTAAAAAAGCCCACCACACCCAGTTACCTGACACACCATTTGTTCTTACAATATCAGTAACTAAGTTAGGAGTATCTGTAGAAAATGTTGTTGCTACCATAGATACACCTAGAAGCCACCATGGCATTGTTTTCCCAGATAGAAAAAACTCAGAAGAACTTTTTCCAGATTTTTTTGAAAAATAAATACCTATTGAAAGTGTAATTGCAAAAAACAAAATGATGATTACAAAGTCTAATGAAGTTAATGTTACCATAGGTAAAAATAATTTAATTATCCTACTAATTAGAAAAGGAAAGAAAAAAGAAGAGTGATAAAATCACCCTTCTTGAATTCAAAATTAAAACTTTTTAAACTGAAAAACTCGTTTCAATCATAAAGAAACTGAACATAAGCCTAAAAAGAAAACTATTTCGACAAATGACAACTTAATGATGATTAAAACTGCAAAAAATAGTCTCTAAAAATAAATATTAATCTTTATGGGCTACTGTTTTAATTAGATTGTACTTTTTAAAATTCTCAATTATATAATTAGCATATCTTAAAAAACCCAGATCGGTAAGATGAACACCATCTACTGTTCCTTCATTATCCATACCATCAGCTTTCATATCTTCTATATAAAAAATATTTTGAAATCCATTTTTTAAAATTTTATCATATTCATTTTTAAGTGCCAAATTTTCTTGTATCAATTCAGTTTCTATTGTCTTATCTAGAAAGGCTGTCTTATACATCATATTTTCAACAAAAATAATAGGTGTTGATGGTTGTTTTTTTCTGATAATTTTTACTAAAGGTAAGACACGTTCTTTCACTTGTTTTATATTCATATTTTGCAAACATTCAATCACATAAACACTAGCTTTAATTTCAGAAATTAATTCAATTATTGGTGTTTCCATTCTACCATTCCCACTAAACCCAAAATTAATACAATCTACATCTAGTTTTCTAGATATAATATTTGTGTGTGCCATCCCTGGTCTGGAAGCACAGCCTCCCTGAGTAATACTTGTACCATAGAAAACAATAGGTTTTTTTGTGTTGGGAGTAGCCTTTTTAATTTGAGCATCACTATCTATACCTATTTCTAATTTGGTAACTCCATCGTACAAGGGTAAGAATAATTTATACTCTCTAAATTCAGAACTTATGTTTGTTATTAGTTCATATTCATTTATACTATCAGAAGCGACTTCGTTATTTTGATATTTCTTTTGACCTACTAGGGCTCCTGCTGAAGTTACATATCTCCATTTATTGTTATATTTCGTATATAAGTCTATTCCCTTAATACCAGTAGATGCCATATGAGGCATATCAAAATCATTTAAAATTGTCCATTTTAAACTAATACTTGTGGAATTCGAGTGAAATCGTACAGTTATTCCTGCAGATGCTTTTGACAAGTCCCAAACTGGCTCTCTTACCTTATCTTTATAAGAAATAGGTAACCTATCGTATGGGCTTTCCTTAAGTGAATCTGAGATAGACGTTCCTTCAATTATAAAATGATCCCTGCCAAAATAGGTGATCTCTTTTTCTTGAGTGATTTTATTTTCTTGAGAAAAACTCAAAATTGAATAGCCAAATATCATACAGATTAAAAGATATCTCATAGTATTTATAAATTTATTCTTTTTTTTAAAAAATAAAGGGAGATTTATAAAAAATCTCCCTTTATTAATTATTAATTAAATATACCTATCTAGCAAACCATAATTTAGTAGTCATTTTATCAGGACCTTGAGTTGATACTGCAGACTGAGCATTGGTAGAATTTGACGTATACACACTTGTTCCATATTGTAATCTTTGAGGATAAGCACCATTTAGATCTCCAGCAAAGCTTATGATATCATTATTAGTTGATTCAATAAACGCTGCACTTGGATATCCTGTATCTCTAACAATTGCCCAAGATTCATAACCATTGGTATAGTTAGCTACCCATCTTTGTGTTGCTATCTTTTCTAGCTGTTCTTCCGTAGTTCCACTTAGTGATCCCATGTCAGATAGTAAAAAATCAGATGATGTAGATGTTTGCCATAGAGCCATCGCTTTATCTAAGCCTATTTGATAATATGAATTAGCATCTCCAGAGACAAGGCCCTTAACAATTGCTTCTGCTATCATAAAATGTGAGTCGGCAGTTGTCATAACAATTGTAGGGAATATTGGACTACCTTCATTTGTTTTCTGAGTAACTATCTCTGAAGGTTCAGAGAATAAATCAGGATGCATATAGCTTTTAATTTTTCCACTTAGTCGGGAAGGTAACCCAACGTAGTTAGTAAATTCTGGCATTGTTATAGTTATATCTGTAGCTGTTTCTGTCCAAGTATAATCTGTACCCAAAACTAGACCAGCTCCGTTTAACGTACTCTGTAAAAAGGCTACATGATCATCAATTAGAGCAACATTCTCACCAGTAGTTGGCTTTAAAATTGTCATTGTTCCACCAACACTAGGCTTCGTAATTTTACTTAATCTTGGGTCATTATTATTTTGTAAGATATTAACCATCGCTTCAGTTGCTCTCCATTGACTGCCGGCGAAATTATGCCATATATCACCATATGACGCAGAACCTCCCCAAATATTTGACTCTTCTGGATATGCTGCAAATAATGCATCCGTTTCAGCAAGTACTCCTGAGGCAATAGCTTCAGAGGCTGCGTTTGCAGAAAAATCTTCTCCAGAAGCTCCACTAGCTCTTAATGCAATCCGCAATTTTAAACTATTTGCAAGTTTTTTCCAGTTTTGCATATTTCCACCAAATATTACATCGTTTTCACCTAATTGATCAACACCTTCTCCGGTTGTTGTATTTGAACCAATGATAGCGATAGCCTGATCTAACTCAGTAATAATTCCTTTGTAGATATCTATTTGAGCATCATATACTGGTAATTGAATGTTTGGATCAGATGCCTCAGAGTAAGGAATCATTCCATGAGTCTCAGTGAATTGTGTATAATATAATCCTTTCATGATAAGTCCTAAAGCATAATATTGCTCATTTTCTAAAGGTCCTTCTTCACCAACAAGATTCATGTAGGAAGTTAAGGTACTATTATAAGCTGCATACCAGTCCCAGGCACCTAGGTCTGTATAAAAACTGTTATATACCCATCCTAAATCACCACTCCAGTCGGAACCAGCCCAACCATTTGAGATTTGAGCTGAAAATCCATCAGGATGTATTAAGTCTCCAAACCACAATGGAATCATTGTTGGTCTGTAAAATTGCTGTTGTAATGTTGTTACAAAAAACTTAGCACTAACATCAGAAGTAGAAAGAGCATCTGGTTGTTGGTTTATATCATTAAAATCATCTGTACATGACACTGATATTGCCAGTACAAGACTTACTATTATTAAAATTTTATTTTTCATTGTTAAGTATTTTTATGTTAAAAAGTTACATTTAAATTTAATCCTATACTTCTTAAAGTAGGCATAGCATTATGTGACAACCCTTGAACTCCTATAGAAGTTCCTAGCATAGATTCTGGGTCAATATCTTCAGCCTTATTCATAAGGAAAAATAGATTTCTACCAACAACTTGAACTGTTGCACTTTGTATTCCTAGTTTATTAGATTTCAGAGGAATACTGTATCCTAATGCTAATTCTCTTAATCTAATATTATCCTGGTCATAGATATAATTCTCAGAAATATTAGACATAGCCGTCCAGTACTGTTGACCTGTAATACTTTCAGTATTGGCACTACCTGTACCTGTATTTGTACCACTAACAGTAATCCCTGTATCACGGTATTGCAAACTTCTTTCAGAGACACCATTACGATCTAAATCAGCAGATGTTTGTGAGTATATTTTACCACCTATTCTTGCGTCTATTAGAAAGTTTAACGATAAGTTTTTGTACTTGATTGAATTTGACCATGCGCCTTTCCAATCTGGTTGAGCGTTTCCTAGAAATACATCTGGAGCTTCTGAAGCAATTGGTACTCCATCTGCATCTACTTCACCAGTCCAAACTCTTCCATATATATCTCCAATACCTCCGCCCTCAGTTGCAACAATTGCAACATTACCATCGGTTGAAGTATTGTATCGAAAACTTTCAATACCCTCTACTAATTCTTCTATTTTATTTTCATTTTTAGAGTAGAAAAAAGATGTATTCCATGAAAAGTCGTTGCTTTCTAATAAAGTAGCTCCAAGTGCAATCTCCAGGCCTTTATTGGTTACTTTACCAATGTTTTCTCTATTGAATAAATATCCTGTAGCAGCTGGAACTGGAACATCAAAAATTAAATCTTCAGTTGACATATTATAAACAGATACGTCTAATGTAAGTTTATTGCTGAACATGCCTAGTTCTAAACCAAACTCTGATGAAGTTACAGTTTCAGGTTTCAAACCTGAATTTAATTTAACTGTAGGTGATAACAAAGTGGTAAGCCCAAGGTATCCCTGTCCTGGGACACTAAAAGTTTGATTAAGCTGGTAAGGTTCTGTATCATTTCCTACTTGTGCAACACTTCCTCTAACCTTAATTAAATTAAATAGTTCTCTATCTGGATCAATAAATTTATTAAGAATAGCTGATAGACTTGCGGAGTTATACATGTAAGATCTATTTTCTTCACTCAAAGTAGAAGACCAGTCATTACGTGCAGAAACATCTAAATATAAAAAGTTGTCGTAAGCTACATTAAGAGAGCCATATAATGAATTCACCTTTTTGATAGCTAATGGAGACTCTTCTGGCGCATTCACAACATTTAAATTTGAAATGAAAAATGCAGTTGGTATTTTAAAATCTGTACCTCTCACTAACATTCCTTCGGAGGTTCTTTTAGAGAGATTACCCCCTACATTGGCTACTATATTAAGTTTATCTGTAAAATCATGTTTTGCAGTTACCAAGAATTCAGAGTTTAATTCATTAAATGTACTTTCTCCTATTTCCATAGATCCTCTGGTAATAAAGTGATGTCCTGGCTTGTATATTTTAATATCTCTTATATTAGTAACATCAGCACCAACTCTAACAAAAGCGCTTAGCCAATCTGTAAATTCGTAGTTTATCTTAGCGAAGCCTAAAAATCTACTTCTGCGAACAGATGTTTCATCATTATATACTTGCCAAAATGGATTCCCTGTATTTCCATCAGCATAACGAATTACATTAAAATCTTCTGGAGCTCCAGGATTCGCCATCTGGTAATCACGTAAATCGTCAACAGCAACATTTCTTGGCATATTATAAACATAAGCTAAAAGTCCTTGAGCTCCTGTTGTTGAGGCTCTATTGTTAACATTCTGAGTAAAATAAGTAGCTTTGGTATCAACAGTTAGTTTGTCTGATAAATTTGTAACTGCTCTTAAATTAAAGTTATGGCTAGCTAAATCTGAATTCTCCACAATTGAATTAGAAGAGTTGTTCGTATATGAAAAACGAACTGAAGAGTTTTCTGAACCTTTATCAATTGATAAAGATGTTATTTTTCTTGTAGCTTGTCTAAAAAAGTCTTTAACATTATTAGATTGAGCACTATATGACTTATTAGTTCCATTATAATAGGCCTGTTGAGATCCGTCTAATGGAGCTCCCCAAGAAAGTTCACCCCAGTCACTTAAACGGTCTGTGTAGGCAGCTCCGAAAGAACCTTGACCATACTTGTTTTGATATTCAGGTAATAACATTGGATTATCAATATATAAATTTGATTTTATACTAACACCCAAATTATTTGAACGTGACCCTTTTTTTGTAGTTATAAGAATAACACCATTACCTGCCCTAGAACCATAAAGAGCAGCTGCACTTGGCCCTTTTAATACAGAAATAGATTCTACGTCATCAGGATTAATATCAGAAATACCACCACCTGAAATGCTTGGCTCATAACTTGGACTTCCACCATTATCAGCACTACCAGAATTGATCTGTGAACCCCCAGAGTTAATTGGTAAAGATGCATTAATAGGCATTCCATCAACGACAATAAGCGCTTGTGAATTACCTCCCAAAGAATTATTTCCTCGTATTGTTATTCTGGAAGCAGAACCCAAAGATCCAGATTGTGAAATCTGAAGCCCAGCTACTTTACCTGCAAGAGAACTTGCAAGGTTATTATCTTTAATAGTATTGACATTTTCGCCAGATACTTGCGTTACTGCATAACCAAGAGATTTTTTCTCTCTTGAAATACCTAAAGCTGTAACAACTACCTCGTCTAAAGCTTCAGCACTTTGTTCTAAAGTAACATTGAGTATAGATTCTCCATTTAAAGTTATCTCTTTGGTTTTGTAACCAAGATAAGAAAATTGTAACGTGGCATTTTTGTTAGATATTTCAATGGTAAATTTACCATTGAAATCTGACGTAGTTCCATTTGAAGTACCTTTTTCTAAAACAGTAACACTTGGCAACTCCATTCCATCAGTTGAATCTGAAATAGTACCTGTAACTGTTGTTTGCGCAAAACTATTAAATGCACTAAAAACAAATATTACAAGCACCAAATTCATTATTTTTTGTATCATAATTAAAATTAATATGTTAATAATATCTAAATTGAATGAAAAAAATACAAACTCGTAAATAATTTCGACTAATAACTAATAAAGTAAGGAGTTTGTTAAAATTTTTAACATTCCCTATATATTAGGGAATAAAATTATCAATATAGCACTGATATCGATAAGCTATAAATTAACTTTCTCATATTAAATTAACATCCATTAAACTCTGATTTTGGATTGAGAATTTGTAAGAAAAAATGAATTATTTGACTCTAAAATTGATGTGGAAAATTTGTGGTAGTTCGTTTCAATCCCTCCCTAATTTTTTTAAAAATTATTTAATGTTATTGAAAAGAGCATTGAGTAATTCTTGATTTTGATCTAAACTATACTCCCAAAACATAGCTCCACCAAGTCTGTTTTTTTTAATATATGACACTTTTTGTTCAATTTCTTTTGGTGTTTCCCATGATATAAAAATACTGTCTGAGGCGCTCCATAAATATGAAGCTTTAGCTGAACTATCGTAGGATTTTATATAATCACCTGATGATATTTTCTGTAAAATATCCCAATAAGGAACAATAATACCTGTAGTCATAGAGGTTTGATAAAGGCCTTCATTTTCTGTTTTAACTTTCCCCCAATATCTACCATAAAATGGGATCCCCATAATTAACTTATTTGAGGGAACTCCAGCGTTAATATGTCGAGTAATTGCTTCATGTCCGCTATTTCCTTTAAATCTTTCTTTTTTTGATGGATATAAGTTAGCATGATGACCAGTTTGATAATACCAACCGTGGTAAAAATCATAACACATCACATTAATAAAATCTAAATATTTATGAGCATTTTTAAGATCTGTATTATCAATATAGGCTTGATCGGCTCCCGTAGCTATTGTTAGTAAATAATGTTTCTTATCTAATGCTCCCTGTTTCTCTAATTCATTTCTAACTTCCTCTAAAAGAAGGTTGAAATTTTCTTTATCTGAGGGTCTAAAATCATTATCTTCTCCTCTTTGTCCAGGAAATTCCCAATCTAAATCTACCCCGTCAAAGCCATGTTTTTTCATAAGTTTAACACTGCTTATTGCAAATTTCATTCTGCTTTCTTTGTATGCAGAAGTATGTGAAAAATTATTTGACCATACCCAGCCACCAATTGAATAAAGTATCTTTAATGTTGGATTAATTTTCTTGAGAGCTATTAATTTTGAAATTTTTATTGAGTCTGTTGTTAACTCAAACTTTGGTTCTCCATCTACAATATTTGCAAATGCATAATTAATATGTGTTAATTTATTGGCATCAACTAATGAGGGGTCAAAATCCTCATAACCTGCAACGTAACCAATAACTTTTAGATCTGAATTATTTATATTTTTTATTTCACTTTCTTTAGAGCAACCAAAAAAAAGTATGATATTACAAACTATGAAGGTGAATTTTACAGCTGTTTTTATATTATAAATCATTATATTTTTTGATTATAGACTATTTTCTTTTGTGAAATTAATTACTTCGCTCAAGTGACCAAATGCCATTGCTACAACAGTATCAGCAGCACCATAATAAATTGCTAATTTATCCTGTTCAATATCATGAAGGGCGGCACAAGGAAACACTACGTTTGGGACATCACCCACCATTTCATAATGTTCTGCAGGACCTAACAAATAGGGCTGAGTTCTATACTTAACAACATCTGGCTTATTTTCATCTAAAATAGCAGTCCCCATAGCATATCTAAATCCATTACAAGTATTAATAACTCCATGATAAATCATAAGCCAACCATCATTGGTTAAAATAGGAATTGGTCCTGCCCCAATTTTTGTACATTGCCATGCACTATCCTCAAAAGGGGTTGCTTTCATAACACATCTGTGTTCACCCCAATACTTCATATCTGGACTGTAACTGATATAAATATCTCCAAAAGGAGTATGTCCATTATCACTAGGACGACTTAACATGGCATATTTCCCATTTATTTTTTTTGGAAATAAAACTCCATTTCTATTAAAAGGAAGAAAAGCATTTTCACATTGGAAAAATTCTTTAAAATCAAATGTATATCCTATTCCTATTGTAGGTCCGTTATAACCATTGCACCAAGTAATCCAGTACCTGTCTTCAATAAATACAACCCTTGGGTCATATTTGTAGTCAGAATCTATCATTTTAGTGTTTCCTGCTTTCATTTTTATGGGATGATGATTAATTTCCCAATTAATGCCATCTTCACTAAATCCAGCAAAAATATTCATTTGAACCGCTTTATTATCACATCTAAAGACACCAGCAAATCCATTTTTAAATGACACTACAGCACTATTAAAGATACTGTTTGATGAAGGGATATCATATCTATCAATTATAGGATTGGAAGAATAACGCCATAAAACATCATTGCATAATTTAGGTTTGTTTTGCCATGGAATTTTTGAGCTTTGCTTTAGAGTTTTCATTATTTAATTAATGATTTTTTTAATTTTATCATACCAAGTAAATTTAAGAATTATTGAAGTGATGACAAAAACTAATAACGATATAGTGGCCTTAGGATAATCTCTTATAACAAAATAAATTGGCATTACAATCATACTAGATTGCCAAATAATTCCAATGACACAATTTAACATATCTTTCCAAAAATCTGTATTTTTTTGAAAATTTGAATCTTCTTTCAAAAGTTCGTTGTAAACAGGTTTCCACCAACCCCAGGGTCTTACCGATTTATAAAATGATTTTAACGTATTCATTTCAGTTGGCTTAGTTAAGTATGTCCCTAAAAAAGACCCTGTAAGAGATACCATAAAGATAATTGGAAACAGATAAATAGCATGAACGTGAAGTAATTCATATAATAAAGAACCCTCGTCAAAACTTTCTTTATTTTGCTCCAAGATAAATTGAAGAGTTGCCACCAATAAACCAGACAACATTCCCCAAAAATAACCCCAACCATTAAAGCGCCACCAAATCCACTTTAAAAAATTAGCTGCTACGTAACCCCCAAAAAGAGCAGACGTAATCCACAAGGTTAGTGAATTAATAGAATTTGCAAAAAAGCCCATAAATACGCCCAAGATTACTACTAAAAAAGATGCGATATAACTAACTTTTATATAATGTTTGTTGGTTGCGTTTGGTTTAAAATATTTTTTATAGATATCATTCACTAAATAAGCAGGGCCTGCATTAACAAAAGCAGAGAAAGTTGACATAAATGCTGCCAAAAGTCCTGCTAATAACAACCCTTTAATTCCAACTGGAATATGAAAATTAATTACTTTTGGTAGCAACACCTCCAGATCTGAGCCGTTTAGAGATGAATTATTAATCATTTCTGGGCTTAAGGCTACTAAAGCAATAACTACTATTCCACCAATCAAAAGATACCTTGGGATAAATAAAATTAAATTAGTAAAACCACTCATGTATGCCGCCTCTTTTACGTTTTTAGTGGCTAATATTCGTTGCATATCAAAACTAGGAGTTGGGCCAGCTATACTAGCAAAAAATCCTTTGAATAGAGTCATTCCAACTAGTGCTCCAAACATTTTAAATCCTTCGGAATCAATCAAGTCATTAAAAGCTTGAAATTTTTCACTCCAATGGGTTTTTAACTCCCAGTCAAAAAAAACATTTCGCCATTCTGCTGTAATGACATTATTTATTTCCACATCAGTTACAGCAAAAAAGCCATATCCTGCTACTAAAAGCCCCGCTATCACCATTATGCCATACTGAAGAACCTCTGTCGCTACAACGGAAAACATACCCCCTTTAACAGTATAAAGTGTGGTTAAAAATATAATGATTAGTGCGAAAGATTGTTCTGAATTAAAAATTACTAATTCATTTATTTCCAAGGTAAGATCCCAAGGTAAAATGATTGACATAAACTTCCCTACACCTTCAAAAAAATATGCAATAAATCCTATTGCTGCAATAATTGCAAAAACAGCAACAATC
>Ga0115545_1001209_pt1 | contig 13645 bp, 11 predicted proteins | sample COGITO_mtgs_1003_FD_87188 | JGI IMG/M metagenome (GOLD analysis project Ga0115545, IMG submission 87188) | Pelagic marine microbial communities from North Sea - COGITO_mtgs_100330 | ecosystem: Environmental > Aquatic > Marine > Epipelagic | place: Germany:Helgoland, sampling site Kabeltonne...
AGAAAACGTATCGTCGGCCATGTCGGGAAGGCTCTGACTTACGAACGTCCCCCCATCGTGGTCGGTGATGGGACACGTCATGAGAACCGCCGTTGGTACGCGTGTCACATCGCACTTCACTATCTCCACACGACGACCACATATGCGACAGAGTGGTCTTCCAGTCAGGCCGACGTCCACTTGAAGTGTCGGTGTGCGTGCTTCCGGAAGTTCAGTGAATGCAGACAATTCACGAGGCTCCGTGGAAAGGAAAAGCCCCTTTCCCGGAAGGTACGCGACATCCATCTTTTCATAGACTGCCTTCTCCAAAGTGGCATACATTGGGTCTGCCACGGTCGGATGCATCCAGTCCGATAGTTGGGCATAGTAGTACTCTGTACCTTCCTGGTGACGATGGTGGAAGATGGTCGACCACTTCACATATTCTTTGAGCATGACCTCTACCGTGTGTCGACTGATCGTCGCGACGGCCAACAACTTCTTCCGATCAAAGTGGTAGAGCGTACCGAGTGCACCGAGTGCTATTGTTCTCAATGCTTTCTGATCTGGGAGCATCCATGTCGGCAGTCCCCGAGGTCCCGGGAGAAACAACGGGGGGTCGGTTCCGGCGAGAGCGTCGGTGAACTCGGTGGAATCTGCCGGCCACTTGATGTGGATCCGTTTCTGGATGTTGTTCCGTTTGAATTGTCCAAACACCCAGGGGTTTTTGTCCGGTCGGATGTACACTATGTAGGCACTGACGAACAGCGATAATATGTTGCACAATGGGAAGGACAACGGCATGTTCGTATTGACACCGACACCAACCTTGTCCATGAAAAAGACCCTGGACAGCTTTCCATGGCTAGTGTAGGACAATCGCGCCACAGTGTCCAACGATGCTGGCATCCGAGATGGCATCTCGAGAGATTTACTGGCCTGTATGCGGGCGGGAGCGTTGGTGAGGCGCATGGCAATATCGATCCATAATCGGACCTCATCCCCAGCTTTCCGTTTCTGGAGTCGTCGTTGTGTCTCGTCCTCCGACCAATCATTCATGCGGAAACGTGTCACATGTCGGAGGATGTCATTGGCAGCACGTCCCAGAGATTCAACAATAGTGTTGCGAACGGACAACAGTTGAACCGGCGACAATTGATCGAACATTCTCCGTCGGTAACTTTGGGCTGATTTGGCATTCTTGGGAGCGGGTGGAAACTTGGTGTTCAATGTCTGTATGAATACCAATTTGTCGGAGAACTGTGCGTCCGACATTCCGACAGGGCGGTGAATGATGTCTGCGGTGCACTCGAGAGCACTGGTAACCAGGTCTTCCCATTCTAAGTAGGACATGAAATATGACGTCATCCCGAAGACTTGATCATGGACTGTAGAATTTTCCAATCTTCTTGGAAGACCCAGGGTACATCGGCTCATTATTGAAATGACCACACTATGCGGAACGTGTGGAGATGTCACCCTCAGCGAGGAAGACCCGGGTATCCCATGTGAATCGTGTGGTACGTGGTGTCATATCGCATGCTTAACCGAGGAAGGCGAAGATGGATGTCTCTGCAACCAGTGTGGGATAGTATGTACAGACTGCAACGCGACTGTCCACAAAGATGCGACTATATCCGAACACGTCTGTATGAATCACACTCCATAGAATTCCACGGTGGAAAAATCCTGCCAGGCATCAGTCAATTCATTTTCTTCGAAGACACAATCAATGGATTTCAGCCTGGAGAACATGGACTTCAGCCGCCGTCTGTCGGATATGACAGATACGGACAGTGACGAAGATGTGGAACAAGATGCCTACACGAACGTCTGTTATGCTGCTGCGGACCGAGCAGTACGCATCTTCACGACCTGGATGACCGACCCGGAAGCAGCCGCGACTCCAGATACTTTTCCCACGCTCTCCGACCCCCAAGATGCAGAACCGGAGTCCATCTCAGCATTTGCGCTGTTTCGTACACAGTGTGACCCTTTCCGAGATGACCTGTGTGTCTTCTCGGATCACTACCATCTCTTGACATCACGAACTACGCTCAGACACCTGTTCGCGTCGAGGTTGCTGTCTGGACCGAAGTCTGAAGGTAATGCCGAGTGGATTCAAGACTCGGACACATGGTTGTTGGTCGGTCGACAGACCGTCTCGAGTGTCACGGCAGGACAGGTCAAATGGATGTTCGATACTATCCGTACCGGTATGAGGAAGATGTCCTACCGAACGTCACCGTCTTCAGTCCTAGTGGACGATCTCATGATGTCAGATCCGATCCGGTCCTCCTGTGTGATACAGTTGTTGATTGAGAGAGAGTACGAGATCAGATCATTATTCCATGACACACAGATCATTTGAGGACTATCCAACAGATTAATATAACAATGCTTGATGAGCGTGATAGTTATTGTTTAAAGACAAAGATGCGCGGATACAGACGGAATCTGATCATATTGTCGATTCTTAGTTCCATTCTCACCATCCTTTTGATTTGGATATTCAGACGCCATCAGAATACGTCAAATGTCGCAGACACGACAAGCCCGCCGGTGATCATCACGACAAGTCCGGTGATCATGACAGGCCCGCTGACTACAAATGTTCTGATCGAGACTGCGGTTTATCACAACAGAGAGAATGACATTTCAGATTTTATTGACATTGAGACATTAGTACGTCTCATAGAAATTCCGTCTGAACGTTCTCGCATCCATATTCTTCTAAAAGATACTGGTGTCGATCCTGACAGATTAGTACAATTAGTGGATGATTATATATCATTGGATAATAGTATACATAGTCTAGTCATGACCAACACGCTTTTCCACTGTTATACTATTCTTATAATCAATGGTGTGTTAGTTCCACAATAGAATCATCTCAGACGTCTGCTCTTACGCTGTGTCCATGACGTCTGTTTAGGACGACTTTGGCCGACCCAGAGCTTCACCCACATAATGGGATCTCCCGTGTTGCACAATACCTGCGTTTTCAGGTGGTTCTGGTTGGCATATGTTGGCACAGGCGATGGAAGCTCGTCCTCAATGAACGATGCGATGTTGCCCACAAGTTCCACGGGAAGTCGACGCAGCACATTCTCAAGCGGGTCTTTCATCGTACACAGAGGCCATAGCCTCAGATTGCCGCTTTTGTAATGACCATCCACTTCATCCAGGGTAAAGACGCGATGTTCCCGGATATTCTCCGTCTCTTGTACGTGTACTATTCGAGGCATCGAGATACCTTCGCTTCGAACGTACTTCACCGGGATGTAGCGAGTAGAGTCCATGAGGTCCGTCACGCATCCTCCGTGTAATCCAAGAGCCCGACATGATTCCTTGGCATACTCTTTGATCCACGGAGACAACACCAGCGACATCTGTCTGTGGTGGTGAGGGTAGGGTGACGAGGGTGGTGAGGGTGGTCATTTTGGATTATGTGGAAAAGTCTTGGTGGAAATTTTGATGAACCGGTATCGTGATTCACATATATTGATGAAGTTGTTATAGTTCAGTTATACATAATAATTATGTATGGAATTTTTTATTGATAAACCATGGACTTTTCTATACATTCGCACCGTTCATATATTGTCGACAATTTACCAGATTAAAAACCATGAGTACCGACATGCAAACAACAATTTCGGATGACGATGCTCCGGAGTCGCCGATGTACATACTACCGACGTCCCCGACGTACCAGGAGTCAACATCCCGTGTCGTCGACGACCGATCGCAGGACGATACATCCCGCGCTTATGGCGACCGATCGCAGGACGATACATCCCGCGCTTATGGCGACCGATCGCAGGACGATACATCCCGCGCTTATGGCGACCGTCGCGACGCCCACCGCAACGAGACCCCGTATGGCCGTCACGATGACCATCGATCACATGGACGTCGATCACATGGACGTCGAGACGATTATTCGTCGCGACACCAACGTCCTTCGACAAAACACCGTACGAACAGACGCCAGACAAACGACGCCCTGATCCGATACCTCAAGCGTCGAGACCACCCCACGTCTGAACGCCGCATCGCGAGGGAATTCCCGGACATGGACGTTCGTTCGGATCTGCGGAAGATCGACAACATTCGGTTCTTCCGAGACGACCGTGGGGATCGTATGTGGGAATACGAATCCGATCGCACGACCCGGGACATCGTGAGATCCGCAGTCGCCGATGGTCACACTACCCTGGAAGAAATCCAACATGCGTGCCAACGCCGATTCCGAGCAGTACAGACTGCACTCCGGTCACTCGAACGATCAAAGTGCCTGACACGGCTTCTCGACGGCGACTTGACCTCGTGGTCGATGAGCTAAAGTCTCTTTATTTCAGACGTTCCTTTTATCCACGCTTCCTTTTCGACGTTTTTGGGACCGTCATGGACTGTATATAGAAAAGCGCCGCGCGCATGTCGGAAACCTGACGGACTAGGAAATCGTCAATGTTCGACATTGGTATTCGATAAATGATCATGATCTCGCAAAATTACCAGTGAATCTCAGAAATATACCGATCCGGTATGGAACTATGTTTGGGACTGGTGCCTACAACATCGATACAGACGAATCGATAATAACAATATCACTACAGCTCCACATATTATTATGTAACCCATTGTGGTCAGTGATATCCCACCTCCCTGTCCATTGAATTTATTGTGTCCACATTGTCCGACGCTGTTGCCAGTCAGCAGTGAATGGGACGTGTATCCATATTTACACGACGTGTGACGCACCTGAAGATACGATGCTTCAAGAAAAACAAATGCATCAACCTGGAGATCAAACGTTTTCGACTGCGACAACAAGTGGTGTGCAAAGGCCGGTGACAGGTAGTAGCATTTTGTACTGAACTGTGTTGATCGTATAGGATGAATCGACAAACCAGTACCCACTTCGATCGAAATGTCGACTTCAGATTCGATATGGTTGGATTGTGCAGAGGTTTGATGTAGTGACACGAACGCCATTCCAGCCAACAGAGGTAGAAGACGTGCAATATCTTCTCGATGGTAATCGACCACCCCGTCCTCACACACGATCAATCCAACATCCGAGTCGACAGAATATTGCCAAGCCTTCCGATGTGCAAGGAAACAACCAACCTCACCGAGGGCACTAATGTGCTGATGGGTATCACGTCCAATAGAAAAACATCTCTTCCCGTACGCGGTCAGAAACGAGTCGGCCTCCTTGAATGTACGGAGACGTACGCCCGACAGACATGATGCCCGCAACCTGTGGTACGTCCACTCGGCGAAAAACTGTGTCGAAACCGTGGTAACAACGTCGGGAGTAAGTGATAGACGCACGGCTTCAATTGCATGTGGCATGATTGATTGATTTATTTATTATTGGTAGAATAATCAAACCACCTCGTTCCGTAATTCACGGGATTTCTATCTTCTTGTAAAACAACATGTATGCCCGGGCGTGATCCTCCATGTCAACAGAGAAGTTCGGAATACGCTCCACTTTTTCGTCATCACACCTCCACCATACCCTTCCATACCGAACCCAGGCGAGGTAGTGTCCGTGGTCTATGCGGGTACCGCCCACGTGCCGACCGACAGCCACCAGGGTGTATGGCTGGTTCGTGAAATAGTTCAGTTGGACGGGGTACGTGATTCTGGTATCAAGTCGGACTAAACGACCTCCAACTTGTTTGAATCGTTTGAACTGTATCATCAGAATGTCCGGATATGATTTCGGAACCAGGGTCAGTATGCCGTATGGTTTGGGACTCGATCCCCCACATTCGTGTGTCCACTTGGTGCCCATACAACTGGGCCGTTCGGCATAGGCAAGAAGGGAGGAAAGTGTGTTGCTGCTGCCTTCTTGTATGGACAACTGGAGAGTTCTGGCGGCTTCAGTGTGGGTCGAACTCGCACGACATCCCCCTAGTGGACATCGTACCGTTACGTTGTACCCAAAGTCAAATAACTTCTGTACAGGATCACCCAAATAGTCCCCTACGATTGCCTGCACGAGCATCTGCAGATCCTCCTGGCGATCGCCTCTGTTCCTCAAATCCCCGACATGGGCATGCAAATCGTCCAGAATGGGAACATGATCGATTGTGGTCCCCTCCCCGCTCCAAAGACTATGAAGTGCGTCTGGAAGAGGATTGTGACGGTCCAGCGACAACTTGCCGGGTAAGACCAATGCACCAACACTCCCAAGGGCAGCTGCGACACATTGAAGCGCGGTGTTCACAAAACAGCTGTTCTTCACATTCGAAATGCCCAGTGGCTCTCTGTTCCGACACACTAGCACTCTATGGTCATGGGCGTCCGACATATTTGTCTGGTGTCTCTTTTATTGTCCTGGGAGAGGATCATATATTTATATACATACTCACTGACGTCATAAGAAGAAACGCAGAATGGTCCATCATGTTATGATTGCGATGGAAGAGAGTGTCCCGAATGTCCGACGGTTCAAGACATGGTGTGATGTTCAGTCACGAACGTGGACTGTTGTCCGAGGTCACCGGGTCGACAGCATACAGGACATGAAACCGTACTTGACGCCATACGGTCTGTACAACATACAGCGGAGACGCGAAACCTCCATGCATTTTGACCGGTCTGGACCGGTGGGGTGTTTCTTGTCACATCGTTCGGTATGGCAGATGTGTGTCGATCGACAGGAAGATATGTGGGTATTCGAAGAGGGTGTCACCGACTACCAGTCTCGACAGTTCCAGGAGTTAGACGAACGTGAGGAGCACCTCGACTTGATCCTCGGACATACTATCTGCGTACTCAGGTTCATCCGACAGTGTTCGGTCAGGGGATCCGTCGTGGGAACAGGGGTCAACTCAATCGATAAGATCTACTTCGGGACGAAGTGCTATCGAATCTCACCCCGTTTCGCCCGTCACCTGTTGGACAGTTCCGAACAGTTCGATATGCACGTGGACTCATTCATCTGTGTCATGGCCATGGCCACCGATTCGATGCGCACGGCACGGACTGTTCAGAACATCGTGACGGCAGCATCGAGTGGTAAAATCAACCACACCCTCGATGCCGGGCTGGTTGTCAATCTGTATATGACTGGCATCATCGTGGTTTTTCTCTTCCTCATCTCCGGTATGATACTTCTTCGGAAACGTGGTGGTCAAGTGACACGGTAATACAATCTGGTTTTTATTTCACTCCGTGCGTGTCAGTTCTTCCCAGAGGGTCGTCATCTCGCAGTCCACCTTGTGTCCTTCTGTGCGAGGCGATCGGCAGATTGGGCAGGCATACGTGATGGGTTCTGTATCACTGCAAATGCGCCACTCAAGAGTACTGAATACAGTCGCCGCAACCTTCCGGAACTCGAGTGACACGCCCTTTATGGACTTCTTCTTGAGTTTGCTCTGCGTCATCTTGGACTTGACGAGGAAGGGTGTCGTGACCACCGGTGGATAATCCGGAGTCAGAAGACAGAGACTGAACGTGCTCTTCTGATGCGTCTTCGAGAGTTCTTTGATTTTCAAGTGCACCGTCAGAATCTGTGCATCACCGTCGCGGGTGACCATCCGAGCCTTCTCCTTCATGACATACTTGTTGTTCCCAGTGCACGTGACGGCACGTCCAGTTCCCGAGTACACGACCGACAACACTGCAGTCTCCCAACGACGATCCGGGTTGTTATACTCGATGAACTGGACAACCATCGCGTCTTTCCCAAACACGTACCACACGCTGGGCGGGTAGGTCTCGATCGTGGGTCCGAGGGGGCGTACTATGGATGTGGTGGAGGCTGGCACTTTGGTGGTTCTTGCGGCGTACTGTTCCATGGCGTTGTCCACTTCGTCGATGGTGACGGTCTCCGACACGTCCTCGTCGCCGCACTCCAGCTCATTGGCGTCGTCGTCCTCGTCGTCGCCGAAAAAGTCGATGTCGGCAGTGTGGAACATCTCATCTTCTCCCACTTCAGTTCCGAAGAAGTCGGTTGCAGAAGACATCTGGAACTTTTGAATTATAAAGTGATTGAAATTTTCCGATTCCTTTCGTATTTTCAATATGCGGAAATTTCCACAATAAAAAAAATATATGAATGAATCACTCACTAACGTAAATTTAAAACTACTATAGATATATATAGATTCAGCACTGTGTTCTATATCGATGTACGCTCTAGTGTAAAAAAGGACAATGATGACACTGGATGGCGAGAGCCATCATCGTCACGACCATCGGATAATCTACATTTCGATCGGTATATCCATAGTGGCAATCATCGCTCTCGTAGCCCTCCTCGCACTGTCAATCAGTCGTCGACAAGTGTTGCCGCTCGCGACGAATAACGCAGGATCCGTACACGCTGCTGCATTTGCGGTCACCAAAGCTGCATCCGTCACCAGTAGCGCCGCGGCTACAGCGGCCTCTGCGGCCACGATGATCGGATCGGTCAATAGAGATGTGCATGTTGCAGTCGAGTCGATCACCAAAGCTGCAGTCGATGTACAGGCTGTCACGACAAATATAGACTATACGACAACTACATTGGGCGACACTGTTGATCTCATACGCGATGCTGTGAAGGACGTGAAAGACGCCTCTACTTCAGTGAAAGACGCCTCGGGTGACTTGGTCACAGCCACAACCGACGTGAAAGAAGCCGCGGATGCCGTGAAAAAAGCCGCGAGTGACGTGGAAGACGCCGTGAGTGACGTGGAAGACGCCGCGAGTGACGTGGAAGATGCCGCGAGTGACGTGGAAAAAGCCGCGGATGCCGTGGAAAAAGCCACGGGTAACGTAACGACTGCCGCTGGAAATATAGCGGCCGTTACTGAAACCGTGAATACTGCTGCAGTCACTCTAGGGACCGCTACCGTCGGTGTTACTTCTGCCACTACAGCGATATCAAGCGCTACTACCGAAGTAAATAATGCTGTTGATACTCTAAAAACCGCCACTGGAACGATATCAAACGCTACTACCGACGTGGAAGAAGCCACAGGTAAAGTAACGACTGTCGCTGAAAATATAGCGGCCGTTACTGACACTTTAGAGATCGCTACCGTCAACGTTAATTCTGCCACTGTAGCGATATCAGACGCTACTACCGGCGTAAATAATGCTGCTGATGTTCTGAACACCGCCACTGGACGTATACTCGCAAATTTCCCTTTTGAGAGTTAAAACGTATTTTCAGACCATTGTCGAGGGGATTAGATACAGGAGCGGGATGTCGAACCGTGTGAACGTTATCTTCGGTACCTCTCCATGATGTCGAATATCGACGTGACTCAAATTCGATACGGATAGAACGACTTCATGTCCCACATCTATTCGATGTGCCAACATCGGCAGACTCGTTACGGTAATTCCACCACTTGACGCGTTTACTATCTGCGAACAGAGTCGCCGACCATATCCGAGACAGTTGTACTCGAAGAGATGAATGTAGAATGTGCAATGGTCCTCAATATTTTCAAGGGTGTATCGGACGACGGGAAATCCCACGATGGTTATCGGGAACCCGACCTTCCGGCGCCAGATGGATTGTGAACGCAGATGAGACAGGGGTTCCAGATACTGGAACGCGTCGCCGAATAGCACATCCACTACACGAACGAGAGGTATTCTCAACGGCACGGGTATGATTCTCCCATTGTCGTTCAACGTGTCATTATCATGAGGAGACAAGGCTGTAGTATACTGCGAGGTCATACTGAATACCTGAGTGTCATATGTTTGCACGTTCCCATCTTGGACGATTGATCGGCACCACTTCACAACGTCACTGTGGATGTCCCCCCGCGTGCTGGGATCTACCTCCGTCTCGTGATGTGCCCCATGGACATATCGTATGCAACTGCCGGAATGTCGTGTCAGAACCGCCTCGAAAATTTTCACAATACTCCGGACGTCGACACATTCGTCCTGAATGTTCATATGTACATACAATGGACAATCGATTTGCTCGAGTATGTAATTACCGCGATCTAGTTCGCTCTGGGCCAGAATGTCACAGGGGCCACTCGGGATATCGTTGCGCAGACCACCGACCAACATCTTCCACACATGGATCCACAGAGACATGACAGTGTCGAGTATGCTGTCAATGTACGTCAACGGGGACAGGACAATCCCCCCACGGAATTTAGTAGGGGTCCGTGACAGGCTTCTGAGCACGATGCCACCACAGTACCCCATACCCATCAGAAACACCCGATCGGCATCAACCCATGGTAAGTTCTCCACGACGTGGGCGTACACCACATCTGTATCATCGATCTCCTGATCAGTGAATATGTCCCGGACCTCTCGACGTTTGTACGTCACCACCATGATTCCGCGAGCCGTATATACATCCACCGCCTCCTGGACGTGTTCATGTCCAGCCGATGTAATCATTATCACACAGGGTACGGCTGTTCCAAGTCGTGACATGTAGCGTGGCGTATGAACCACACCTTCGATCCCGTGTCCCGTGGAAGACCGTATGTATAATGGTGTTCGCACCACGTCCAGGAAAAACCGATCGAGTGAATACAAAATACGTCCTTTTCGTAAGTTCCGCCAAAGGACTCTCAACATTGATTTGTTTTACTACTATTCACTAATGAGGGCGACTTGGTCGTCGTTTTCCCGAAAAATATAAACATTAATTAATACATCGACGTCGTGTACAACTTTCATCAACCACTGCAACTGACGCAACCACTGTCCGCATCTCGCATGCACACGGTGACGGGCATCGCTTCCGACGCGGCCTGCGACCGAAGGTAATACATTCCCGTCTTGAGACCCCGTTTCCAGGCATGGAAGTGCATGGCCGTGAGTTTGGAGAACCCGGCATCGACCATGTGCACATTCAGGCTCTGACTCTGGTCGATGAAGGGGGCTCGATCGGCCGCCATGTCGACGATCGACCGTCCACGCATCTCCCACACCGTCTTGTACACCTCCCGGAGGTCCGCTGGGATCTCCTCGATGGACTGCACTGACCCCCGGGCCGCAATGATGCGGTTCTTCATGCGTGGCGACCACAACCCCTTGTCGGCCAGCGCTGCCAGCAGATGCCGGTTGATGCACGTGAATTCCCCCGCGAGGGTGCGTCGCACGTAGATGTTCGACGTGAAAGGCTCGAAACACTCATTGTTCCCCAGAATCTGGGCCGTGGAGGCCGTCGGCATCGGGGCCACCAACAGGCTGTTCCGGACACCATGCAGCCGGACTTGCTCACGGAGCGAGTCCCAGTCCCAACGGTCCGAGACCGTCGTTCCATCCCACATGTCAAATTGAAATATGCCCCGACTCATCGGCGACCCGGCAAAGGTGGCGTACGGACCCTCCCGGCGGGCCAAGGCCATCGATTCGGAACATGCCGCAAAGTAGATGGTTTCAAAGATAGCCACGTTGAGTTTCCGGGCCTCCGCACTCTCGTACGGATGTCCGAGCATGGCAAACACATCGGCTAACCCTTGGACCCCAATGCCGATCGGGCGATTCCGGAGGTTCGAGTAACGGGCCGTTTCCACCGGGTAGTAGTTGAGATCGATGATCTTGTTCAAGTTCCGCACCAGAACGCCACAAATGTTCCGAAGGCGACCAAAGTCGAAGGTCCCGTCGGAACCAACGAACCGCGGGAGCGCAACGGACGCCAGGTTGCACACGGCCGTCTCTTCCGCCGACGAGTACTGGATGATCTCCGTACAGAGATTCGAGCCGCGGATCGTGCCCAGGTTCTGCTGATTCGACTTGCTGTTGCAGGTATCCTTGTACAACATGTAGGGCACACCCGTCTCCGTCTGGGACTCGAGAATCGCGTCCCAAATCACACGGGCCCGCACACGCGTGTGCACAACTTCGGGGTCACACTCGTACTTGGCATAGAGTTGGCGGAACTCCTCGCCCCACGTGTCACACAGTCCCTTGGCGACGTTCGGACAGAAGAGTGCCCACTCTCCATCCGCAGCCACGCGCTCCATGAACAGATCCGGGATCCACAGACCAAGGAAAAGGTCCCGGGCCCGAGTCTCTTCTACCCCGTTGTTCTTGCGGAGGTCAAGAAACGCCAAAATATCGGCATGCCATGGTTCAAGGTACACTGCGAATGCCCCCTTGCGTTTCCCACCCCCCTGATCAACATAACGGGCGACCGTGTTGAACACGCGGAGCATCGGAATGATGCCGCTGGAGGTACCATTCGTTCCGTGGATGTGGCTGCCGGTCGCTCGGATGTTTGAAATCGACAGCCCGATCCCGCCCGCATGCTTGGAGATCTGGGCACACTGCTTGAGCGTATCAAAGATGCCCTCAACCGAATCCTCCTTCATCGTCAACAGGAAACACGACGAGAGCTGCGGATCCGGCGTGCCCGCGTTGAACAGGGTCGGCGAAGCGTGAATGAACCATTTCTCCGACAACAGATGGTACGTCTCGAGTGCCGCGGTGATGTCCCCGACGTGGATCCCACATGCGACACGCATGAACATATCCTGGGGCCGCTCGACGACGGTGCCCCCGATGCGCATCAGGTACGACTTCTCCAACGTCTTCGTACCAAAGTAGTCGAAGTCGTAGTCACGAGTGTAGTCGATCGCACTCTCAATCACCGACTGCTGGTCATCGACGAACGCCACGTACGCCTCTCCGAGCATCGTCTCACCGGCCAATCGCGCCGTCAGCTCCCCGAACCGCCCCGTGGTGATCTTGTGCAGACTCGAAATCACGACACGAGTCGCCAGGACGCCGTAGTCCCGATGAGTCGTCAGCAGGTGAGCGGCCGTCTCCGCCATCAGCTGGTCCAGGGCCGTGGTCGGGACGCCGTCGTACGTGCCATTCATCACTTTCTGGACCAGCATCTTCACATCAACTTCAAGACACGGCCGAGTGCACGTGAGGAGTGCCTCGATCCGATGCGTGATCTTGTCGACCTGGAGGAGTTCCTTGGTTCCATTGCGCTTAGAGACGAACATGGCCGTTGCAGATTTGTACTCCATTCCAATTCTCCCAACATAATCGACAGAATTTTCCACAAAATAAATCCCAATTGTTTTCGTCGCGTCCTATAGAGTGCCGAGTGAGTCACAGAAATGACGATCCCGGGTTGGGTGCAGCAGTTGCACCATGGGACCACGTCCACCCACCTCCCAACATCCCGCTTCCCGGGTGCCATGCCCCGTGGAATGCGTCGCACGGACCTCCACTACCTGGCCGATCCGCACCAGCAACCCCGTCACGTGGTGACGGCCAAACTGGACGGTGTTCGCATGCTCTGGGTACGATGCACCGACGGCACATTCTTGGTAGACCGGTCCCTGAAGGCATATCGACTCGAGTCCTCCTCCAGGTCAACAACAACAACGATCTTGGATGGGGAACTCATGGTGGACCGAGGGTTCCTGGTGTTTGATGCACTGACGATCGCTGGTGCGTCGGTCGAACACGAACCCTTTGACAAACGGTACGCGGATCTGCAGGAGTGGTTGTCCACCACATCACCACTGTGCCCAGGGCTGCATTACATCGTACCCAAACGCATGTTTCCATTGTCTCGAGTCAACCGATTGTGCAACACGTACCTCGTGCCGAAGGGAGATCATGGATACACCATCGACACCGAGGGGGCGGTGGCACCCGGGTTCCACCGTCAGGTGCCAGACGACGCGCAGTACGAGGCCGATGG
>Ga0115545_1001211_pt1 | contig 13640 bp, 15 predicted proteins | sample COGITO_mtgs_1003_FD_87188 | JGI IMG/M metagenome (GOLD analysis project Ga0115545, IMG submission 87188) | Pelagic marine microbial communities from North Sea - COGITO_mtgs_100330 | ecosystem: Environmental > Aquatic > Marine > Epipelagic | place: Germany:Helgoland, sampling site Kabeltonne...
CTGGTCGACCGCCTAGAATTTTCAACTAACAACTTTTCTCCAGATACAATCAAGGGTTGGGAGCGATAGTAGCAAAAACATATAAATAGAATTATGAACAAGTTACCTATAAATTTCAAAGACTTCCTCACTGTAGATTACACACAGCAAGCAGGAACCAATGTTGATCCTGATGGTATACTTGCATATCAAGCGCTTAAGCGTAAGAAACGTCTCGATGAAACCAGCGCGGAATCTCTGCCTGTTTTAGAAAAAGCTAAGAGACCAATAGAGAAAAAATAATATGACTATTCATCCCCTAGGACTGATCACCACTATTGAAGGACCACTGGCTGCTATTAATTTAGACGGTGCAACTCACGTTTATGCTGTGGAAAAAAATAATGCTGAAGCAATTATACACATCACAGATTCTGAAGGAGTAGAAATAGCTTCTTTTGGATTAGCAGGCAAAGGCGCGCTAACCTTTCGAAAAAACCCGACCGATAAAATATACGCTTCTACAGCGAACACTCACTTCACAAAGATAGGATACGCAAACTAGTATTGTATAAATAATGAAATCATTTAAGCAGTTTACAGAAGCGAAGAAGAAGGAGATAGTTTTTACATTTGGTAGATTCAATCCTCCTACAATAGGTCATGGTAAGCTTATTACTAAAGTCGCTTCTGTCGCGAAAGGTAACAACTATCACATCTATGCATCACAGTCGAACGACCCGAAGAAAAACCCGTTAGAATACAAGGAGAAGATCGTGGCAATGCGCAAGATGTTTCCGAAACATGGAAGAAACATTGTTGACAATAAAAAGGCAAAGACGGTATTGCACATTGCATCTTCTCTTTATGATCAAGGATATACAAAGATAACAATGGTCGTTGGATCAGACCGCATCTCTGATTTTAAAACACTATTGAACAAGTATAACGGAGACGAGGGTAGACATGGTTATTACGATTTTCCAGATGGTATTTTAGTTGTATCGGCTGGAGATAGAGATCCTGATTCAAATGATGTTTCTGGAATGTCTGCTTCTAAAATGAGAGCAGCTGCAGCCTCCGGAGATTTTAAAGCTTTTTCAAACGGCTTACCGAAAGAATATGGCGAAGATATGACACTCTTTAATCTTCTTCGTAAGAGAATGGGACTAAAAGAAGTAACAAACTTTCGAGAGCACATTGAATTGAAAACCACTACCATTCGCGAAAGATACATCGCTAAAGATGTGTTCCTTGTTGGTGATAAGTTCGTAAATCAAAATGATGAGACTCACTCTGTCACCGAAAGATGCACTAACTATATCGTTGGCAGTGATGATAAGAAATACTTCCTCGATAAGATTACAGAAGCAAAAAAAAAATTAGTTAAATCGAAATATACTAAGAAGTTCAAAGATATGTTTGGCGAATCAACTGAAGAAGGGATTCGCAATAAAGCGGAAAAAACTGGAATCTCGTACGAAATACTAAAACAAGTATTTGATCGTGGACTAGCTGCATGGAAGAAAAGCCATCGCCCTGGTACAACAGCTGTTCAATGGGCTTATGCCAGAATCAACTCGTTTGCTACTGGTGGTAAGACGCGAACAACAGCCGATGCCGACTTATGGAAAAAGCATAAGGGAATAAAGGAATCGAAGGATATCGAAGAGGGCGTTGATGATCCAGCAATCTTCAAAGCAGTATTCCTCGCTGGCGGGCCAGGATCTGGTAAATCATTCACAGTTGGTAAGACTGCTCTCACCGCCCTTGGATTTAAGATTGTTAATTCAGATGATAAGTTTGAAGCGCTATTAAAGAAAGCTAAACTTGAACCGACACCAGATAATATCTTTAGTCCTAAAGGCCAAGAGCTTCGAAAGAAGGCAAAAACTCAGACAGCAAAACAACAGGGCCTTTATCTCGAAGGTCGGCTTGGATTGGTGATTGATGGAACAGGTAAAGACTATACTAAGATTAAGAAGCAATCTGAAATGCTCAAAGCGCTTGGTTATGATGTAGCAATGATCTTTGTTAACACCGATATGGAAACAGCGTTAAAGAGAAATAAAATGCGATCACGATCACTTCTCGATAAAGTAGTACAAAAAATGTGGACTGAGGTTCAAAATAATATTGGTAAGTTCCAATCTATATTTAAATCTAATTTCGTTATTGTGGATAACTCTGAAGGTTCAAACATTGAGAAGGCAACAACATCTGCATATAAAAAGATGGCAGCATTTGCCAAACAAGCGCCACAAAGCAAAATTGCGAGAGACTGGATCTCAAAGCAACTCGGAGAAGGCACAGGCAAGTATAAGGGAGAAACATGGGAACAAGGATATGAGAGACGAGTAGTTAAAACTACAGATCCAGAACACCTTGAAAAAGGTTATAAATGGCGTATAAAGGGAAAAGAACGCCCAGAAATTTCTATTAAGCTATATAAAGCAAAACCAGATTTTAAAGAATACAGTAAGCAAATGAAACGAGTAGCTGGTCATGAATTTGGAAAATAACACGATTATGCTACAAATGAAATAGCATATATATATAAATACAATATTACAGCACGCACATAACTATAATGGGATCAATGAGAATACTAAACACAAACACCGCAACTTACACAATCGAGCTCCATGAAGCTAAGGTTGTTCCATTTAAAAAGCTTGAACAAGCATGGACTCGTACCGGCGGAGATAAAGCTAAACAAGCAAAGCTTATTAAGAAGCATGACTTAAAGACGCTTATCTCTACAGTAAGACCAGGATCAATCAAGCTCGGTGTTATGAATAAGCTAAATCATGTAAATGGAAATGCTACTGCAGCTGGTCTCGATTTAGACGGAGAGTTGATCTTCATTACGAATAATCCTGTTAAGATCATCTATCCCAAAAAGAGCTCTCGCCGTCCTGAAGGAGAAGAGATTGAAGAAGCAGATGATGGCGCGATCGTTGAAGAGAAGGTTAAAGAGAAAACGAGTATCGCTACACTTCGCTTAAAGAAGATTGCATCGCTTGCTATTAATGAGGATAATCAAGGTTTGATTGAAGCTTTTGTTAAGTCTGAGACGTTTAGTATTGATTCGACTCCAAGCAAAATTAAAGAAGCGTATAAGATATTTGAAGCAAGTGCCAAGTGGATTATCTATGACAAGAAAACAGGAAAGCAACTAAGCCCGTCAAAGTCTTGGGTAAAATGGCAAGGTGCTAAAATGGCTGCTGCTAAGATTGGCGGAAATGCTGAACCAGCTGACGCCGCATGGTATCACGACAATAAGGCTAAGTTGCTGGGTGAAGCTACTGATCTTAACGAAGTTAGTGCAGGCCAATTAGCTTTATTGGATACTCAGCAGCTTATGACATTTTACACGATCTTTAGTCGAGTTAGTAGTCCAAGAGGAAAGGAAATGACACAAAAGCTGAAGAGAGAGTTATCAAAGAGAGATGACTTTAGCGAGTCTACCGAGCTTGAAGAAAAGATGACGCTTAAAGATGTCATCCGCGGAGGCACTCGTGTCGCCCGCGTTTTAAAGAAATCAGCCAGTGCTGCAAGCGCCTTTCTAAAAGATACGATCACTATAAGTAAGAAAGTCGGAGGAGCAATTGGACAACTAATGTCTGATCCAGAATTCCAAGCAATATTTAAAAAGTACTCTGAAGATCCAACCGATGAACGATCATTAAAGCGAGCTCAAATGTATTTAGATCCTAAGTTCGGAGACTCTCAATCCCCGCACTTTAGTGAATCGACTGATCTTGAGGAAGCCATTGTTTATCGTGATATTCGCCACGCAATTGAGTTACTGAGGACCACACCCGGCGCTACTAAGTTCAGAGATTCACTCATGAAGAAAGATCAAGATGCTAAGATTTCTTCAAGTGATCTTAAAAAAGCCAAGGAAATATTCGCTAATATGAGCACTATCGATTCGGCTAACGTTGAGAAAAAGAGAAAGGATAGATATTTCCCTAGATTCGGAGTTAAAGCTCTTGAAGAAATGAGTGAAGGTCAAACTGGAAATGTTATAGCCACAGCAGCCGCTGCTTTTGCAGCTAACGCCGTTAAAAACACAGTTAAGGGCCGATTGACCAGATCAGGTCGAGCAGAGCGTCTTACTAAAAAGGCAGATTCTGTTGATAAAAAGGCAGAAGACCTCGCAAAAATAAAGAGAGCTAAAGAGCGACTTAAAGCACAAAAGGCTAAAGCTAAAGAAGAAAAGGAAAAAGCACAAGCTCGCAAAGCTAAAGCCCGCGAGCGTAAACGACAAGAATCTACTGATCTTGAAGAAGCTAAAATACCAAGTTCTAATATATCTAAATTTTCAAGCCCTCAAGCAGCGAAGCGAGCAGCTTCGAAACAGAAATATAAAACTCAAATATTTATGGGTGATGATGGCACATTTTGGGTTCCTTCAACAAATAAAGAAGGGGGACAGTTGAAAAAAGCTGGGTATGAAGTATATGAATCAGCTGATCTTGAAGAAGCTAAACGAATGAAGTATGACAAGGTCATTAAAAAACTTAAAGATGGCGAATGGGATACTTCAATGGATGTTAAGCAGAGAATGCACTTAACTTATACAGATAATAATACTGGTAAGAAGAAAGTAGTGTTTGTAGAAGCAAATGATCTTGAAGAAGCAGCAACATGGAAGTCAGAAGGCCATTACACCGCAGACGGAAAAGAATGGACTGGTGATCAACATGAAGTTGACGGCCAAGTAATGACAGGTAAAGTACACACTGATGATAGTGTAAACTTATATCACTTTAAAGAATTATCACCGGAAGTAAGAAAGCAAGTCGCTGCTTCTTTCGAATAACAATCAAAATAGATTTAACATGGGAATATGGATGACATGAACGCAAACGAAAAAACGCGACTAGACCGAATTGAAGAAAAGATCGATAAGATGGCAGATGCTATCATTGCTTTGGCCAGAGCCGAAGAAAAGATCTCAGCTCAAGAAGATTCAACCAGGATCATCCTTAAGAGAATGGTCGCGCAAGACGATCGCTTAAGGATGATTGAACGAGATCTGTCACACGTAGAAGATACAACTGGAACCATAAAGTCAGTCGTATGGACTATCACAACAGCACTCATTGGATCTATCGTCGCGGCATTCGTTTGGATGTTTGATATCCCATCAAATTAAATTTCAATATAAATAACACTTTAACCAAAACAACTATGAATATTCAAGACACACCACGTTCACTCGCAAATGCTGTAAGTAAGATTATGGCCGGTCACTCAATCGAAAAGGTTGAACTTACCGAAGCAAAAGAAACTACAGTACCATTCGAAAAGATGAACAATCTTACTCCCGACCAATGGGATCAAGTTCAGAACTTTAAGAATTTTAACGAGAAAGAATGGAAGTGGAACGCAACCCAAAAGAAGTTCAGTCGCTTGAAGAAGGTTAAAGAAGAAGCGGTCGAAGAAGGTAATGAGTTCACAGCAGCAGCTGCTAAAGCAAAGCTTGCTGGCAAAGATGAATTTGAATTCGATGGTAAAACATATCCTGTAGAGATCGAACAAGATGCTGCTGAAAAGATTCTTGGTAAGAAAGAATCAGTTGATCTTGAAGAAGCATCTAACGCAGATCTGAAGAAAGTTCTTGCTACTGCAAAAAAACTTGGTGCTGATGTTAAAGGAAACACCGCAGATTTTGGTCAAGGTGCAGTAACTGATTTTTCTATCGAAAAAGGCAAGATTAAGTTTGATGGCGGTAAGTCATCTGGCGTCGAATATTACAATAATGCTAAAGACGCAATTGGCGCATTGATGAGTGGAGTTGATGAATCGATTGAAGAAGCAGTCAAATTTTGGACAGTTACTGTCACTAAGAAAGCTGGTAAACTCTTTAAGGGCCAAACTGTTGATGTGAAAGCTAGTAATAGCGCTGAAGCCATTAAGAAAGGTCTGAAGCAAATGAAGGTTGACAATCCAATGACAGTTCCAAGTGGCAGTGTTAATGCTGTACTGGCTGAATCTCTTAAAGAAGCTTTAAAGCCATCGAACGGTAAATCAACTGTTGGTCTCGATGTAGTGGATGCCAAGTCCGCTATGAAAGACATGAAGAAGTTTAAGCTTAAAACTAAAGAAGGTAAAGGAAATGGCAGTGCTGATGAAGTTATTGTAACAGGTAAAAACACTGATATCTTTAAGTACCTAACATCTGCTTATTACGATATGGATACTGATGAGATCGAAGAATTCTATCCTGAATTGTACGAAGGTGTTATTAGCAATGTTGATCTTGAAGAAGCGATGAATCGCAATAAACCAGATGATGTCAGAGATGCTTATGGCAAAATTGAACTAACATACAGAAACAGCGCTGATCGCCGATCTGTTGAGGCTCTACTTAAGAAAGCTGGTATTAATGTCTATGTAAAGAACGATACACTCGAAACTGACTCGGATAGCCCAGCTTTTAAAAAGGCTGGTATAACTAAAAGTTGGGATTCGAGCAAAAGAGAAAAAATGATATTGAAACTCTTAGGTGAATCAACAGCTCTTAAAGAAGCGATCAAGGATAGGCTTCTCGCCAAGGCCTATAAAGCTCTTGACGACGCGTACTTTTGGTATGATGTTGATACTAGTGAGACAGATGAAATTGTTTTTTATTGGCCAGGTGAGGGCAATGATCAATCAGACGACGGGAGCAACAATAGCCAACCAGGCGATCTGGCCATGTACGTTAATAAGAATGGAACTATTAGTGGTGATATTCCAAAAGATAAAGCTGTAAAAAAAGCATTGGACAAACTTCGTTTTAAAAAGGAATCAACAGGTCTTAAAGAAGCGATCAGAGATAGGCTTCTTGCCAAGGCTTATAAAGCTCTTGATGATGCCTACTTTTGGTATGATGTTGATACTAGTGAAGATTCAGAAATTGTTTTTTATTGGCCAGGAGAGGGCAATGATCAATCAGACGATGCGTTCAGGAATAGCCAACCAGGCGATCTGGCCATGTACGTTAATAAGAATGGAACTGTTAGTGGTGATATTCCAAAAGATAAAGCTGTAAAAAAAGCATTGGACAAACTTCGTTTTAAAAAGGAATCAGTTGATCTTAAAGAAGCTACTGAACTCTATAAGAAGGGTAAGATTGCTCTCACTAAATTTGCGATGGGTAAAGGCAAAGGAGCAGGTCTACAAGTTAATTATGGCATGAAATTTATTCAGATCCCTAAAGAAGACGTTAAGCAACTGTATACTGGAATGGCATATATTACTAAATCAGTACCACAATTTAAAGAATCGGTTGAAGTCGAAGAAGCTACTGACCTTGAAGAAGCTACAATGAGCCAAGGTGTAAAAACAGCGGCAACACAAATTTATAGCCTTGAGAAATCTCTTAAAGTTGGATCAAACCTGAATAAGGGTGTTAATAAATCACTTGAAGGAAAGTACGATGCAGACTTTAAGAAGATGCAAAAAGCCATTGGTGAAATCATTAACGTTTGGGAAGAAATTGAACGTGATTTTGCTATGAATGAAGTTGAAGAACCAAAGGCACAGGGAGAAAAAGACTTTAAAGCTCTCCACGCAATTTCTGCTACAGATCCAGAAGAAGCTGGTAATGATCAACCAATCGCCCCACGTCCATAAATAGAAATAATATCAATTATGTTTAAGAGAAAAAAATCTAAAAAGACTCAAGAAGAAACACCCGTTGTAGAAGAAGTTACTATTGAAGTTGAAGCTCCAAAGAAAAAGGCTACTAAGGTCAAAAAGGAAGTTGTTCAACCTCAGTCCTTCCGCTCTTTGAGAGCAGCTAAAAAATATGCTAAAGAAAATGGCGGTAAAGTGATAGAGAAAGGTAGATTTTACGTTCGTTAAAGTTCATAAATAGAACATGAAGCTATTCAGTGAACTAAATAATGAAAACTTTGAACTATACGCAGCTAAGCATTATCGCAATGAAGCTTGCCTAGATGTACAAGAATTTAAAGAAGACGTAGCACGATTTAAGTATGTGCTACGTCTTCTTCGAAGATACAAAGAATCCGGTATTGTACAAGAGCGGTTAATACTAAATCACCTCATTGTAATATATAACGTATTTGATATTTCAGCAGCGACCCGCATTCTCTTCTATAAGATCGATTCTGATTTGTGGCCTTCAATAAAAACGTTTTTAATTTATCTAAGTTACATGCCCGAAGATAAATACAGTCAAGTAACGATCGATCTAACACTAGCAAAAAAACTACAAGCACTATAATATGGGACTATTACGTACAGCAGACTTATTATATTCACTTCGCTTTCTTCGATTGTTGACTACTCCGTGGAATAAGACGAAGGCGTTTCAGCTGGGTTTATTGGATGCTAAAGGTAAAGTACTTAAGAAGCCTGAATCATCTACAGAAAAGGGAGCATATAACCTATTCCATAAGTTAGTGTATAACCTAAAACGTCTGATAAACAAAGTACCTCTCGGCAAATCAACATTAGCTTCGTATGCTGCAGCGCTATATCTCATTAAAGAGAATACGAACATGTCTGATAAAGCTATATCAAAGACATTAAAGAATGCAACTGGAATTGATATCAGCCAAATAGATCTTACAGAACAAATCGCGGATAAGTGGTATCTTATCAGTGAAAGCAATTGTATCCAAGAATCGAACTACACTCTCTTAAGAGATATTACTTTACCAAACACCGGCGAGCCACTCGCAAAGAAGAATACTACAGTTAGCATCAAAGAGCATGCACCAGTAGGAAACATTTTCGGCATCTCAGTATACGAAGCCACTCACATCAAAACTAAACAAAAAATCTATATAACTCAGGGAGATATCACACGATGATTAATGATCAAGTTACAACTGCAGCTGTAGCAATAACCGCCCTTCCTCTTGGCGCCAAGAAGAAAAGGAAGTATAAGGATTTTAATGTACCGAGTGAGATATTCAGACGATTTGATACGGGTCGCAATAAGTTCGAAAGATGGTCTAAATATTTAGATCTACAGGACGAAAACCAAAAAAGCCTTTACGCTTACGCAAAGAAAAACAGAAATTCAGTTATCATATTGAGAGATGAGACGACTGGTGCACTTAGGTCTATTAGACGCAGAGCGGTTAATGAATAAAAACACATTGTTGTTTACATCGTTAGCCTTTCAGTATAATATATAACCTAGCACCACTCAATTCACACTCTATGATATTCGAAGAACAAATTTCCCGCAAACCTGATCACTATCCTTGGACTGAAGAGTTCATCGAAGCTATGCATAATGGCTTTTGGACCGACAACGAATTCAATTTCCAGTCTGACATACAAGACTTTAAGGTTAATCTAAACGATAAAGAACGCGATATGGTTTCGCGAAGCTTATCGGCTATCGCACAGATTGAAGTTGCTGTAAAAACCTTTTGGGCCAATGTTGGCCAGAACCTTCCTCATCCATCGATCACCGACCTTGGTTATGTGATGGCAAATGTCGAGGTTATCCATAATAACGCATACGAAAGATTGCTCGATGTATTGGATATGAACGATATCTTTGAAGAGAATCTTAAGCTTGATATCATTCAGAATCGAGTAAAGTATCTTCGTAAGTATCTTCACAAATACTATAAGGACTCAAAGAAGCAATACGTGTATTCGTTGATCCTCTTTACATTGTATGTAGAGAACGTATCGTTGTTTAGTCAGTTCTATACAATCAATTACTTTAATCGCTTCCGCAACCTTCTTAAGGATACTGCTCAGCAAGTAGCATACACTTCAAAGGAAGAACTACTTCATGCTATGGTTGGTATGAAGCTTGTAAATGTTATTAGAGAAGAGCATCCAGAGTTGTTCGATGAAGAGTTTGTAGAGCGTATTCGCCATGAGTGCGAAGAAGCTTATAAGGCCGAATCCAAAATCATTGAATGGTCAGTGAATGGTTATGAGTCAGAGAATCTAAGTACTCCTATCCTACAAAATTTTATTAAGAATCGACTTAATGATTCTCTTACCCAGATTGGTATTAAACCAGTGTTTGATGATGTCGATCAAGAGATGTTGGCAAAAACAGAATGGTTCGATGAGGATGTACTTGGAAATACTTCTACCGACTTCTTCAGTAAGCGCCCTACAGAATATTCGAAGAACGATAAATCTTACGGTGAAGAAGATTTATTCTAGTTGAACACTTAAAAGTTATATATACATTATGGAAAAATACAATTGGTTAAACGAGGACAGTCGCAAGTTCCTAAAACGCGGATACCTAACAGACGATCAGACGCCAGAAGAGCGGATCACACAGATTGCAAAGACCGCTGAGAGCGACTTAAAGAAAGCAGGTTTTGCAGAGAAGTTTGAAGAGTATATGTCATATGGATGGTATTCATTGTCATCTCCTATTTGGGCTAACTACGGAATGAAGAGGGGTTTACCTATCTCATGCTTTGGTTCTTATGTTGATGATACTCTAGAATCGATACTTACTAAGCAAGCTGAAGTAGGTATGATGACTAAAATGGGTGGAGGAACATCTGCTTACTTTGGAGACATTCGTAAGAGAGGTGCAAATATTGGCACTGGTGGAAAGTCGAATGGTCCAGTTCACTTCATGGAGTTATTCGAATCAGTGACAAATGTTGTTTCGCAGAGCAATGTTCGTAGAGGATCATTCGCAGCTTACATGCCTATTGATCATGCTGACATCTTAGAGTTCTTACAAATCCGCGGTGACGGTAATAGTATTCAGAATCTTTCTATTGGCGTATCAGTCTCTGATAAGTGGATGAAGTCAATGGTTGATGGAGATAAGGATAAGCGAAAGGTATGGGGCAAAGTAATTAAGAAGCGATATGAGTCTGGTTACCCATACATCTTCTTTAGCGATACTATTAATAACAACGCCCCAGAAGTTTATAAGGACAAAGGTCATACGATCCACGCTTCTAATCTATGTTCTGAGATCGCTCTATCATCAAGTAACGATGAGTCATTCGTATGCAACCTATCATCGATGAACTTACTTCACTATGACGATTGGAAAGGTACTGATGCAGTTGAAGTTCTTACATACTTCCTCGATGCTGTGATGTCTGAGTTCATCCGTAAGACTGAAGATATTCCATATATGGAAGCTCCTCGTAAGTTTGCAACAGCTCAGCGCGCGCTCGGTATTGGTGTTCTTGGTTGGCACTCATATCTACAGAGTAAATCAATTCCATTCGAAAGTTTTGAGGCGAAGCAACTCACCACTGATATTTTTACATACATGAAAAGAGAATCGCGCGACGCTTCTGCTGATCTTGCAAAAGAATACGGTGAGCCTGAATTGTTGAAGGGTTATGGTCGTAGGAATGTCACTACAATGGCGATTGCTCCTACTACATCAAGTTCGTTTATCCTTGGTCAAGTATCACCGAGTGTTGAACCTCTCAATAGTAATTACTTCGTTAAAGACCTCGCAAAGGGTAAGTTTACATATAAGAACCCATACTTAGAAAGAGTACTCGATACATATAATAAGAATAACGGTCCAACATGGAAATCCATCTTAGTGAAGGGTGGTTCAGTTCAGCACCTTGAATTCTTGTCTGATCACGAAAAAGAAGTATTTAAAACATTCGGTGAGATCTCTCAAAAAGAAGTTATTATTCAAACAGCTATTCGTCAAAACTTCATTGATCAAGCACAGAGTATTAATCTAATGATTCATCCTAAGACTCCACCGAAAGAGGTAAATCAGCTTCTTATCTTCGCGTGGGAGCAAGGTGTAAAGACGCTATACTATCATCGTGGTACTAATCCATCTCAGGAACTATCACGCAACTTACTTCAATGCGCATCGTGCGAAGGATAATGATTAAAGAAACACAATACTGTAACGCCTGCGCTTCTCAATATACTGTTCAGTGGCTTGAGCAAGATATTGATGAAGACTTAGTTCCAACATATTGCCCGTTCTGTAGTGAAGAAAACTTCGGAGAGTTCGATCCGATCGAGACCGACGAGTTCGAATAGATTTATAAATAACTCTATGTGGAGTTATAATGGTGAGGAGTTTACTACTGAAATGATCGGTGACTATATCGGATTCGTCTATATGGTCACCGATAAGGAGACTGGCATGAAGTATATCGGAAAGAAAGGATTCTTCTCAAAAGTAACTAAACCACCATTGAAGGGAAAGAAGCGCAAACGTAGATCTTTAAAGGAATCTGATTGGAAAACATATTGTGGTTCAAGTGAAGCAGTAAAGCTTATTGTTGAAGAACGTGGTTTAGACCACTTCAATCGAGAGATACTGCATCTGTGTAAGAGTAAAGGCGAACTAAATTATATCGAAATGAAAGAACAGATCGTACGCGATGTTCTACTAAAGCCGAATGAATATTTAAACGCCTTCGTAGGTGGGAAAATTCACAGAGCGCACATTAAAGCACTATGGAAGTAAAATAAAGTTTTACATTAGCGCTAAAATAGTGTATAATATATATTATGAATAAATCAAATAGAAAGCGAGGTACATCATTATAATCATCGACTACTCGGGTATCGCAGTTGCAGCATTCTTTGCCAATTCAAAAGGCAGTGAAGCGCCAACAGAGGACATGCTACGACACATTGTGTTGAATAGCATTCGAATGTATAACACAAAGTTTAGAGAAGAATATGGACAGATGGTTATTGCATGTGATGGTGGATCTTGGCGTAAAGACGTCTTTCCAGAATATAAGGCGAACCGCGCAAAAGCACGAGAAAGTTCTGGTATGGACTGGTCTGCGTTTTTCGATACTCTTACTAAGGTGCGCGAAGAGATCGGTGCCAATCTTCCATGGATACCACTTCATGTGCGTGGTGTCGAGGCTGATGATATTATCGCATGTCTTGTACAAGAAACACAAGAGTTCGGTAAGAACGAAAAGGTCATGATCGTATCGGCTGATAAAGACTTCATCCAGCTCCACAAGTATAAGAATGTAAAGCAGTTTTCTCCTATGAAGAAGAAGCTTATTACTGAAAAAGATCCAGTTCAATATATCAAAGAACATATCTTTAGAGGTGATTCAAGCGATGGTGTACCAAATGTACTGAGTGCTGATAGTGTCTTTATCGACGAAAGCTCTAGACAGACACCACTATCTAAGAAGAAAATCAACGAGTGGTTAGAGAACTATGATTCTCTATCGACTATTATGCCTGAGCATGTATACCGTAACTTTCAACGCAATCAAAAGGTTATTGATCTTGACTTCATTCCTGAAGATATCAAATCAGAAATCCTTGACATATACAATAACACAAAACCAGCTCCGAAGATGAAGGTTCTAAACTACCTAATCACAAATCGACTTAGCAATTTGGTCTCATCAGCTTCGGATTTTTTCCCACATGAATAAAACTAATACAGAAAAACTACTACACGAGTTGCTCGAAGAAGCGCAAAACCTAAAAACACGGGCTGAACGCATCGAGCTTTTTACGAAGAATGATAACTTCGCTCTTCGGACTATCCTTCAATTGGCGCATAATCCTAAGATTGAATTGGATTTTCCAGAAGGTGCACCTCCATATAAAAAGAGTGAGACTCCAAAGGGTCTAGAATATGCTCGCTTGACGAACATTATTCGTCCTCTTGGTCAGTGTGTAAAGGGTAATAAGGTTTCGGCCGTAAA
>Ga0115545_1001215_pt1 | contig 13619 bp, 14 predicted proteins | sample COGITO_mtgs_1003_FD_87188 | JGI IMG/M metagenome (GOLD analysis project Ga0115545, IMG submission 87188) | Pelagic marine microbial communities from North Sea - COGITO_mtgs_100330 | ecosystem: Environmental > Aquatic > Marine > Epipelagic | place: Germany:Helgoland, sampling site Kabeltonne...
CGCATGGCGTGCCAGCTTTTGTCAGGCACTGCCAAGCCCAGCGGCGCCGCAAGCGCAGCCCCGCCTGTAGCAAGCCCACCGGGCCGCCGCATTGGACGTTGAGCACGCGGGCGGAGATTTCATCGAGCCGATCTAGATGGCGTTCTAGCGGCATGCGCCAGGTGGCAATGCGGTCTGCAACCGTGATCGGAAGCGCGGCCTGCATGCGCGTGCGCCCCATCAAGGCAGCATCGCCATGCGCTTGCGCCAACTGCGCCAGATCCTCTTGCAAAGCACTCAATCTCTGCCGGAAGATCGGTAAAATATCCTTCAAGGATAGAACGAAGGCCGTGTCCATCACGTCCTGGCTGGTCAAACCTTGGTGAATATCCCCATGTAGCTCTGGGGAAATCTGCGCTTTGAGACAGCGCACCAACTCAGGAACGGGCAACCCATCCACGGCCGTGCCATCTGTCAAATCCTCCGGGCATATCTGGGCGGTCTCAATAGCACGCGCTGCGCGCTCATTGCCCAATGATCGGCTGTGAGCCGCTTCAACACGCAGCATATGCGCCAATTGCACCTCAGCAGACAGATGCGCCGCGACGGCCTTGTCGCCAAACACTCCTGTCATCCAGGCATGATCGAAGACCCATGTCATGCGGCCGACAAACCGAGAATTTCGCGCGCTTGCGCCGGGCTTGCGACCGGACGTTCGTAGCGGGTGCAAAGTTCAGCCGCGCGGGCAATCAAAGCTGCATTCGAGGGGGCCAAAGTGCTGCGGTCGAGGCGCACATTATCTTCAAGCCCAGCTCGGGTATGGCCGCCTGTCGCGATGGCCCATTCATTCACAACCAATTGGTTGGGCCCGATACCCGCCGCACACCACTCAGCTTGCGGCGCGCGGGCTTGCATCTGCGCCACATAAAAATCAAAAACCGCGCGGTCAGCCGGCATGGCATTTTTAACACCCATGACAAATTGCACGTAGAGTTTACCAAATAGCTTGCCCTCGTCATGCAGGCGCAAAGCCTGCAAAATATGAGAAAGATCAAAGGCTTCAATCTCTGGCACCACCTCATATTTTTGCATTTCACTGGCCAGCCAAGCCACCAAATCTGGCGGGTTCTCATATACGCGCGTGGGAAAATTATTTGAGCCGACAGAAAGTGAGGCCATATCTGGTCTCAGAGACAACATCCCCCCACGCTCTTGTCCCGCACCAGAACGGCCACCCGTTGAAAACTGTATGATAACCTCCGGGCAATGACGGCGCAGCTCTTCTTGCAGACGCGCAAATTTGTCCGGGTCGCTGCTCGGGGTTTGATCGGCATTGCGGACATGGGCATGAATAATCGCAGCCCCCGCCTCCACTGCGGCCAAGCTGCTCTCGACCTGCTCCGAAATACTGATGGGCACGGCTGGATTGGCAGCTTTTGTCGGCACCGAACCGGTGATGGCGCAGCACAAAATGCAGGGTTTGTTGTGCAGATCAGACATTCAGAAATACCGTTTCCTTGTCACCTTGTAGGTGTATGTCGAAGATGTAACCTTCATCACCAGATCCCTTGGCAATCAAGGTAGATCTGCGGCTGGACTGTTTCATCGCCAACAGTAGGGGATCTTGCTCCCCGGGTTCATCGTCAAAATAAATCCGCGTATGCAGCCCCAAGTTGATCCCGCGGGCCACAACCCAAACCTTCACATGCGCGGCCGCGTCCTGTGTTGCGGCAGGAAGAATTGTTTCCAGCCGATAACTGCCCGTCTCAGGATCCACCGCGCGGCGGGCCCAGCCGCCAGCTGAACCATTGGCGCCATAGCGCCCAGTGGCATCGGCCTGCCAAAACTCTAGCATTGCATCCAAGACGGGGTCACCGGCTCCATCAAAGACCTGCCCCGAAATCACTATTTTGCGTCCCGGGGTATTGGGCGGAAAGATATCCGCACCCAAATCATTGCCGCCATACATATTTTCCAAACCAGCAGCGCTCGGTGTGCAGCCAATATGCACATAGGGACCGGCGGTTTGCGATGCGCTTTGTGGGCGGGACATCAATTCCCCTCCAACTTATTTTCAAACAGGGTGGACCAGCGGCCACGCAACACAATATCAAATCGGAACGCCCGAAACGCCATTGGCACCGTATGCGCCATATCCAGCCGCGCCGTTAATCGATCAATCGCCTTTGGATCCGCGATGGTTTGAACGATTGGGCAAAGCGGAATATGCGGGTCACCTTCAAAATACATCTGCGTGATCAACCGCTGCGCCCAGCCTTGGCCAAAGCAACTAAAATGAATATGTGCCGGCCGCCAATCATTGCCACCGTTCGGCCAGGGATAGGGACCAGGCCGCACAGTACGGAGCGAAAATAGCCCTGCTCATCGGTGAGAGTTCGACCACAGCCGCCAAAATTGGGATCCAAAGGCGCCATATAGCCGTCTTTTTTGTGACGATACCGCCCGCCGGCATTGGCTTGCCAAAACTCCAGCAAGGCCTGCGGCACCGGCCGCGCATTTTCATCAAGCAGATGACCGTGCACCATGATTTGCTCACCGATAGCCGCAGCCCCCGGTGCGGCGTAATTGAGGATCAGGTCATTGTCGTTTGGACCGATAAGATCATGCCCAAAAGTGGGACCGGTCAACTCCCCCGGTCCTTGATCAAGACTCAATAACTTATGGTTGGGCGCGCGGAGACGCGAGGAGCGATAATCTGCGGTCAAAGCAGGCGGCTGAAGGCTCATATCCTGCGGGTTAAACGGGCGCAGCGCACTCACAACGCACCGTCCATTTCTGCAAAGGTTTGCTTGGCGATTTTAATCGCGTGATTGGCCGTCGGAACACCCGCATAAATGGCCACATGCAAGATCAGCTCTTGAATATCCGCGCGGCTCGCACCTGTATTGGCGGTGGCACGAATATGCATAGCGACCTCATCCCAATGCCCCTGCGCGCAGAGCAAAGCAAGGGTCACGATAGAGCGCTGCCGGTGATCCCAAGCTGGCCGCGACCAAACATGTCCCCAAGCCGCTTCGGTGATCAATTCTTGGAAAGGTGCGTCAAACGCCGATGTCTGTGCCTGCGCGCGCGCAACAGGCGCCTCTCCTAAGACAGCGCGCCGCGTGGCCAACCCTTGCTCATGCCGTTTTGAAGTTGTCATTCGCCAGGCCCCTTGAATGAAGATGCCCGCCATAGCCTATAATCCCGGCTCAATGCATCTCAATGAGGCTCATAATGAAAACATATCAATCTATGGTCAAGCCAATACAGCCCAACACGAACCGGCGGGTCACCGAAATAGGTAAGTGAAAAATATAAAGCAAAAAACCAAAATCTCTGTGGCGGTTAGGATCTGTAAAATACCCATCTGTTTACCTTTCATTGAGGCTTGTGACCTGTGGGCCGGGCTGTGTGATCTGCTGAGGGAGGGATGCAAATCCAACCCGGCCCATCCTCGAGCCTGGTTCCTTTGACCCTAAGGTCAGATTTTGCAGGGCTTTTGGGCGCTGCGTGCAAATTCTGTGATCCTTTGTGCAGATCTTGTGCAGAGAGCCGCATTTTCTTTGTGCTCGCAGCTTTGCTGTGCCACTGTCGATGCAATCACAGGCGAGCTAAGCGCATGACACAGATCATTATTGTCGATGACGAAGTTGAAATACTCCTGCCACTGGAGCAGATGTTGACCCAAGAGGGGTATCACGTCAGCGCCTTTTCCTCGAGCCTGGCCGCGCAGGCGCATCTGGCGCGACATAACGTAGATCTCGCAATTTTTGACATAAAGATGCCAGAAATGGACGGATTTTCCCTCCTGAAGTCCGTCCGGGCGCAAATACCAAATCTGCCAATTATTTTCTTGTCATCCAAGGCGGAGGAGCAAGATCAAATCATCGGTTTCACCCTTGGCGCCGATGATTACATCACCAAACCCTTCAGCAAGCATCTGCTCCTGTTTCGCGTAGCCGCCGTCTTGCGCCGTCACCGGGCCGGCCCTGTGTCCAATTTGGATGCGCGGGTCTGCACGGGTGCCTTAACCATTGATCAAGATCGGCATTTGGTAACCTGGGCGAATACGGCAGTGGATTTAACGGTGACCGAATGTTTGCTCCTTCTGGCGATGGCCCAGCGTCCCGGTGTGGTCAAGACCCGAGACCAGCTCATGGATGCGGCCTATCGCGAAGCGATTTACGTCAGTGACCGCACCATCGACAGTCATATTCGAAATATTCGCCAAAAGCTAAAAGCCGTGGATCCGGCCTGCGATATCATCTCAACAGTCCATGGCCTCGGCTATCGGCTTCAGGGCTAGGGCAAATGTTTCGCGGTATATTGTCAAAAATTCTTGGCCTATCGCTGATGTTCAATCTTGCGCTTTGGGCCTTTGTAATCGCGACCGAAGATGCCGCCGTGGTGGAAATTCGCAACAAGAAGGATCGGTTATTTGAGCGGTCCAATTTCTATGTGAAACTGCTCCAACCAATTTTCCAGCTGGACGGATTGAGCGAATTTGACCGCCGCCTGGCCATTGAATCCGTGCTGTTAGATAGCGCGCTGGCAGGTACGGACCGCCTCAAAGTATCCAGCCTTTTGGCGGGCCCACAACGCATCTATTTCGATGGGGCAAATCCACGGATCAGCACACCGATTGAGGTGCAGCCACTGCCAGATGCGCCGGAGCAGGACTTCACACCAGACGTGCCTAGCTTGGATCCGTTTGAGGCATTGTTCGTGCTATACAAACGCCTGTTCGATTTGCAGATTGTTACCGGGCCCTATGAGGCAAAACGCGCACGTTTCACGCGCCAATTTCAACTGCTCAACCCGCTGACGGACCTTTATGAGTTGAGCTATCTTGTGCCAATCCAAGTGGATGGGCGTCCGCGCGCCTTGCTGGAAATTTCAGACAGCTATTATCTGCGCGAGGCCTATTTCGGAAAAAACAAATCGCGGCTCATGGTTCTGGTCGGCCTATCGGGGATGACCATCATCTTTGGTGCGCTCTTAGCGATTTCCATCGCGATGCCCATTCGCCGGCTCTCGCGCCGGCTGAACCGACGCTTAAAAGCCGAAACTCTGGTTGAGCAATTGGCAGGGTTTGAGATCGAAGCGTTTGAGACCCGGCGGGATGAAGTGGGGCGCCTCTATCGCAACCTCAGCCGGCTGCATCAGCAAATTATCACTCTTTTCCATGATAAAGAACGTTTCGCAGCCGACGTCTCACATGAGCTAAAAAACCCAATCGCGTCGATTATTGCCAATACGCAAAATGCAATGGCTGAAGCCACTACGGCCGAGCGAGCGAAATTTGCCGCCATTCAAAATCAGGCGGTGCGCATGAACAAATTGATCTCAGAAATTTCAGAGGCGGCGATTGTCGATCATGACTTGGTGGCAGCCAAGCGTGAGCGCTTCAATCTCTCTGAGACCATTGGTGAGCTGATTGGTTTCTTTGAGCCGGCGGCCAATGCAGCGCAGCTGCGCCTCACCTTTGACATTGAAAGTCACATTCATTTCACCGGGCTGCCAGATCGTTTGGCGCGGGTCGTGATTAACCTGGTTGAAAATGCCCTAAGTTTTGCGGGCCCTCAGGGTCAGGTGCATATAACCCTTTCGAAAACATGGCGTCAGGGCTTGGTGCTGAAAGTCTCCGACACAGGGCCGGGTGTTGCTATGGTCGATCGCACCAAGATCTTCGAACGCTTCTACAGCGCGCGCGAGGATGAAGAGGGGCGGGAGGGGAATTCAGGCTTGGGGCTTTATATTTGCCAGCAAATTGTCGAAGCCCATGGCGGGTCGCTCACGGTGACACAATGCCCAAAGCTGGGCGGCGCCTTGTTTGAGATTACCCTGTCTTAGGATGACGCGCGTTTACCGGCGCAGATAGGCCACAACAGCGGCGATAAGGGCCAGGCCAATAATCGCTTGTGGGGTCACGGCAGAAATCAGCAGTGAAACATTTGTGACGACGCTGACAACATAATCACCGGAAGCCTCCCCCAACAATAGGTACACTAAGACGAGCACAACAAGCACCAAGCCCATAAGTTCCACGGCTCGCAAAAGCCAGGATCTCAACTTTACAAGGTAGCTGTCTAATTGTTTCATCTAGCGGTCCAGATTGTTGGAAGAAGCGATTTTGTAAACTGGCCTATTTTTGGAACAGAGCCAAGACCACGCCCAAAGCGATCAATCCGGCCAGACCTGCACTGCCAAGTTGCTGCACCAAGGCTGTGATGTTGCCCACCACATCGCCCAAAAATGCCATATTATCAGTCCCAACCAAAACGGATGCGACAATGGCGAAGGCCAGAAGCGCGATTCCCACTTCGGTCAAACTTGTGACCATTTTCTTTGCATTTGCTAACATGATTTCTTTCCTCTGCTGCTGCTGAAGCTCATTTCGTGACTTCAGTAAGCAAATTCTGCAGTTCAAATGGCCCTCACGTCAAGCATTAGTATTATTTTTTCCACTACCTGCTATATCTTGTAGGCCAGTCCAAATATCGTATACATTTGTATTTAAACAAGCATTCGCATGATTGGACAATTACAGCTTAATTCTAACAATTGATTAAATCTCGCGAAAAAATCGCTTTTTTTCGCTCCGCTCCATAAAAAAAGCGTTATCCAGAGCCGGGCCGCACCGCGATGATCTGCTTGGTCAGATTGATTTGCCTTGATAAATTGTGATCATCCAGAGGAATATTTCTTGCAGTGCAGACTTGAAGCGGACGCTCATTTGCCGTCGCGGGAAGATTTTTCTTCGCGCGTGAGCTTGTTGTTCCATGTGTTGTTGCTCAAGCCCAGTTCACTGGGCAAGGGCTTGGTTTTTCCAACACTGATTTTTCCGCCTTTTTTCAGAAATTCCTGAACAAGTGCGTCATCGGTGGTTTCTTTGGGAATGTGCTTCATACAGGCACTTTAGCCACAGCACAGACTGCTTGTCACCCTCAAATTAACGGCACTGTGAGGCCGCGTTTCACTCAACGACCAGTGCCGGCAAGGACTTCACCAAATCATCCACTGCTTTCATCTGGCTCAAAAACGGTTTGATCAAATCCAAAGGCAGGGCACTTGGCCCATCACACAGAGCCTGATCTGGATCAGGATGCGCTTCAAGAAACAACCCAGCAATGCCCACGGCCAAACCTGCCCGGCCCAGCTCGGCAATTTGTCCGCGCCGCCCGCCAGACACCGCAGCGCCCGCCGCGCGGGTTTGCAAGGCATGGGTCACATCAAAAATAATCGGCGCGTCATCGCTGCAATCTTTCATCGTTCGAAGGCCCAACATATCGACAACTAAATTGTCATAGCCAAAGCAAGTCCCTCGCTCGCAGAGCAGAATTTTCTCATTGCCACATTCACGAATTTTTCCAACTAAATTCTGAATCTGCGGTGGGCTCATAAACTGTGGTTTCTTGACATTGATCACCGCATCAGTGGCCGCGATTGCTGCAATCAAATCGGTTTGCCGCGCCAGGAACGCTGGCACCTGCAAGATATCACAGACCTCAGCCACGGGCGCCACCTGAGAAATTTCATGAACATCTGTCAAAACAGGCACGCCAAACGTGCGCTTGACCTCTTGCAGCACCTTGAGACCTTCGTCGAGCCCCGGCCCACGAAAAGAGTGAATGGAGGAGCGATTGGCCTTATCAAACGACGCTTTAAAAATATACGGCAGACCCAATTCATCCGTCGCCTTCACGAATGCCTCGGCCACGCGCATCACCAGATCACGGCTCTCAATCACATTCATCCCACCAATCAAACTCATTGGTTGATGATTGCCCAGGGTAATATTCGCGACGGCGATTTCAGTCATTGGGTTGGCTTTCTGCATATCTATCTGGCCTATTCATAGCATAGTTTTACAGGTTTCAAAGCCATCACCTTTGCCCTTGGATATCCGACCAAATCAATGTAGTTTTCCGCAACTTCTGTAATCAGACTTGGGGCATGTCGACCATGAAAAAACCGATCGATCCCGCCGCATCGGCCCTCTCGGCCATGGCTTGTTTTTCCGACGGCATGTCCCAATTGACACGCGCCGTGGACAATCTGCAAATGCGCACCGTGGTCGCCGAAGCTGCGGATTTGATCTTTGCCATGAAAGGCCGGCTCATCATATCGGGTGTTGGAAAAAGTGGGCATGTGGCACGAAAACTGGCCGCGACTTTCGCCTCTACTGGCACGCCGGCCTATTTTGTTCATGCGGCGGATGCCAGCCATGGCGATCTAGGTATGATCCAAAATGATGATGTGGTGATGCTTCTCTCCTGGTCCGGTGAAACAGGTGAATTGGCCGATATTATCGCCTATGCTGCGCGCTTTGACGTTCCCATTGTTGCGATAACTGGCAAAGCAAAGGGCACATTGGCCCGACGGGCGCAGTATCCCATTGTCCTGCCTGCGGCTCAAGAGGCCTGCCCGCATAATTTGGCACCCACCACCTCGACGCTGCTGCAAATGGCGATGGGGGATGCGCTGGCCATTACCTTGCTGAAAATGCGCGGTTTTACCGAGGAAAGTTTTCGCAATTTCCACCCCGGCGGCAAGCTTGGCGCTGTCTTGCAGCCGGTTCGTGAATTCATGCACCAGGCAGATGAGCTACCACTTCTGGATCAATCTGCCCCTGTATTTGATGTGGTGGCCGAAATCTCGAACAAACGGTTCGGTATTGTTGGATTGCTCGATGCGTCCGGTCGTCTTAGCGGAGTGATCACCGACGGCGACATTCGCAGGTATTTAGAAAAGAACGCCAAAGGTATGATGCAGGATGCGATGTGGTCCAACCGGGCCCAGGACATCATGAGCCCAGCGCCTGTCACCCTTCAGCCTGAAAATCTGGGAGCGCGATCTTTGCATACTCTGCAAACAAGGAAAATTTCTGCCGCCTTTGTCTTGGAAGACGGCTGTCCAATTGGATTGGTAACAGTTTTACAGCTGTTGCAACGCGGCGTTGCATAGGGCGTAAACCTAGAGCCAGCCTTTGGCTTGAAGCACGTTTTCGATCCGCGCCACATCCACTGGATTGTTCAATTCCCAAAAAACGCGACCCTTGGCGTCCACCAAAACACACCGAATTTTCACGCCATATTCAAGTAAACGCAACTGCTCAAGTCCCTCCAAACACTCCAGATTTCCCTCCGGCCAGCTGATATATCGCGCCAAACTGCTCGGACGATAAGCATAAGCCCCAACATGGTGGTAGACAGCGGTTTCCGCATCCTCTGCATAGGATTTGTCAGTGAAGGGCAGAACCTCTTTCGAAAAGTAAAGCGCATCCCAATTCTGATCGAATACAGCGGTTGTGCCACCGACCCGCCCATTGCGGCGATCTTCTCGAAACATATTCAAGGTCAGCCCATCGCATCGCAGGACCGGCGTCGCCATCTCGACAGTCGTGTCGCCTGTCATCTCGTCTATCAAAGCGGTGATAAACCACGGTGGGGTCAGCGGCGCATCCCCTTGCAGATTAACCACAATATCCGCAGGCTGGGGCAATTTTTGAACCGCTTCCGCAACCCGCTCTGTCCCGTTGCGACAGGTCGGGGAGGTCATGATCACTTGGCCTCCAAAACTATAGACCGCATCAGCGATGCGCTGATCGTCCGTGGCCACAAATATCCCATCAACACCGGGCACATCGCAGGCTGTCTCCCAACTGCGTTGAACAAGCGACTTGCGCGCGCCAGTCGCCCCGGTCAACATTGCCAAAGGCTTGCCTTCAAATCGCGTTGACGCATAACGCGCCGGGATAATGATCACGGTTTTATCTGTCATGCCCTCCAACTTAAGAGATTACGCGGGGGTAATCAAAAGATTTATCCCCCGCGCTTCGCACTGCTCTGCAAAATCAGAAATTATGCTCGATATTCAGCGCCAGTGATCCATTTTTCGTATCAGCGACATTGTCAAATTCCACTGCCGCATTGAAAAGGGTCAAGCCACTGCACTGCTTTTGAGACAGGGTGCATAATCCCTCTCAAACAATGCAGCGGCACCGCCGGCTGTTGAAGATTATATCTGCTGGCTTACTTGTTACGTGTTGCCCTCAAGCCCAAGTCAATTTACCAATACGCTTAAAACCACCCGCAGAACTCGGAGAGATAATATGGACGGAAATGACATAGCCAACGGCGGCAAATGCCCAGTAATGCATAGAACCGCGACTCAGGCGGCCTCCCGGGGGCGCTCCAATGTTGATTGGTGGCCCAATCAATTGAATTTGAAGATTCTTGCCCAAAACACACCGGCTTCAGATCCAATGGATGCGGATTTTGATTATGCAACTGAATTTACAAAATTGGACCTTGCCACTGTCAAAGCCGATTTAACTGCGTTGATGACCGACAGCCAGGACTGGTGGCCAGCAGATTATGGGCATTATGGTCCCTTTTTTATTCGTATGGCCTGGCACAGCGCTGGCACTTATCGCACCGCTGACGGGCGTGGTGGCGCCGGTGCGGGGCAACAACGTTTTGCACCGCTAAACAGCTGGCCCGACAACGGAAACCTCGACAAAGCACGCCGTTTGCTTTGGCCCCTCAAACAAAAATATGGCAAGGCTTTGTCCTGGGCCGACCTGATGATTTTGGCCGGCAATGTCGCACTTGAATCCATGGGGTTCAAAACCTTTGGCTTCGGAGGCGGTCGCGTCGATGTTTGGGAGCCAGAAGAAGATATCTATTGGGGCACCGAAGAGGGCTGGCTCGACGACAACAGATACAGCGGCGCGCGCGAGTTGGAAAACCCGCTGGCGGCCGTTCAAATGGGCTTGATTTACGTCAACCCAGAAGGCCCTAATGGCAATCCTGATCCCATTGGCTCTGGCTATGATATCCGCGAAACCTTCGCGCGCATGGCCATGAATGATGAAGAGACCGTGGCACTTGTGGCGGGCGGACATACGTTCGGCAAAGCTCATGGTGCGGGTGATCCTGAGCTCGTGGGCGCAGAGCCTGAAGGCGCGAGCATTGTGGAGCAAGGCTTCGGGTGGCGCAACGATTTTGAAAGCGGCGTGGGCATTCACACAACAACCAGCGGTGTTGAAGGTCCTTGGACAGCTAATCCCACGCAATGGGATATGGGGTATTTCGATCTTCTTTTTGGATATGACTGGGAGTTGACCAAGAGCCCTGCTGGCGCGCAGATCTGGCATGCCAAAGGCCTATCGGATGGCGATCATGCGCCACAGGTTGACGGATCGGGCAAAACGGTACCGGTGATGATGACCACCGCCGACATGGCCATGCGCATGGATCCGGCTTACGAGAAAATCTCGCAGCACTTCCACGCCAACCCCGACGCCTTCGCTGATGCCTTCGCACGCGCTTGGTTCAAACTGACACACCGTGACATGGGGCCAAAAGTTTTGTACAAAGGCGCAGAGGTGCCTGCGGAAGAACTGATCTGGCAAGATCCAATCCCCGCAGGTAATGCGGATCTCAACGCCGCAGATATCGCAGAGCTAAAGGCAGCGATCATGGACACAGGCCTGTCGATCTCTCAATTGGTCTCAACCGCCTGGGCGTCTGCTTCAACGTTCCGCGGCTCTGACAAACGCGGCGGCGCCAATGGTGCGCGCCTGCGGCTTGCGCCACAAAAAGATTGGGATGTGAATCAGCCAGAGCAATTGGCAATAGTCTTGAGCGCCCTTGAAACCGTACAGGCTGGCTTCAAGAAATCTGTTTCAATGGCCGACTTAATTGTGCTCGGTGGTGCAGCTGCTATTGAGTCGGCCGCAAAAGCCGCTGGCCACGAGGTTAATGTGCCCTTCACACCCGGTCGCGGCGATTCAACCCAAGAACAAACGGATGTGGAATCTTTTGCCATGTTGGAGCCGCAGGTTGACGGGTTCCGCAACTATCAAAAGCAACACTTCAACGTCTCTGCCGAAGAGCTCCTCGTAGATCAGGCCCAGCTGTTGACGCTCAACGCACCTGAGATGACTGCGCTGGTCGGCGGGCTTCGGGTCTTGGGGGCCAACAGCCATGATGCAAAAGAAGGCGTTTTCACTGATCGTCCCGAAACATTGAGCAACGACTTCTTTATCAACCTGCTCGATATGGGCACAAAATTGGTCGATGTTTCGGGTGACGAAACCCGATTTGAAGGCCGTGACCGGACCACAGGCGCGGTGAAGTGGACTGCCAGCCGGGTCGATCTGGTGTTTGGCTCCAACTCGCAGCTGCGCGCCTTGGCCGAAGCCTTCGCAACATCGGATGCCGAACCGCTATTCATAAAACGGTTCGTTGTCGCTTGGACAAAGGTGATGGATGCAGATCGCTTCGATCTGGCTTAATTCCGAGGCCAACACCGACTAATTTTCAAAAGCCCGTTCGCAAGATCGGGCTTTTTTGCTTTTGATTCTGATTTTGTTGAATATTTCCGCGCAATCTGACAACACCAGACGCGGGATATCGGCTACGCTGTTCTGTTATATTGAGATCATTTGGGCCTGAATCTGCAAGTCAATTTTTGAGCGACCAACGCCACAGGTGGCGGTATGGCCTGTGGCGCTTATCTTATAGCTATTGCAGACGTTCTAAAATAGCCCGCAGACCGCTTGCCATGGGCATTGGCCGCCGGGTTTCACGATCCACATAGACATGCACGAAATGGCCCTGCGCCGCGGCACTTTGCGCCTCACCGCGAAAGAGGCCAACCTCATAGATCACCGATGACGTGCCCAGCTTGCGCAGTTTGATCCCTGCAGTAACAAGATCAGGAAAAGCCAATTCGCTGAAATAGTGACAGCCTGTTTCGACCACCAAAAACACCCCATCGCCGCCCCGCAGATCCAATGCGCCCTGCGCCAACAAATGCCCATTCACAGCCGTATCGAATAGCTGGTAATGCACAGCGTTGTTCATATGCCCATATATATCGTTGTCGATCCAGCGGGTGGTGAGGGTCGAAAAGGCACGGTACTGCGTGCGGGTTGTCGGAGCGGGTCTCACCAGGCGGCCTCATAAATTTTCAGAGCCGCAGCCTCATCTACAGGACGCGGATTATTCACCAAAAGACGCGTTTGGTTCATGGCGTCGCGCGCCAGGCTCGGCAAAGCCGCACGCGCGATCCCCATCTCGCGCAAACCTTGCTCAAGCCCACACGCCTGGCTCAAATCCGCCATAGATTGGGCAAACTGGCGGGCCGCCTCAGCCACGCCCATAGACGGCAAAGCTGGGAAAACATGGGGCAAAAGCTCGGCATAGGCCTCAGGCGCAACCTGCGCATTAAACCGCAAGACATGCGGCAGAACCAAAGCATTCGAGAGCCCATGTGGGACTTTATAATGTCCTCCAATCGGATAGGCCAATGCATGCACAGCAGCCACAGGAGAATTGGCAAAGGCTTGCCCCGCAAGCATAGAACCCAAAAGCATGCCCGTGCGCGCTTCAAGATCATCTGGTTTTTGCACGGCGCGCAACAACATGCGGCCCATAAGTCCCAGGGCTTCGACCGCCAGCGCACGGCTGATCGGGTTGTTGTTGGCATTGACACTGGCATAAGCTTCAATCGCATGAACCATAGCATCAATACCGGTAGCAGCCGTCACATGCGCGGGCAATCCAAGCGTTAGTTCCGGATCAAGCAGGGCCAAATCCGGCAGCAGCAAGGGACTCACCACGCCC
>Ga0115545_1001224_pt1 | contig 13509 bp, 8 predicted proteins | sample COGITO_mtgs_1003_FD_87188 | JGI IMG/M metagenome (GOLD analysis project Ga0115545, IMG submission 87188) | Pelagic marine microbial communities from North Sea - COGITO_mtgs_100330 | ecosystem: Environmental > Aquatic > Marine > Epipelagic | place: Germany:Helgoland, sampling site Kabeltonne...
ACCGACTTCTCCTCGTTGCACAAGGCGCTCAGGATACGCAAGCGCATGGGCGTTGAGAGCACACTGAACAACTCAGCCGCCAACTCAAAAACGCGGGCGCCCTCCGGTTGAGATGCCTCCGCGACCGGGGTCTGCTGATTGGCCACTTGGTTATGTTCATTCATGCGCGAAATTGAATATAGTGATTAACAAATCAATCATAGCCCTTATCGCGCCCTAACTCAACTCAGCAAGGCTAGCGGGGAGTCCCCGTCTCGGTCAGCTACCGCCCACCAAGGCGGTTACCTGCGCCAAGGCGCTGGGGTCGTCCATGGTCGTGAGGTCACCGGGATCGCGCCCCTCGCAAACCGCTTGAATCGCGCGGCGTAGGAGCTTGCCGCTGCGGGTCTTGGGCAGCAACGTCACAAAGTAGATACGCGACGGTCTCGCCACTGCCCCCAACTGCTCGTCGACCACTTTCATGAGGGCCCCCTCGAGCTGCAGCTTGGCCTCAGGCGATGCGTAGGCATCGGCGTCCTTCAACACCGCAAAGGCCATCGCGACTTGTCCTTTCAGCTGATCCGCCACACCCACCACAGCCACCTCCATGATCGCGCTATGGCTCGCAATACTCTCTTCGATCTCACGCGTACCCAAGCGGTGTCCCGCCACATTGATCACATCGTCGGTGCGTCCCAAGATAAAGAAGTAACCATCCGCATCGCGAATGCCCCAGTCAAAGCTGCTGTAAACCAAGCGGCCAGGAATACTGCGCCAATAGGTGTCGACATACCGTTTGTCGTCTTGCCAAACCGTCTGCATGAAGCCCGGGGGCATAGGCCCCTCGATGGCAACCACCCCCTTGGTATTGGGCTCAGTGATGTCTTGGCCGGTTTGCTCGTCGATGATTCTGACGTCATAGCCATACATGGGCACACCCGGACTGCCTAACTTCGTCTTGCCCTCGGAAATACCATTTGCCAAGGTCAAAATCGGCCAGCCGGTCTCGGTTTGCCAGTAGTTGTCAATGACGGGGCGTTCTAATGCATCGGATATCCAACTCGCGGTCGGCGCGTCCAACGGCTCCCCGGCTAAGAACAGGCCTTTGAGGCTGGAAAGATCGGCATTTTTAATGAAGGCGGGGTCGTATTTTTTTAAAACGCGAATGGCGGTGGGGGCACTGAACATGACCGAAATTCGGTATTTCTCAACCATTTGCCACCAGATACCCGCATCGGGTCGAATCGGCAAGCCCTCGTACATAACGGTCGCCATCCCCGCAATCAGTGGCCCATAGACAATATAGGAGTGCCCAACCACCCAGCCGATATCACTGGTGGCAAAGTAGGTCTCCCCAGCTTGCCCCATAAAAATGTGCTGCATACTCGCCGCCAACGCGACTGCATAGCCCCCGACGTCACGTTGCACCCCCTTGGGCTTGCCTGTCGTACCGCTGGTGTACAAGATGTAGCTGGTATCAGTCGACGCCAACCACTCGCAAGGCACATCCGCATCGCGGTGGGCGGCCGACACCACGGCGTAGTCAAGATCACGCTCTGCTTGAAGCGCCATCGCACTCAGGCCCCTGTCAACCAGTAACACCTTAGCCGGCTTGTGCGCGGCCAAGAGAATGGCCTCATCCAGCAGGGGTTTGTATGGCACGACCTTCCCGCCACGAGAACCGGCATCCGCACTCACCACCACTGTCGGGGTACAGTCGTCTATGCGGCTGGCAAGGCTCACACTTGCAAAGCCACCGAACACCACCGAATGAATTGCACCAATACGTGCGCACGCCAACATGGCGAACGTTGCCTCGGGAATCATGGGCATGTAGATCAAGACGCGATCACCCTTCCCCACCCCCTGCGCTTTCAACACACTGGCCATGGTCTTCACCTCGGCCAACAACTCACGGAAGGTGTAGGTACGCTCGGTATCGGTCTCGGTTGATACGAAAATCAGCGCGTTTCTGTCGGGGTGCGTCGCTGCGTGGCGATCGACCGCGTTATGGCATAGATTGGTTTGCCCGCCCACAAACCACTTAGCAAACGGTGGCTCGCTGTTATCACACACCACATCAAATGGGCGCTGCCAATCGATCAGGGTGGCCTGCTCGCGCCAAAAAAGTTCAGGTTGCTCCAGGGATTCCCGGTATACCGCTGCAAAGTCGCGTTCAGCGCTCATGTCTATCCTAGCCTCAAAGGGGGTAACCGCCGGCGTCTGCTAACTTGCAAATGCGCACGATCGACCAATCAATAAACCAAGCCTCCATTATTGGGACCTGTCTTGCAGGAGACTGACACCTGCGGCACGTGCAGAGGCTTGGGGCGGTCGATGCCTACCGTACCATGCCATCCACGCTTTGTTAACCCGGTTTGTTAACCCGCTTTAATCAGCGTAAGTGCTTCTGAGAAATCGGGATGCTCCGCATCGCCCAACCACTCGAACGCGGCCATTTCAGTGGTGACAAGCTCAACGCCGTTACCTGCCAAACGGTCAAAAGCGGCGTCACTGTCACGCACATCGCGCGAGCCGCTCGCGTCGCTTACCACCCAAACCTCCAGCTCTTGCTCCACCAAACTCAGCGCGGTTTGGAGTAGACACACGTGCGCCTCGACGCCGGCTAATACGATCACGGGGCGGGTCATCTCAGGGGGCTCTTCAGCCGGCGCAGACTGGCGCAAATGCTTGGGCAGACTGCGCGCGTTCTTTCCATGCCCGGGCGTGCGCGCTACCGGCGGTTGCAGTCGCTGTAGCAGCCCCTCCGCACAGGCGTTGAAGGCGACCTTGTCCAAGGGTTGCGTGACCAATGAGGCCAAATCTGGCACGAATGGGCCCAATGCCGCGGCGCGCTGGGTGGTTGCCCAAACGGGAACGCCCATCAAGTGGGCTATGCGTGCCAATAACCGCGCCTTCCGGGTCACTCGCTCGCCGTCGTGAATTACGGGCATCAGCCGCGTTTGGTAATCGATAAGCACCAACTGACATTGATCTGCATCTAGTAACACGGAGCGTCCTTTCAAAATAAGCCTCTATTGTCAACCACCGCTCAGGGTCTGCCCGACCTTGGCGTTCACCTAAGAGCCATTTCCACCAAAAAACATCAAAATGCCAGCCTAAGTGATTGATTAAATTATTTTTTAAGTTATTATTTCTGTATGAGAGACAGGCTAACCTTAGACACTTCGCGCTGGCGCATGGGCTTGGCCCTGCTCTTGGTGTGTGCCTTGTCAAGCCTGCCTAAGCTGACATGGGGCGCGAACGGTGAACCGACCGACACGCTGCGACAGTTCTTGAGCACCAAGGGTTTAATCGCCCGCTGGCATCCCAGCAACAAAGAAGGACTCAGCCTCTCATCTCAGGTGTCCTTGAATGCCATCGGCCTCATCGGCGTGCCCTATATTTGGGGTGGATCCAAAACAAGCTTGGGGCTAGATTGCAGTGGCTTGGTCCAAGCGGTCTTCAGGCAGACCGCTGGCATCCGTTTACCACGCGTGTCCTCTGAGCAAGCTGCCGCCTCGCAGCCCATAGACGTAGCGGACATGCGACCAGGCGATTTGGTGTTTTTCAACACCATGCGCCGCCCGTTTAGCCATGTTGGCATTTACGTCGGTGACGGGAAGTTTGTGCATGCGCCCAAGCCAGGCGCTCGTGTCCGGATCAGCGACATGCGTCGCAGCTATTGGACGCGCCGCTTCGAAGCCGCCCACCGCGTGGCAACGCCGCCGCTAGCCGAGCAAGCCTTCGCGGAAATCGAGCAACCATAGACAGGGGACGGCGGGCACAGCCCGCTTATCACCTTGCCTATTTACGACGCGTGGGTGGCAAATCGGTACAGCTGCCATGCGCGACCTCTGCCGCCATACCAATGCTCTCGCCTAGCGTCGGGTGTGGATGAATCGTCTTACCGATGTCCACCGCGTCCGCACCCATCTCAATGGCCAACGCAACTTCACCAATCATGTCGCCCGCATGCGTGCCGACCATCCCACCGCCCAGAATCTTGCCATGACCGTGCGCTTCTGGTGAGTCATCAAACAGCAGTTTAGTGACGCCTTCATCGCGACCATTGGCAATCGCACGGCCCGATGCCGTCCAAGGGAAAAGACCCTTTTTAACCTTAATCCCCTGCGCTTTGGCTTGGTCCTCGGTCAAACCAACCCAAGCCACCTCCGGATCGGTATACGCCACACTCGGTATGACCCGTGCGTTAAAGGCCGCGCTGGCTAATTCGGCATTACCCTGTAATTCGCCAGCAATGACCTCGGCGGCCACATGCGCCTCGTGTACGGCTTTGTGCGCCAACATCGGTTGCCCGACGATATCGCCGATCGCAAAAATGTGACCCACATTGGTACGCATCTGAATGTCGACGTCGATAAAACCCCTATCCGTCACGGCAATACCCGCTGCGTCTGCGCCAATTTTTTTACCATTTGGAGATCGACCCACGGCCTGCAACACCAGGTCGTAGGTCTGTGGCGCTGGCGCACCCTCGCCCTCAAAGGTGACCTCAATACCCTCAGCCGTGGCACGTGCCGCCACCGTTTTGGTCTTTAACATGATGTTGTCAAAACGGTCTGCGTTCATTTTTTGCCACACCTTCACCAGATCGCGGTCTGCGCCCTGCATCAGGCCATCCATCATCTCGACCACGTCCAGGCGCGCACCCAACGTCGAATACACCGTACCCATTTCCAGGCCAATAATGCCGCCGCCCAAAATCAGCATGCGTTTAGGGACTGACTTGAGCGCCAGTGCGCCCGTGCTGTCAACCACGCGCGGATCTTCTGGCATGAAGGGCAAACGCATCGCCTGCGAGCCTGCCGCCACGATGGCGCGCTTAAAACTCAGCGTGCGCTTCACGCCCGTCAACGCCTGCGCCGAGCCCTCGGTCTCAGCCACCTCCAACTGGTGGGAGCCCACAAAATTACCCACGCCGCGCACAATCTCCACCTTGCGCATTTTGGCCATTGCAGCCAAGCCACCAGTCAGCTTGCCAATGACGGTCTCTTTGTGTGTACGCAGCTTGTTCAAGTCCACCTCGGGCGCGCCGAAGCTAATGCCCAAGGCATCAAAGTGCTTGACCTCGTCCATCACCGCCGCCACGTGCAACAGCGCCTTGGAGGGGATGCAGCCAACATTCAAGCAAACGCCCCCAATCGTGGCATAGCGCTCCACCACAATGACTTTTAAGCCCAGATCGGCGGCACGGAATGCAGCCGAATAGCCACCCGGGCCACCGCCCAAAACCAACAAGTCGCAGTCGGTATCGCTGGGCGCATCGACCGCCACCGCGGGCGCTCTTGCAGCTACCGCTGCGGGCACGGCTGCCTTGGCCTCTGGTGCGGCTGTGGTGTGTGCTGCGGTCGCAGCCGCTGCTGGGATGGCCGCATCCACTTGCGCTTCCACTTGTAGCAACACGGAACCCTTGGTGACTTTGTCACCGAGCTTGACAGTCATCGCCTTGACCACACCTGCGTGGCTAGACGGAATTTCCATGGATGCCTTGTCTGACTCCACGGTCACCAAAGACTGGTCCACGGCGACGGTATCCCCGACGTTAACCAAGACTTCAATAACGGCAACCTCGTCAAAGTCGCCAATGTCAGGGACCTGTACATCAATCAATGCCATATCAGCTCCTTACAGCAACACGCGACGGAAGTCCGCCAAGATTTGGCCGAGATAGGCGTTAAAACGTGCCGCAGCAGCCCCGTCGATCACGCGGTGATCCCACGACAAAGAGAGCGGCAACATCAAGCGAGGCTGGAAGGCCTTCCCGTCCCATACCGGCTCAGTGGTCGAACGGCACACGCCCAAAATAGCGACCTCTGGTGCGTTGATGATGGGCGTAAAGTACCGTCCACCAATGCCGCCCAAGCTAGAAATGGTGAAGCAGGCACCGGTCATATCTGCAGGGCCCAACTTGCCATCTCTGGCTTTCTTGGCCAGCTCGCCCATTTCTTGACTTATCTGAAGCACCCCTTTTTTATCGGCGTCTTTGATCACCGGGACCACCAAGCCATTCGGCGTGTCGGCGGCAAAACCAATGTTCACGTACTGCTTCATCACCAGCTGCTCGCCGTCCAGCGAGCTGTTGAACTCAGGAAACTTCTTCAAGGCCGCGACACAGGCCTTGATGAGGAAGGCCAGCATCGTGACCTTCACCCCTGATTTCTCATTTTCCTTGTTGGTCGAAACACGGAATGCCTCTAACTCGGTAATATCCGCATCATCGTGATTGGTCACATGAGGAATCATCACCCAGTTGCGGTGTAAATTAGCCGCGCTAATTTTCTTAATGCGCGAGCGTTCAATGCGCTCAACAGGACCGAACTTGGCAAAGTCCACTTTGGGCCATGGCAGCAAGCCCAGCGCCGCACCCGAGTCGCCGGCGCCTGAGGTTGCACCCTGCGCAGTCGTCTTCGCCGCCCCGCTCATCACGGCGCGGGTAAATTGCTGCACATCGGTTTGCGTGATACGCCCTTTTGCGCCCGAGCCTTTTACTTCTGCCAAGGGCACGCCCAGTTCGCGCGCAAACTTGCGTACGGACGGTGAGGCATACGGCAGGCTACCCGACGGCGCGACCGTCGGGTTGTGCGCGGCCACGCTCGCCGACGATGCCACCGGCGGCGCTACCGCAGCGACGGCGGCAGGCGCGGGCGTGGCGGCAACCGCTGGGGCGGCGGCAGGTGTCGCTGCAGCAGCTGCAGGGGCTGCAGGCGCGACACCGGCCACCGTAATGGCACCGATGAGATCGCCAATATTCACGACGTCCCCAATTTTCACGCTCAGCGCCTTCAACACACCCGCATGGCTGCTGGGAATTTCCATAGAGGCTTTATCAGACTCAACGGTGATGAGGGATTGCTCTTGCGTCACCGTGTCACCCACGGCGACCAAAATCTCGATCACGGCAACGTCTTTAAAGTCGCCAATATCGGGTACGTGCAACGCCACATCACCGGCTGGGGCAGCGGCAGAGACAGGCGCTGCCGGTGCTGGCGTGGGTGATGGTGATGACGTTGGTGCGGCAGCGACGGGGGGCGCGTCAGCGGCCCCTTCCAACTCCAACATCAACGAGCCTAGTTTGACCTTGTCACCCAACTTAACGTGGATCGCCTTCACCACGCCCGCATCGCTGGATGGGATCTCCATCGAGGCCTTATCGGACTCCACGGTAATGAGGGATTGGTCTTTCGTGACCGTGTCGCCCACCGCCACCAACAACTCGATCACCGCGACTTCGTCGAAGTCGCCGATGTCGGGCACATTCACTTGAATCATAGACATGTGTTTGTTCTCCGTTCCGTGCGTCGGTTAAGCGTACAAAGGATTGATTTTTTCCGCGTCGATACCGTATTTCTTAATGGCATCTGCGACCGTCTTTGCGGGCACTGTGCCCTCATCGGCAAGCGCCTTGAGTGCCGCTACGACGACGTAGTGACGGTTGACTTCGAAGTGCTCACGCAGACGTGAACGGAAGTCACTGCGACCGAAGCCGTCGGTGCCCAGCACGCGATAAGTGCGACCCTTGGGAATGAACGGGCGAATCTGCTCGGCGAAGGCCTTCATATAGTCGGTTGCGGCGACCACAGGGCCAGTGCTGGTGCTGAGTTGCTGCTCAACAAATGAGGTACGCGCCTTCTTCGTGGGGTGCAATAGGTTCCAACGATCAGCGTCTTGCCCCTCGCGGGTGAGCTCATTAAAACTTGGGCAGCTCCAGACATCGGCGCTAATGCCCCAGTCGTCTTGCAATAGCGCTTGTGCGGCAATGCTTTCACGCAGAATCGTTCCGCTACCTAGCAACTGCACCCGCTGCTTGCCCTTGGCACCTGGCTTGAGCAAATACATACCCTTAATAATCTGCTCTTCGGTGCCCGCCACCAAACCGGGCATGGCATAGTTTTCGTTGAGCAAGGTGATGTAGTAATACACATTCTCTTGGTTCTCCACCATGCGCTTCAAACCGTTTTGCATGATGACCGCAACCTCGTGGGCATAGGTGGGATCGTAGGAGACGCAGTTTGGAATCGTGCCTGCCAAAATATGGCTGTGGCCATCTTCGTGCTGCAAGCCCTCGCCGTTCAAGGTCGTGCGTCCAGAGGTGCCGCCCAGCAAGAAGCCACGCGCCTGCATATCCCCAGCGGCCCACGCGAGGTCACCAATACGCTGGAAACCAAACATGGAGTAGTACACGAAGAACGGAATCATGATCCGGTTGTTCGTGCTGTAGGACGTTGCCGCCGCAATCCAGGAGGCCATACCGCCTGCCTCGTTGATACCCTCTTGCAAAATTTGTCCGGCCTTGTCTTCCTTGTAATAGGAGACTTGGTCACGGTCTTGTGGCGTGTACAACTGGCCTTGGGGGTTATAAATACCGATTTGGCGGAACATCCCTTCCATACCGAAGGTACGCGCCTCATCGACCAGAATGGGAACCACGCGCGGGCCCAACTCTTTGTCGCGCAGCAGTTGCGTCAAGAAACGCACATACGCTTGGGTGGTAGAAATTTCCCGGCCGTCGGCTGTTGGCTCGAGCACCGCTTTGAACGCATCCAGCTCAGGGACCTTGAAAGACTCCTCCGCCTTGGGCAAGCGTTTTGGCAAGTAGCCTCCCAGCTTTTCACGCTGCGCATGCAGGTAGCGCATCTCTGGGGTGTCATCCGCCGGTTTGTAAAACGGCAGATCTTTCAGTTCGCTGTCCGGAATTGGAATGTTGAAGCGATCGCGGAAGTTGCGCACATCCTCGTCACTCAATTTTTTTGCTTGGTGCGCGGTGTTCTTGCCCTCACCCGCTTTGCCCATGCCGTAACCCTTCACGGTCTTGATCAACAGCACCGTGGGCTGGTCTTTCGTGTTCACCGCGCTGTGATAGGCCGCGTAGACTTTATTGGCATCATGGCCGCCACGACGGAGCTTGAAGATTTCCTCATCGGTCATCTTGGCGACCAGCTCTAACGTACGGGGATCCCGGCCGAAGAAGTTCTTACGAACGAACGCACCGTCGTTGGCTTTGAAGCCTTGGTAATCGCCGTCCAAGGTGTCCATCATGATCTTTTTCAGGGCGCCCTCTTTGTCCCGCGCTAACAGCTCGTCCCACTCAGAACCCCACAAGAGCTTGATCACGTTCCACCCCGCCCCGCGGAATTCACCTTCCAACTCTTGCACAATTTTTCCGTTACCGCGCACGGGACCATCCAAACGCTGGAGATTACAGTTCACCACGAAGATGAGGTTGTCCAGCCCTTCACGCGCAGCCAAGCCAATGGCGCCTAGGCTCTCAGGCTCGTCCATCTCGCCGTCGCCGCAAAACACCCACACCTTGCGGTTAGCGGTATTTGCGATCCCACGGGCATGCAGGTACTTTAAAAACCGCGCCTGATAAATCGCCATCAATGGGCCCAAGCCCATGGATACCGTGGGGAACTGCCAGAACTCAGGCATCAACTTCGGGTGCGGGTAAGACGACAGCCCCTTCCCACCCACCTCTTGCCTGAAGTTCAACAATTGGTCTTCACTCAATCGACCTTCCAAAAACGCGCGGGCGTACACACCCGGCGCACTGTGGCCTTGGATGTAAAGCAAGTCACCGCCGTGCTCCTCGTTGGCCGCGTGCCAAAAGTGATTAAAGCCCGCGGCAAACATATGCGCCAAAGACGCGAATGAGGAGATGTGTCCCCCCAAATCGCCCCCATCTTCTGGATGCAGGCGGTTGGCTTTCACCACCATTGCCATGGCATTCCAACGCATGTAGGCGCGCAAGCGTCCTTCTAGTTCCAAGTTACCAGGCGAGTGTGCCTCTTCGCCGGGCTCGATGGAGTTGACGTAACCTGTCGTTGCTGAGAACGGCATGTCCAAGCTCTGTTGACGTGCGTGCTCGAGCATCTCCTCCAGCAGTTGGTGGGCCCGCTCGGGTCCATTGGCTGCAAGCAGCGCGTCAAATGACTCCAGCCACTCGCGTGTCTCCGCTGCGAACTCGTCAGCCATTGCACTTATTTCAGGTTTATCGGACATGCTGTCTCCTTTGATATCAGCCCGTTTAATATGGGGATCTAGTCTGTTGACTTTTTTCAGTGTCGAAAAGTGTCCCACAATTCGAACTTTTTTTCAATATGCGCGATTGAATTTCATATTATGAACTTTCAACCCCGATTAACACCATCCATAACGTCGATCCAAAACCGCATCGAGGCCACCGATCTGCGACGTGATCGCTCTACACTTACCGAATGACTGCACCGACGCCGCCCGACCCAGATTCCCGCCCCCGCCAGCGGCAGGGACGCACGACCTTAAAGGTGCCAAGCCGCCTGTGGCGCCGCTGGTGGCGCGCGCAATCGACCGCCTCCCAAGACCGCGTCGCCACATTTGCCCCCTTGATAGCCGTACTCGTTTTCTTGCTCGCCATCGTGCTGGCCATTGGCTACCTGCGCATTGAAGAAATGGACAGAGAACAAGAGACGATTACCCGCGACGTTGCTTACGCCCAACAACGCCTCCGTTTGCACATCATCTCTGCACAAGACCAACTCACCAGCCTCGCTGGCGCGCTCACAACCAAACGGATAGGCACCAAGGCTTTTCAGGAACGCACGCCTGCTCTTTTTGCCACATCGCAAGACTTAGATACGGTGTCATGGCTAGACGCCAACAACCGCGTGATTGCGACGCAAAGCGCGCATACCGCCGCCTTGACCCGCACGCGATTTGTGGGCGATGTCATAGACAACGCGCGCAGCGCGGGCGGTCTGGACGCCGTCAAAGAATTACAGCAAACGATTTTTACCAGACCGATCGTTAACAGTACCACCTACAGCGGCATGGATGACGGCGCAAACTTCATGATTTTGGTACCCATCTTCGGCGCGGGCAAAGTCAAAGGCACGCTAGTGGGGGAGTTCTCTATAGAGGGGTTGTTGCGCTACGGCCTACCCGCCGAAGTGGTGACCAAGTACGCGGTTGCTTTGGTCGATAGTCAAGGCAATACGCTGGCGGGCAATGTACCGCCCCCACGCCCCATGCTGGGAGACTGGCTACCGTGGAAGGCTCAAATGCCAACCTACGAGCTGCCGGTATCACCGATTGGCAGCAGCCTCAACATCAAAGCCCGCACGTGGCGGACCTCACAAGGGGTCTTAGGTAGTGCGATTTTTTGGGTGATTGCCGCCCTCAGCGCGCTGACCATTTGGATGCTGATGGGGAACTGGCGCCACAACCGTCGGCGAGCAGAGGCACAACATGCGTTGATCGCGGAAACTAATTTTCGCCGTGCCATGGAGAACTCCATGTTGACGGGCATGCGCGCGCTGGACATGTCAGGCTGCATCACCTACGTCAACCCGGCGTTCTGTCAAATGACCGGCTGGTCTGAGTCTGAGCTGATTGGCCACTTACCGCCATTTCCCTATTGGCCTGATGAGGACCGCGCCATGCTCATGGGGCGCTTGGAGGACGAGCTGAAAGGGCGCTCCAACGCATCGGGGTTCGAGGTGCGGGTGCAAAGAAAAAACGGGGGTATCTTCGCGGCCCGTATGTATGTCTCGCCTTTGGTAGATCCCAACGGCGTGCAGACGGGTTGGATGACGTCTATGACCGACATCACAGAGCCCAAGCGCATCCGAGAGGAACTCAGCGCCGCGCACGAGCGCTTCACCACGGTACTAGAGAGCTTGGACGCGGCGGTGTCCGTCGCCAGCATCGGCGGGCACGAGCTGCTGTTTGCCAACAAGCAATACCGAAACTGGTTTGATGACCGCTCACTTGGCCACTACGCGGTCATCACGCAAGCGCAAATCGGTATGCGTGCGGAGGCACAGCGCAATGACGACAGTGAGCGCGTAGAGACCTCTGAACTGGGCGGGATCCCAACGACTGATTTATTGGAGGCCAGAGCCAACGACACCGAGGTCTACATGGAGCCACTGGGTCGCTGGTTGGAAGTCCGCTCACGATATATCAGTTGGGTCGATGGCCGCTTGGCACAAATCGTGATCGCAACAGACATCACCCTCAGGCACGAGGCGCAAGCACAAGCGGCGCTCCAAGTGGAGCGGGCACAAAATGCCAGCCGCCTCATCACCATGGGTGAGATGGCGTCCAGCGTCGCCCATGAACTCAATCAGCCGCTGACTGCGATTAGCAACTACTGCTCAGGCATGGTCTCCCGCCTCCGGACCAAAGGTATTTCAGAGGATGACTTAATCGTTGCGCTGGAAAAAACCAGCCATCAGGCTAAACGTGCTGGGCAGGTGATTGCGCGCATACGCGCCTTCGTCAAGCGCAGTGAGCCCAACCGCAGCCCGACCGATGTCAACGCCATGGTTGTCAGCGCCTCTGAACTGGCAGACATTGAACTGCGACGCCACCAAGTGCGGTTGATGCCGTATGTCGCTGAGCGGCTGCCCCTGCTCCCCGTTGACCGTATATTGATCGAGCAGGTCTTGGTCAACCTCATCAAAAATGCAGCAGAGTCGATACAGTCCGCTGGCCGCCCGGTCGGCCAAAGGATCATCGAGCTGCAAATTAAACCCAAGCGCGCGCAAGATCAAGATGGGGTGGAGTTTTTGGTTCAGGACAACGGAACCGGGATCCCGCCGGAGATACTGGGTCGTATATACGACGCCTTCTACAGCACCAAGGACGAAGGCATGGGCATTGGCCTGAAACTATGCCGCAGCATCGTCGAATCTCACCAAGGCCGAATGGCCGCACAGAACCTTTACAATGGAGAGGAACTTGCCGGGTGCTGTTTTAGCTTTTGGATCCCCACTAAACCATCTACAGACGCCACGTCTCTACCGCCGGCTGCCTCTCGCATAACGGAAAAAATCAAGGAATAGTATGAACCTGTCCTCTAAAAAAGGTACTGTTTACATTGTCGATGATGACGAAGCTGTTCGTGATTCCCTGCAGTGGCTGCTTGAAGGCAAGGACTATCACGTACGCTGTTTCGAGTCAGCCGAAGGTTTCCTCAGTCGCTATGACCCCAGAGAGGTGGCTTGCTTGGTCGCCGATATTCGCATGGGGGGTATGACGGGCTTGGAATTACAAGACCGCCTAACAGAGCGCCTGTCACCACTGCCTATTATTTTCATCACCGGCCATGGCGACGTACCTATGGCGGTTGAGGCGATGAAAAAAGGCGCGCTAGATTTTGTGCAAAAGCCTTTCAATGAAGACGACCTGACTGCCTTGGTAGAGCGCATGCTAGACCGGGCTCAAGAGTCGTTCGAGCAATTCCACCTCGCCGCCACACGCGATGCGCTGATGGCAAAACTAACTTCACGAGAAGCGCAGGTGTTAGAGCGCATCGTTGCGGGCCGACTCAATAAGCAAATTGCGGACGACCTCAACATCAGCATCAAAACGGTGGAAGCCCACCGGGCAAACATCATGGAAAAGCTCAACGCGAATACCGTCGCCGACCTACTAAAAATTGCCTTAACGCCAGCCGGTAACGCGAAGACAGCTTGAACACATGAGCGCCCAACTTATTGACGGTAAAGCCCTTTCCACGCAACT
>Ga0115545_1001229_pt1 | contig 13475 bp, 6 predicted proteins | sample COGITO_mtgs_1003_FD_87188 | JGI IMG/M metagenome (GOLD analysis project Ga0115545, IMG submission 87188) | Pelagic marine microbial communities from North Sea - COGITO_mtgs_100330 | ecosystem: Environmental > Aquatic > Marine > Epipelagic | place: Germany:Helgoland, sampling site Kabeltonne...
CAAGACTACATGAAAAACATGAAGCAAAATTTAAATCAAATAATCCTTGACCTTCGGACTCCCAGCATAATGGATCACTATTACAAATGGTAGCTCTTTTAATAGCACTTTTAATTAAATTATTTAAGTTTTTTGGTCTTGTTTGAGCAATTAAACCACCCATACTTCCTTCTGCACCTTCTGCTGTATATATAAGACAGCCATACATTTTGTAATTCTCATCATTGGACACAAATATTCTTTCCGATAAAGAAGCTGTTGGATAACCACATCTAAACTCTAATTCTCGCATTATCAAATGAGAAAATGTATGAACAAGATATAATTGCCAATTCATAACATTTGCAAAGTCTATAGAACCTTTGTTGAAATCATTAGCACCCTTCTGTAAATCAGCTAGCTTTTCATAAAAGTCCTTAATGATGTCATTATTATTTGAAAAATCTTTAATTAATTCATTATTAAATGAAAAGAAAATTCCTTCTCCAAAATTCTCAACTACTGGATAAACCAAGACATTCTCTTTTTTACTTCTAAAGATATCTTTAGGATGTGCATTTTCAGCATCTGCATCTATTGGAACTACTCGAGAAAAATCTAATTGAGCAGAAGTGATTTTCATGTTATCAATTCTTAAAACACGATTGAAATAACCTTTTGTTTCTTCTTTATCTAAATTTTTAGTGACATCTTTTACTTTTAAGTCTTTAGGATATTTAGTTAACAAAGCCTCTTCCTTATGAAATGCATTAAATTCATTAAATCTATAAATCATTTCTCGCTCTGAATCCAAAACTTCCGTACTTCCCTCTTCAGGAATGTCTGCTTTGAGATTTTTAATTTTGTTGTTTATTTCACCAGCAAGTGCAAAATCCTCATCTGAAACAGCTTTTTTCTTATCCTCTTCTAGTTTCATTATCTCAATAGCAATATCACTCTCAAATAATTCACTATGCAAGTATATACTCGACTTTATTCTTGAGTAATAAATATTATTACCCGTTGTTAAAGCAACCTTCATTGGTCTTTCACATTCACAAGATTCATAAGGTGGGTTTTGATTTCTTGCATTTCTATCACCTGAATGATATTGAATATCTCCTGTAACAACTTCCCAAGGTTTATGACCAGGGCATTTAATTTTTGTACTCATTATCCCTTTTAGTGAAGTACCCTGATTGCAATTTGTGCATTTTAACCACTTCCCTTCAAACCCCGAGGCATTACCTGAATTTGATTTTATTGTAATATTAGGTTTATTACAACAATCTTGATTCTCAAATAACCTAACTGGAACGTCTTCAAATATGGCTAATGGTTCTTCTTTTCGCCATTTTAAAAATTTTGACCAAGGAAAATCACTAATATGTCCATGTTCACAAAGTAATATCAGGTTATCTTGCTTTAAATTATGACCTCTGCCTGTTTCTTTATTAAAGCCATATTGTGGAGGATGGAATTTTTGACCATAACTATCATAATTTTCTTCTCTAGACACCCATTTTTTATACCATTCAGCATAAGGTTTGTAATTATTATAATTATCTGCAAACACTTTAGGCATATAAGTGCTTGGAATCGCTATTTCTTCACCCTTATTTTTAATTTTATTACTGTGAGTAACCATCTCAATATCAGGTATTAATACGAGGTATTTCAGGTTTGGCAAATCCTTACCTAATTGCAAAGACTCTAATAGTCTATTGTCATTTGATATTCCAATATTCCCATTTCTTTCTCTTCTGGCAGCATAACTAACCTCTTTATACATTTCCTCTTCTGGTGTTGGCCTTTCAACAAACTCCTTATGAATTTCTAAAACCCTTTTTAAAAATCCCCACTCTTCAATACATGAGATAATAATACTTCCATATTGTGTGTGTACTAAAGACCCAGGACCTCCATAAGCAGAAAGCAATTTGTATTTGCTGATTGATTCGTTTGCAGCATTATTTTGGATATATTCTTTTCTAGCCATAATTTATTGTTGAACGGTTTTTATAACTGCAGAAGCTCCTATTTCTCTCAAAGAATACGAAACTTTCCAATGATTTGGATAATTATCATCCGTCATACTAGTAAATAATGATCTTAATCTTTCTTCGTGAATGCGGTAATTTAAATCTACAGGTTGAGGCATGCCATCAATTAGCGCAATCCACTTTTGAAGTAATTCATTTAATTTAAAATCAATATCATCAACTTCATCTATAGATATTATACCGTCAATTGTAGATGTTACTCCCGCTTTTCTTTCATTCAAATGTTTGTCTAATTCTTCAGCATTGTTGTGGATTTCTTGTACTTCTGATTTTATTAACTTCTTAATAATATCAATTTTATCATTATCTATATCTCTTGCGGAATTATTATTCATTAATCCCAATTCTCTGTTGTGACGAATGATAACAATCGCATACATGGCCAAATAGCGATCTAAAGCTTTACTTGCAAATGGAGTTACAGAAATTGGCTCGACATAACTGTAAAATTTCTCATGAAATTCCTTGAACTTTTGATAATGCGATATATCCCTTGATCTATATGGATGATGAACGGTAAAAACAATACCATCTTCATCTCTTGCAACCCTACTTGAAGCCTGTATATACTCTGCAATATTTCTTGGCATAGAATTAATTACAATAGTATTAAAACGGGATACATCTATACCAACTGATATCATATTGGTAGAAATAATAAATTCTGGTGACTTAATTACTTTTAATTTTTTTGAGCCCTCTATAGCTTCTAAAAGAGTCCACTTTTGTTCAATATCAGCTAAATTAGTTTTAACCTCTTCTCCAGATAGTCTTCCTGTTAATTCAGAATACATAATTTCTTTTTCCTTCCTAATCAATTTATCTAAGAAGCTCCAAGGAATGGTATTCTTTATGACATAATTAATATCTCCAGGCAAATAATGATCTAATTGTGACTGAGCCTTTCCAACATCTTTTAGACTGTTATAATAGGAGAGCGTCGTATGGTAATAATCAAAAACTTTTTCAAGTTCATCAAGAATTTCTGGAGTTTCAAAAACTTCATCAATTGTATATTTTTCTTTAAAATATTTCAGCCGATGGCTTAAACTAATGGAGATAATACGCAATTGCATCCATACTTGTGTTTTACCAATAGGCAATACACCTACATATTTCCTTTTTGATTCATACTCCAATTTATTATCTTCATTTACTTTCCTTTTATAAAATGCAAAAAATGAATCGTCACATGTAATTCCTTGTTTTGGAAAAATTTCAGATCTTCTATTGAACAAAGCAAATATCTGTTTATCCGTATTTCTAGTTGTTGCAGTTGAGGTAACCACTTTAGGTTTTATTTTTTTACCACTATCATCATAATAAGTACATAGGTAATCAATTCCTTTTTCAAACAAACCCACTGAAGAACCTAATGGTCCCAATAGAAGATGTAGTTCATCTTGTATTATTAATTCTGGGGGTAAACAATCTATCTGATAACCTTTGCCAAATAATCTCTGAGAGTCTTTACTTCTGTTGCCACTTTCTGTAGATACATAATTTGCTAGTGCAGCAAATTTATCAACTGTACCGAACAATAAAGTTGGAGGGTATTTATAGATATCATCATCAAATATTCTAAATGGTAAACTTTTTGCGTTAGAAGCCCTTCGACTGTGAAAAGTACAACCTTCTGAATTACAGGCGATATTTAATTGATCATTAATCCCATAATCTCCAATATGATTTGGTTTAATATTGTTTAAATCTTCATCAATAAACAAACCTCCTCCACACCAAGGACAATCTGTGAATGGTAGTTTTGTAGAAATAGGATTCCCATTATTAATTTGTTCAGAAATATCATTTAGTGTATCCTTCATTCCCTGGCTATAACTTGTTGAATCCCAGCCATTTGGCAAAGAATCTCCACCGACAAACAAACCAATAGAAATACGTTCATCTCCTAAATAAAAATTTTGCGGTAAAGAGAATTCATCTTTTCGAATGACTTCTAATGCAAAAATTAAAAGGGTAGCCCTTTGAAATTGCTGAAGCGTTAGCATTCTTAGGGTATAACGCATAAGTACAGTTGTGCCACAGCCATTTACTCCTTTGGTAAATCTTCTTAATGAAATCGCAAAAGCGATTATTCCTAAATAAGCCTCAGTTTTACCACCACCTGTGGGAAACCAAACCAAATCTGCAATTTCGTTTCTTTCAGGCCATCCTGTTCCAAATACATCCTCAACAGTATGGTCTTCTTTATTAGGTTTTACAAAGGCATCTATGTTCAGTAAAATAAATGCCAACTGAAAAGAACGCCATTTGTATTCAGTTTCTTTTCCATTCTTATCATAAATCTTCTCATTAGAATAAAAATCTTCGCTATTTTCTTTATTTGGAACAAATGGATTGTTCTTTTTACATTCAATACTATGATGCAACTGCATAAACATAGCTGTATTCATCGTTCTGAATGCTGCCATAGCTGAACTATCTCTTTCAAGTAAAGTTATGTTCCTTTTTAATCGATTATAGTCGTTTCTACAAGCTAATAATTGTTTATTAAGTAATACTCTTGACGCATCATCAATAGTTTCATTATTTAGCTCTTCTTGTTTGTCTTTAATCCACGAAACAAAAGTACCTTCTTCATTGCCATAAGCATCAATAAATGAATTTAAACCAATAATAACGTCATTATCTTCTATATCACTCAAAGTAGATAAATAACGCATTGACAAAATACTATCATCTAAAATCCTATCCTTAATATCGTTATCTTCAATTTTACTCGGTTTGAAATCGACAGAAGGTGTTTCTTGACTAGGGAGAAAATTAGATGAAACGAAATTTAGACCATCCTCTGTGCCCCAGTTTACGGATGTATTATATCCTTCTCCAAAGTCAATATAGTTTCTGTATATCAATTTGTTAAAACTATCTTCTTCATCAAAATCTAACAATTGAGGAGGATTATACTGTAAAAGACAGGATTCTACTTTTTCATGGATTTTTAATTCAACACCAAAAAATGATAATTTATTGGCCTCATTTTTTTTGTTTAATTGAGGAGGCTCATTCATTTCTAATTTATATTCATTGACATTCTCAATTAGTAATTTTACATAAACTTTATTCTCATCTACTTTTGGAATGTAGTATTGAACATAATATACTAAGCTTTCTTTGTCCTTCTCTTCAATTGCTTTTCGCTTTTCTCTTTGAATTTTTTTTCCAATAATCTTTGGCAAAATGATGTCCTTTTTAAATTTTTTAGATTGCCAAATTGGTGAAGGGTTCTGTTCTTTAAGTATTGTTTTTAAGTCTGTTGTAATTTGTAATAACTGATTATAAATCTCTAACTCTTTAATTAAGAATTTATATTTAGAATAGTTTCCTATTTCATTTTCTAAATTTCTTTGAATAAAGTTGCTAATTGTGTCACTGTAAATTGTAAAAACATTGGTATGGGAATACTTCGTGTCTGAGATAGAGTATAACTGCATCTTACCATCCTCAAATCCAAAATACTTTATTCCATTTTCATATTTTAGTTCAACTATTTCTCCTTCACAAGATTGCGTTAAAACAGAAATGAATTCTTCTTTTACATATGCATTTAATAATTCATAATCAATAGCGTAAATATCATCTTGCTTAAAAATTTTCTTAGGATAAATAAAAAGATTATTGTCTTTTTCTTCTAAACCAAAAGCTGAAGTCAAATATTTTGTAACGTTATGTTTTATTTGATCCTTATATTCTTTTACGTGTATTGCAATTTTATTTTCTAGTAAGATTTTCTTATTCGAAACATGTCTGTATTTTCTATAAGAAAGTGAAATTTGTAGATTATCATTAATATGCTTGGTTTTGTCAAAAACAAATGACAATCCGAAGGTATTAGGATAGTTTTGCTGTTTTAGAATAATATTAGATGAGGTGTCTTCAGTAATGTTTTGGTCATCTGCAGAAGTATTAGAAGTTCCTTCGTCATTTTCAATGATTACTTCGTTAACATCTTTGATATTTGATGTTTCACTAGATTGAGTAGTTACTGGAAATAGAATTGCAGAACTGTATTGATAAGCTGGAACCTCTGGAATAATTTCTTCAAAATTTTGTAATGCTGAAACTTGAGATAAATCTTTACCATAATACTCTGAATTTTCCCAATCTTTAAGAAAAAAGTATTTTTTATTATAAGATCCTGGGCCTATAATCTGTTCTTTAACATAATTTTCTAAACTATCTCTTTTTTCTATAAACTTATTCATTCCTAATAGTTTTAACTTCTGTTAGTGTAAGTTGATTTAATATTGTTGTAATAATAGATTCTGAAATTTCCCTTATCTCAGTGGAATCAGTAGTTCTAAAAATAGAATTATGGTGGCTCACTATTTTTGAAACTGAATTAAGAATTAATGAATCTTCAATTGTTCCTATCCAATTATTTTCTATTAGGAGCTCTATAATTTCCTTATACATCAGCTTTAATTCATTCTGCTTACTTCTTCCATAATATGCTATAAATGATAACTGCTGATCTGAATGATTAATATTTAAGAATTCACAAATTATGCCCCAATCCTTTTTTCTTTTTGGAATGATTGAAGGTTTACTGAGATGCGTTTCAATCAAATATTTGTTTTTAAAATGATACTGTGTCTCTATAGACAACCCTTTGTTTATTAGCACGTTATGAACATTTTCTTTTTTAAACAATCTATTTTGATAATTTAAAACTCCTTGTGGGTAATTAACCAATTTATCATACAAATCAGTTGATTTATACAACTCTGAAATATCAGAATTTCTTAGCATATAATCACCTACTTTTAAAGCAGAAGCTTTAATATAAATCAGAGAATCTTTTTGTAATAGAATTTTCTCGTTTGATGAGATAATTATTTTTTCATTTATAATAACTTCCTCCTTTACAGGATCAATTTCAGGATTAAAAATCTCGATTTCTTCATCATTAGTGTATTCTAAATCGTCCTCATTTGCGTTTTCTACTTCTATTTCATCTTCTATTTCTTCTTTATATATACTTCTGTAGTTTTTTAAGTCAGATTTAATTTCTTCAATTATATCTGTTCTTAATTTTTCTATGATACTCTTATTATTATTATAATTATCGTCCAACACTTCTCTTAATCCCATAATCATTGGTGAAAAATGGAAATCGTGTAAATGAAGCTTAATCCAAGGGTTATATCCATAATATAAAAAATCTGGCACCACAACATTTACCTTTTTGCTCTCACTACTTTGACTTTTATTAATCAAATCAATTTTATTAAATGAATCAAGAACTATTATATTTTCTGAAACTTCAAAATCCATGGTGTCAATAAATTCAACACTGGAGTTTAAAAAGTTAACATGATTCTTAAAATTATTAAACACAAATTCCAACCTTTTCTTTCTATTACTCTTTAACTCCGGAAATAGAATCTTTGTTGAATCGGTAATAACTTTTTCAATCCAATTTAGTTTAAGCAATTCTTCAATGATTTGCTCTACAATTTTTATAATAGGCTTTTCGGCAACTGCAGGAAAATCTTTTTTGAATTGATTAAGCCATTGTTCTTTGGTTAAAGAATCATTTAAAAAAAGCAACCAATATTTAGGAAAAGGTGTTGTAAATTTATTAAATCCTAAATCTATCCATTGACCTTTAAAGGATTTGAATAAATCATATAACTCTTTATTGTGACCTGTATTGATTACATTGTACTCTAGGTTAGATTTTAATTTAGTTTCATCCTTTAATAGAAAAATATCGTTTTCTAAAATATCGTTGTATGCAAAGCGATTATTAAAAACTAATTTAAATTTCTTTTTAGCTGTATCAATTAAGTAAGGATGTGGTTTTTTAGAATATGGGTATTTTACTATGAGACTATGGTGCAGTTTTTGATTTATAAGTTGCTCCTCTAATTCCATTGCGGAATCATCATCCAATGCATTATCAACTAACAATAAATTTTCTGAAATGAAGTCATTTGAAACATTATCTAAATTATTGAAAACTAAGGTTTTTTCCTCTATATCAATATGTTGAGGAAAGTCAATAATTCCTGAATTACGAATACTTTTGTATAATTCAAATGTGTTGATGATTGTTTTTGGCTTATTGAACCGTAAAACTTCTTCCTTTTCAAAAACAGGTAAAAAAGTATCTAATTTAGTAAGCGTATCTTCTCCCCATAAAATAAGACCTTCATTTTGTTTGATATAATCCAATGTTAATTCATGCATTGGAGTTTTTGACGAATGATTAAATATATCAAATAGACAGGCACTTTCGAAATCAGTTAGTTCCTTTTCCTTCAGAAGATTAAAAACAATGGTGAAAGCTCTAATGTAACTATAAGCTAATCTTAAAAGCTCATTAGAATAATTGGGTAAATACAAAGAAATTTTTTCTTCTTCTGATTTTAAAAAGCAGAAATACCAAGACCCTATCATTTCTAATTCATCGTTATTTTCTTCTTTTAGAAAATCAATAATTACATTATGGATTTTTGTAAACTCTATTTTTTCCATAAAATTATTTTAACGGCATCCATTGCTCTTGTGACAGCTACATAGTTTTGTACTTTAGACTTTTCATGTAATTCATTCGTTATTAAGTAGACAGATTTGTTTTCTAAGCCCCTATATTTAATTGGTGTTGTAAAGCTTATTTTAGGAGATGGGATGTTGATGTTATTATCTATGAGTTCCTCTAGCTCATCTTTAAAATAATCCACTGAGATTTCTTTAAAAGAAGTAATTAATGTGCTATGTATTAAAATTATTTTTTCTGAGTTTAAGAATATTCGATCATCAATAATTTCTTTAATTACTTTTAACTTATTCTCAAGCGATGCAACAATCTTGTCTTCTTTAGTTTTTTTACTGTAGAGTATATTATTTGATATAGTTATAATGTTTTTATTCTGTCCACATCTATACGTTTCATCAAATAAATAATGTGTAAAACCATTCTCAATATAAAAATCAGTATAAAAAGAGATATCGTTAAAATTGTAAATGACTGTTTGTTTTGGATCATAAAGAACTAATAATTTAGGATATTCCATTTTTTGTTCAAATTTTTCTATAAGCTCAAATAACCCCTTATTAAAATATTCTTGAGCTTCATCAAAAATGATAAAATCTATTTCATCTGACACTTTTTCATTTATGGCATTTTCAGAGTAGACTTTAAACTTTATCAAACTATTATCCATCTCATAATCTCTAATTATAGCATGTTCAATTTTCGATTTCATTAATTTATTAGCACAGTAATAAATCCCTTTTTGTTGCATTAAAATATTTTCAGCTAAAAACTTTTTTGCAAGTACAGTCTTTCCTGTACCAGGAGCACCTTGAATAATTACTTTTCTGTTTCTTTTTAAACCTTTTAAGGTTTCATAGTTTTCCTTTAAAATAATTTCTGAATTAATTCTTTCAGGATTATACCCATAGGAGGTTTGGGTAGGAAACAACTGAGATTTTAAGGATTTTATTTTTTTCGAAGACAGTTCTGGATATTTCTCAAATCTTTTTTTTATTATTTTTTCATTATTCCAACTTGGGTTAAGTTCTCTTAATATTTTACTTCGTGAATCTTTAGCTAACTCTATTAAAAAGTCAAAGAAGATTTTATTTATGGCCATCTCATCTTCAACTTCGCTTAAGCTTATAAAATCTCTCTTTGAAAAAAATAAATGTTTATACCCTTCTAATTGTGGGCCTCTTAATTCAAATCCTGACTCATGTGGTAATACAACTGCTCTATAAACAAAAACATTCTCATCAATCAATTCTTTTAGTGTATGAGTATATTCTTTTGCTTGATTAAATGGGTTTTGTGTTACGTAACCATTTAGATTCTTTTTATTAAAAGAAATATATTCATCGTTACAGTTTACTTTTAAACCACCACCCTTAACCTCAATAATCAATATTCCATATTTAGATAACAACAAAAAATCTATTTGTCCTTCGACTTTTTTCTTACAAGCTGGATGTGTTGACAAGTTATAATCATGTTTTAAAAACCAATTTTCATTTTCTAATAATTTATACTCATTAAATTTTAAAAACTGTTTATAAAGCCAAATTTCTCCAAAAAGCGGCGAGCCATCTTTATTAGTAATATTTTTTTTTAAATTGTTTTCAGGGTAATTATTTAATAATTTTACAGCCATAATTGGATTTAGAGATTAAATAAAGAAACAAAGCAATAAGTTATTTTTTTATTAAGCAACAATATAAAGAATAAAAATGTTAATAATAATATTGTTTAATCTCTTAGTTAGCAATTGTTTTAGTCATAAATTTGAACTATGAGTAAAAACAAAATTAAGATAGCAGAATTATTTGCTGGAGTTGGTGGATTTCGTCTTGGATTGGAAAAGAATAATTATGAGATTGTTTGGAGCAACCAATGGGAACCGTCTACAAAAATGCAGCATGCTTCTTTGGTTTATGAAGCTCGTTTTGGGAAAGAAAATCACTCAAATGAAGATATTTCGGCAGTACCTACATCTGATATACCAGATCATGATTTATTAGTAGGAGGCTTTCCTTGTCAAGATTATTCAGTGGCCACAACTTTACATAACTCAAAAGGTTTAAAAGGCAAAAAAGGAGTTTTATGGTGGACTATTCATAGAATACTAGAAGAAAAAAAGAACAAGCCTAAATACCTCTTTTTAGAAAATGTAGACAGACTTTTAAAATCACCAGCAACACAAAGAGGGAGAGATTTTGCTGTTATGCTTCAAAGCTTAAATGATTTAGGCTATGCCGTTGAATGGAGAGTAATAAATGCGGCAGAATATGGAATGCCACAAAGAAGAAGAAGAATTTTTATTCTTGGCTATCATAAATCTACAAGCCTTTATAAACGTCTTAAAAAACATGATAAGATTTCTTGGCTAGATAGCGATGGAACTATTGCAAAGGCTTTTCCTGTAAAGGAAACACATACAGTTAAAGAAGTTGAATTAAAAGGAAACCTAGTAGAATTAACCAATAACTTTAATAAAGAAGGAAAGTTGTCTCCTTTTCAAAATTCCGGATTATTAATAGATGGAAAAGTTATCACGGTAAAAACTGAAGCACATTATCAAGGAAAACACACTGTACTAAATGATATACTACAAAACGGTGAGGTTACTGGTGATTTCTTCATCGAGGACGGACCATTAAAAAAGGTAAAGACAGTTGTAAATAAAGATGATAGTTTGAGAACTATTTCTACAGAAAAACAGATGTGGGAATATTTAAAGGGCGCAAAAAAAGAAAAACGAAGAACCAGAGATGGATTTGAATATAATTATGCTGAAGGTGGCATGATTTATCCTGACGCATTAGACAACGCCTCTAGAACAATAATTACAGGAGAAGGAGGTAAATCACCTTCAAGATTTAAACATGTAATTGATACTGAAAAGGGATTAAGACGACTAACACCTATTGAATTAGAAAGACTAAACATGTTCCCAGATGATCATACTAAATTAGATGGAGTTACAGACACTAAACGTGCCTTTTTCATGGGGAATGCCCTAGTAGTTGGTGTTATTGAAAGAATTGGAAAAGAACTTTATAAACAAATCAATGAATAATGTTTTTAATCCAAAATCAATAAATTCGATAGTTACTTATGCTAAAAAACTAAAGAACAAAACTTTAAGACAAGCTTGTGGAGCTGAGATTGAAAGGCACGATTATAAAGGAAAAGGAAATTTTGGGCAATTAGTTGAAAAGTTCTATTTCGGCTACGAACCTAACTCTAAGGCGGAGGCAGATTTTGTAGATGTTGGCATGGAGTTAAAATGTACTCCATTAAAAACTTTAAAAAACGGGAATTATCAATCAAAAGAAAGACTTGTCTTAAATATTATTAACTATCTAGAAGTTCACCAAGAAAAATTTGAAACGAGTTCGTTTTGGAAGAAAAATGCTCATTTACTTTTGGTATTCTATTTACAGGATAAAGAAAAAGATTTACTTGACTACTTAATCAAACTTGTTGAGGATTGGGAATACCCAAATCAAGATTTAATAATAATAAAGAAAGATTGGGAATTAATTAATCAAAAAATAAAAGACGGTAAAGCACACGAATTATCAGAAGGAGATACATTTTATCTTGGTGCATGCACTAAAGGATCTACAGCAGCAAAATCATTAAGAAAACAACCTTTTAATCAAATTAAAGCAAAACAAAGAGCCTATAGTTTAAAGCAAGGCTATGTAAATCATATAATTGCAAGTATCGCTCAAGAGGAACAAGAAACGTTTGGTAAAATTCTAACAAAAGAGTCTATACTTACTCATTTAAAATCAATAGAAGAAATTGTAATTTCTAAGTTTGAACCCTACTATGGTAAAACACCAATAGAAATTGAAAATATTTTTAATCTTGAATTAAATAGAAAAGCAAAAAGTTATTTTGCTAACCTAACTAAAGCTATTTTAGGAATTGGTTTAAATAAGAAAATTGAAGAGTTTGAAAAAGCAGATATCCAAGTAAAAACAATTCGACTAAAAGAAAACAACCTACCTAAAGAAGATATCTCATTTCCAACATTTGAATACCAAGAACTTATAGATACCCCTTGGGAAGATTCAGATTTAAAGAATATATTAGAAAGCAAATTTTTCTTCGTGTTTTATCAATTTGAACAAGAAAAATTAATCTTAAGAAAAGTAAAGTTTTGGAATATGCCCTACGCTGATGTTCTGGAAGCAAAAAATGTTTGGAAAAAAACGGTAGAGACAGTTTCGAATGGAAAAATAGTAAAAGAAGTAACTGAAAAAGGTATAAGAAAAACTTATTTCCCAAAGAAGACAGAAAACAAAGTCAGTCACGTTAGACCACACGCACAAAATCGAGATGACACTTATGTATTACCGGTTGAAGATAAGTTGACAGGATTGACTAAATACACAAAACATTGTTTTTGGTTTAATGCAACTTATGTAAGAAATGAAATATATCAAAAATAGTACAGATAACAATAGATAAACTTATCTATACTAAATTCACATAGCATATAAGAATATGCCAAACAAAGAATTAGATGACCAATACAAGAACAGCAAAAAAAGCTATGAGGTTTTCTATGACCATGATGATGAAACTGAGGTAACTCAATATAGATTTCACCTAGAAGATGATGATCCAGAGATAAAAAAATAATTGAATATTATGAAAATGATGAGATGTCAATATATACTGAGACTACAACCGAAAATTCTGTTACTATAGTCAAAGCATTTAGCATAGATGGGTATCTAATATACGAGGACAAAACATATCATGATGCCGATGGTAATGATGTGCGACATGAACATTGGGTTAAAAGTGAGGTTGGCACTTTGTATGATTGCTATGATGACACTGGGGCAATAGATATTGATATCGCTGACACAGACAAAACACCATCCTAAAACTTCTAAGAGAGCAAC
>Ga0115545_1001240_pt1 | contig 13409 bp, 13 predicted proteins | sample COGITO_mtgs_1003_FD_87188 | JGI IMG/M metagenome (GOLD analysis project Ga0115545, IMG submission 87188) | Pelagic marine microbial communities from North Sea - COGITO_mtgs_100330 | ecosystem: Environmental > Aquatic > Marine > Epipelagic | place: Germany:Helgoland, sampling site Kabeltonne...
ACAGATTCACTCGAGAAACGAGGATAGTTTAACGTTCTTCCAACGCCTCGCCCTAATCTTTGCTCTAAGGCTCGTAAGTTCGTATTATATGGGGATGCGTAAAACCCTCCTTTAGAATTTTTATTTCTTCTCTCCGACCAAATAACAGGTTCAAAACCATAGTCTTCTAACGTTAAGTTATTTCGTGTTACATGAGAACGGGGATTTCGACTGTTCGGTAATGGATTCCCTATTACAATTTCGTCGAAAAGGTGTGGGATGAATAAGACCCTTACAACTTCGGAACCTTCAGGAGTTTCTTCCCACGCAGGTTTGAATTCAGTGGAACGGATGAGGCCTGTCACCTTAGAACTAGCGGTCTGATGATTAAAGGCATACTTGACACACTCACCACAAGCGCACTCCCAGTCTGCGTTGTGTCGCTCCCATCGTTCTGTTGGATAAGGGCGTTCCCAAGTGTAAAAGTAAACTGTCTCGGGAATTTGCTCAGATTCATTAATTTCTCCACTGCCAAAGAAATCAAACATTCCTTCCCTTATGCTAGATAGTTTTCGTGTTCCACGATATAAAGTTTTGAGATTTAAAATATCATCCAACTGCAGGGTGTTAAGGCTGTAACGATTACGACGGAAGTCGATTAAATCTTCAACTGGAACAGGTTGCCAAGTGTATTGAAGTGACCAATCTCGACTGGATTCACTGCGGAAAGTTTCGGCTTCCTCGGCTACATACGTTTTGACGTCTTGTAACTGCCCCTGTATCTCGAACGGCTCAACGGAATGCCAATCAGTAATCTTATTAGAATTAAAAGGTTTGCCACCTGGAGGAACGGCTAAAGTAATGTGAGGTATCGCATTTCGGGATGGATATCCCGACACGGCGACAGCAATGGCATCATCGGACTTACCAACGGCGGTGACAGTTAGGGTGACCTCCGTACCTAAGTCGGCTTGATTCGGGATTGATTTTCCGAGCGAGACCGTCATGTGATGTGCATACCGAGTCCAATCCTCAGGAATATCGGATTCGAAACGGGCTAAGAGTTGTTCGGAAGTAGCCTCATCGAGGATAACTCCTGCATAAGAGATACGCTCGCGAGTGCCTACTTCTTCTGCTGAAGATTCCGTATAAGTACATATTCTTCCATCAAAACAATGTCTTTCACCACCGATGAAATAAGGACAAGCGCCATACTTGGCATGTACATAGTCAATTTGTTGGTCTACAGTCCAATTGGGGTCTTCTTCTGATTTCTCACCCATTATAAAATACATATGTTCGATATGACTTGGCGGGACATGTTTATCTGTGAAAAACTCTTCAAAACCATAATATTTAAAATCTAATCCTTCGGTTTTAATCCTTAGAATCGCATTATCTTCTAAATAAGACATTGGTGCAATCAGAGCAGCATAAATCCTTGCCTTATTGTTAGTGGTCGCCCAAACTTTAGGGCCACCAACTTTTTCATCATATCTCTCTTTTCCGAAAGCATGAATTGAAAGTTCACCAATACGTGGTTCTAGGCCATGTTCCATAATGGACTCTAGATTTTTTCCTGGTGTAGCATGATATACGAATTCAGGAATGTCTTCAGAACTTTTATCACTCTCGGCCGCATAATAATTCAAACCCTCATCCCAATCCTCAATATCTCCTAAAATGATGGCTTCCGTTATCTCGGATAATCGCTCTCCGAGTGCAGGTCCTGGTTCAATTCCATACCTATCGGCCACCGTCATGGCATAACCTTTAGGAGGCTTACCCTTATAACGTTGACGATAAGGTGTGAAATAGTCTACTAAATCGAGACGATTTGTATACTCCAACATCATCATCAATTCTGCATAGTAAGGACTCGTCACAATAGCCACAACGTCACGAGGTTCTTCAGATTCTAACGCCACAGGATACAACGCAATTAACTCCGCAATCATATCAGCCTCGGCCTTGGAGAATGAAATCGGACCCCGACGATACTGTTCATTAAACTCCTCCTTTGTGACTACGTTCTTAAAGAGTAAAGCATATGCGATTGAAGGTTGCCAAGGTCGAGGAGTATAATTAAATTGAGACGGGTATGATTGGTCAACCATAGAATAACTTTGAATATCTGCTATAAATGAAAACTTAGGGTCTCCCCCACCATAACCACGGTCACCCCAATAACCACCTTGATACTGAGGAATAATGGTTTCTATAATGCCTATATTGACTAAATCATAAACTCCTTCTTCTAATTTTAAAATAGAGTCTAATTCTCGACGAATACGCTCAGAAGATAAAGTTAGTAACTGTGACAAGTTCATGCCAATAGCCTCGCCTAACTCATCATCAATCTCTAAGCCATAACGGCTAGCAAATCTAACTGCTCTCAAGATTCGTAACGGGTCTTCTTCTAATCGCTCACTGGCATCGCCAACTGATACAAGTTGACCAAACTCAATGTCGTCTACACCCTCGTGATAGTCTAAGATAGTGCCATTAAGTCTCCATCCTAAAGCATTCATAGTAAAGTCACGACGAAGGCTGTCTTCGTAAAAGGTATCGGCAGCAACGGCCACAGGCCTTCGAGTACCTGCTTCATAACCTAGTTCTGCACGGAATGTGGTAACTTCAATAACTTCTCCCGAAGGTGGCAAGACTAAAGTAGTCAACACTCCTCGTGCCATTTGGGCTTCGGGAGTCGTAATTGTTCTATATCCTTCTAAAGTCGAAACGACGGATTCGACTTCTTCGGGTGTGGCGTTCGTGGCTAAATCATAATCTTTCGGCTTGAGCCTCATGAGCATATCTCGAACTGCTCCACCAACCACTAAGATTTCGTAATCTTCGGATTGGAAAGCCCGCATCAAGGTTTCAATTTCAGCAGGAACTTGGAAACGTTGTCCTTTACGAGTCCGAGTCAAAGCGTCCATAACTCGCTCACCTAATTCAGGATTATCAGTTAGAATAGGATGTTGTGCGACTAGATTAGTCAAGTGTAATTTGAAACCTCTCATACCGATACTTTCTCTTAAAGCCATATCTACATAAGCCATGATTTCATGAGCCGCATAGTACTCCCCTTTGGTTTTATTGTTTTCAATTGCCCACTCTAAGACTTCATCATCAATAGATTGATGAATATACTCATGATTAACTATTTTCAAGATAATGTCCTCATGAAGGGCAATACGTTCGTCTTCGCTCAAAGATTCTACATTATAAGGCAAGTTTTTAGATACAATCAAATTGACCTCTTGCTCTAATTCAGCATACTCTTCAGGAGTCATTATTTTCGCCAAGCGTTCTTCTTCACCAGGGAATGCTACTTCTCCAGGTAGTTCATTTGCTCGAGGATTGCCTTTAATGAATCCACCATACTCATCATCGAAATAGATTCGTTCTGCCGCAAAATCATCGGTGCGTAAATGATTGATAAAATCACGGAAAACTCCTAAATTATCATAAGGGCTAACACCTGTGCCCATCTCTTCAATCCATAGTTCATCAGGCAGTAAATCTTCTCTATATAAATCTTTATCTTTCCAATGCCAAGTATAATCAATTGATTCTTCTACCAATGGCCCTTCTAAATATCCTTTCATCTCCTCCCAGTCAAAGAAAATATGCAATAGTCTTTTACGGTCTACTTCTCCATCCGTCCAATACGTCATACCTTCATAGTATTCTTCCTTTTCGAGTTGAGTTCCGCCTCCATTAGCATCCCAATACAAACCATCCCATTCAATGACTGTATGGCAGTATTTGCGCCCCCGTAAATCATCACTCATCTTCTCACCCTTAGTCATAGTCACTCTGATTTGTTTCGGCACTTCATTTGGTTTCATTTCATTCACTAAACGACCAAAAACTAATAAATCTAATTCCATGTCCCAACGTTGAAATGGTTGATTATATGCTTCAAGCAAAACCGAAATCCAATCGGCTAAAGTTTGACATTCTCCATGCAAACAAATGTAAGGATTGGTACGGTCTTCCAAATAGGAATACAAAGCCCTTTGTTCATTTCCGATAACGTCAACTAGGTATCGAATGTATCTAGTCATATCTTCACGAGTCAAATCAGATTGACCTACGTTACCGTGAACCATAGTTCACAATGGATACTACAACTACTTAAAGACTGAGTTTGAATGTTTTGAAGAATTACAACCTCTGTGAGCAGGTTGTAAATTTTCAACCGTTGTTTCTCCCCCATCATCAACTGAAATGATATGGTCCATTGTAATTTCGTCGAGCAAGGCATTATTGCAAATCCCGCACAAAATAGTGCCATCAGGTTGAGTATATTTTTCTAAGACAGTTATCTTTAAATCATTAGGAATTATACTTTCTTGACCTCTACGAGGTTGACTGTCGGCCATTACTTCCAACATAACTGCAAGCAACTCTTCATTCCGAGCGATAAACTTTTGAGGTGTATTGCCTTGTAAAATGCGTTCTGAGCCATCTTCTTCGAAACTAAGGTATGTGTCCCACGCCAATGCTAATTCTGATTGTTTTTGAATCAATTTAGCGGAACTGTATTTCTTACGAAGTTCGCAAAAGACATAAGAAATTGGTTCAATCATTGTTTTTGAAACCTTTGAAATTCGACCTGAAAATAAGTTATTACGCCTAAATGGGGCTTCACCTAAAATCTCTCGAGAGACTTTCAAAACCTTCTTATAAGTTTTGATTTTATTCAAGATTTCTTCATTAGAGTTAATTTCAAAAAACATATCTAAAGAGGATTCTAACCAAGATTTAGAACTTAGAGTACTAGATTGAGTCCCGTATTCCATACTCATCAATCCTCGACAAAGCATTTCAGTACCTTTCTCTCTTGAAATTGCACTAGGTGTAAAATATTGAGTCCATTCTTCTGACTTGGCCATTTCATCGATGTGCCAATACCCCTCAAATTCAGCATACATGGCCTTTCGCAACTCAGCCGCCGTTAAGGGATTAAGTCCGCCATTAATGAGGACATAAACCTGCCAATTTGGCATACTATCATCAATATAATTAACTGACATTTCATAGTCTCTTTTAATTCTTTGCTTATGGTCTCCATCCAGGTCAGACCAAAAAATACCATCATAATCTGTAGCCGATAAACGAAGCAAATGTTCTCCATCTAAGGAAAAATGACCATTAATAAATGCCTCAATAGTCCTTAGGCGTTGCTGACCATCTATTAATTCATCAGGTGAGTCACGTTTTTGCATTACTAACAATGCAGGTAAGGGAAATCCACGGATAACACTTTCAATAAGTCGAGTTCTAAATTGAGGTTTGTATTGACCAACTTCGCCACGTTGATAACGGTCATTGATGATTAGTCGGTCACCTTCTTCGAGCCAATCTAACATCGTATGGATTTCATAGGATTTAGACTTGGTCGTAGTTTCAGCAGGTAGTTTCGGCAATTTTTTAGTGAGTAATGTAGTAATAGTCAACATAGTCATCAAAATCGTAGCAATCAATTGGATTTGGGCTTGCATGATTTGTACGAAAAGATTTCCCTATATAAGTGCTTTGCAATAATGATTCAAACTAAACTTACCGTAATCAAAAAAACTAAACAAATTACTAATGTGAATAGAGGAATCAAAGGTTCAGGTTCATCATCCCAATGTCTGTGTACCATAAAGAAAATATCTAAGTTTTATCTATTTAATACTTTTCGGAGTCTCCATAAGTCCAATGACTCCACAACCCAATCTCTGTCCTGCATTCCCTGTTTTCAAGGATTCTTCATCTCCACCTAGACCTAAATCATCACGGTCTTTGTGAACAATAATCATCCGCCCTAAAACCGAACAAATGTGACTTGGGTCTAAGGTTAAGTTCTTGGCCAAAATACTACCTTTAGCCCGATTCCCCTTAGAAGTAATATTTCCTAAATCGCCTTCGTGTCTGTCTTCACCAGTCAAACCACCGTGCGTTTTTCCATAAGGGTTGAAATGAGAGCAAGCCCGCTCACAACCTTCTGTCAAATCACCGTATTCGTGAATGTGGAATCCATGCTCACCATCTGATAAGCCTGTAATATCATAATTAATCTTCAAACCCTTTCGAGTGGATACGAAATGAACAACACCCTCAACACCATTATCGTTAGGTGCGAGAACGGCTACAGCGTAATCATGTTTAATAGGTGTAGATTCAGCCGCCTTAGTGGTTTGGCTCAATTTGTTAATGGCAACTACTGATAAACCTGAAAAGATAGCAGAAGTTACGGCCATAGCCATTGCGTCTTTGGAATTAGGGAGAGACAAAGAAGGAAATTGAACTGGACCATCTTCTTGCCAAACTCCTATTTGATAATGAATTAAAGATTCTATTGCAAACAGAGAAAAGGTAACTCCTAAAATAAGACTGTTAGTACTCATCTTAAACCCTGACCAACGGCAATTAAAAAGATAAGGCCACCGAATGCTAATGTGCTTAAAATTACTGTGCTAATATTTCCACCTTCGGCTTCGAAGGCTTTAGACTCAATATTGCCGAAAGTTTCATACTCGGCCTTCAACTTTGAGGCCTCCTCAGCAAGAGCAGGTAAAAGACGGTCTAAACCAGAAGAGTCTGTCTTTGAGAATGGTAAACCACCTAAAACTTCTTCCTTGCTGCCTCCATCGGAGAAAAATTCATGTTGAACAAGCAAAGCCTTGTTGACTTGCTTGCCTTCTTCAACATCGTAAGACCAAACGAATCTTCCATCATCCGTTTGCTCGATTTCATTTTCAATGAAACGATTTGTATCTGCCTGCTTAGAAACTGTGCCTGTGCGGATGAATGGAGTGCCATGAATAAACATACTACTAACTAAGGCGTTCGACTACTTAAAGCCTTTTGGAAAGTTTAAGCAATTCGTACCTAAGCCGAACGGAATTTCGTAAATCGGACTGTTGAAATAATAATCGCCGAACAACGACTTTGCCCGCATATCTGTCCAATAGTGAAGACCTCGTCTTTCGACGTGAACACTGATAGCATCCGACCGAACAGGGTGAAATGCCTCATCTCTCGGACTAAACTTAGCACGAAAAACCAAAACGTCCACGATGTATTGACTGTACTCTTCGAGTTCATCAAATTTCCCATAAACTGGATTATACTTGATGTAAATTAATTCATTGGGAAGCCACCCATTCCCATACTCTTTTTTTTCTGACCCCCACAACTTCCTTAAATTCAAATAAATGGTATTGGGTCGCCAGTTCGGTGTTGGAAAGTAATCGCCCTCATTCACGTTCGTGAAATTATCATTAGCCCACTGACGGAAATCACGTGGAGAATCGAAGAAGACATCTGATATTTTCTCACCGACTCGTAATAATTGTTTCGGAATAACCTGGTTGGTGTATTTAATAGATTTATTATGCCAAGCCATTCCATTCACCCATAGCCATCTCGAATTAATATGAGTAGTGCCAATCATGCAACCATTGCGTGATAAATTCATCACGCATGTATTCAGGATTATTAGAAAGATAATTGGCAAGTTTTCCTGTTTCAATTGATTCATTAATCCAGCCATCTTCGCGAATTTTCATATACTTCCATTCTTGCATTCCTGCTAGTATTAATACTAATGCCGTTAGGCCTGCAAATCCAATTAAAGCAGTCGTTAAAAATTGCTTAGGATATTTGATGAGTGCATAGATTCCTGCAATACCAACAACGATAAAGACACATCCTGCGAGCCAGGCTTTATCAAAGATAACGTCACTCATAATTATAAATACACGATTCAACTACTTAAAGACACTGCTTTCATTTGATTGTCATCATCAGAATACCAAACTCGCTTGATACCTGCCTCTAATAATGCCTTTTGACACGCTTGGCAAGGTTTGGCCAATCCGTAACTACCATCGGCCAAAAACCTGTAAACGTGGAGTTCTGCACCTTCAGGATTCGCCTTGCGACGAATCATTTGAGACAAAGCCGCTACTTCGGCGTGAACTGAGCGGTCTCGAGACATTCGATTCACCCCTCGAGCAACTATTCGACCACCTTTAACAATCATGGCAGACAAATTATATCGAGGAACAGTAGATTTTACAACCTCATTGCGAGCAATGCGTTCGAAACGCTGATGTCGTGGCATAATATCACCTAAGGCCAGTTAACGGAAGGAGAACTAATTTTGCAACGTTCATCCCACTCATAGAATGCATCTATATCGGCGGTAACCTCGGCTAAGCCTTCGCCTAAATCTATGATGGAACAAGGCCAACCTACGACCTCTCCTCTCCATTTAGTTTCATATTGCGTGGCTACGAACAAACAAGCCATGTTAATCGGCATTTTTCGCTTCATCAGTCTTACCACGAGGTAATTGCTATATAAGAGTATTGTCTAAAATACTATCTTTGATATGCTCGTGCTAATGCCGAAATTAAGACCCTATCTTCTCGATACACAACCTTATCATCCATGTTAAAGAATTTTAAACTGTCCTCTCGAATAGTGCCAGTATCAATGTGCATATACGAATTTAAAGACTCATAACTGATGATTTTACTAGGGTATACTCGAACATCTTCTTGGAAAACCTTCAAATCAACCTCATTTAATCCTGGCTCACGTCCTTCTTGCAACCACGTTGATAATGCAGGAGTCGGTAATAATTTTTCAACTCCATAAGTAGAAATGGCCTGAAGGACGAAATCTCCGAACTCAACTTCCATCTGTTCATCGTCAATCATTTGGAGCAATACATCTTCTTTGAGGAGGTTCAGATTATTTTGCAACCATTCACAAGTTCCAGAGGAGGCGTTTATATACCTGCTTAAGAACTCAGGTTCAACAAAATTTTGAATAGGTAAGGTCATAATATACCTTATAACAGAACCTGACCACGCGAACCTCGAAGGCGACACGCCCATGTCCATTATTTTAATGTATTCATCGTTAACTTCTGAATAAGCAATGGGAAACCAACTCATTATACCGTCACAAAAAATAGACTTACGAGAATTAGAGGGCAAATCAGCATAAAACATGGCTGCGAAAAATGTATCTCTCTCTCTTGCGAACACATTCAATAACTCTCCAGGTCTGTACAATTCTATTTCGTGTCCTTCAAAATCAAAAAAACCATAATCAAATATACCATCAATAGGTGGTTGTAATGAATAAGAACCTGCGGAGTTTCCACGAGCCCAGATTTCAATTAGGCGAGGCATAATTTGCCTCTCAAATCGTAATTCCAAATCTTTTTGAGTCATTCCTTGAGGGATAATCAGTCCTTTACTCCAAATAAATATTTCGAAATCTTCACAATTTGACCAAGGTAGAAATTTAGACAAAGTATGGCCACTTGGATAATTTAATGCCCTCATTCAACCAGCCCCACTAAATAATCTTGATTGAAAATCTTATACGGGTCGTCCTCATTACTGTATTCCCAACCAAGATACGAATTAAAACCATCATCAGCAATGGCAGAATCTACTAATTCGTCTATACCACAAGTTGCATTGACTAAAGCCATCACCGCAGTTTCCCTGTCTGATTCGTTCGCAGTCATACGTAAACCAGTGAAAATGGCTTCAGGCAATCCTGTCTGATAAGATAACCAATTACCATCGAACTCTCCAACCATGGGTTCGATATATTGCTTCGCCATTTCTACGGCTTGTGCATAGGTGAATACTTGTAAATCTCTCGCTTCGATTTCAAAATCAGGAATACCACAAATTGCGAATAACGGTTCAGGATACTTGCCTAAAACATAACGTGAAAATGGAGCAGGCACATCCCACGCATTTCGGAAGGGTGCATTAGGATACTGCTGGTTGATAAGTGTTTCATAATTCCGAGAGTCTAGTTGTAACTCATCATCTGCCAAGAGTCTAGCCTTGGCAAGTTGTTTCCGTAGTGTGTGTTTACCTTGTTCTCTCATTGAAGTGGGTCCAATCAGGGCAGCATAGAGAGTTGTTTCTAAATGGCGAATAGAAAAATCAATTAAATCAGATACTGACTCTTCATTATCACCAAGTATTAAATCATCCAAAATAGGTTTCCATAACTTTCTAAGTTCAGGTTCTAAATTTTGTTTAAACTCAGTTTCGATGGCTTGACGCAAAAATCGATTAATGGCATTATTCGGGTGAAGTAAGGCTCGGTTAAAATCCATCATCTTGTATCGTTCCGCGCCGATGTCTTCATATACCATCTTGCTAGCCATCAAAACTAATTCATTAGCATACAAACGGTTGAAATCCACTTCACTGTATTTTAAAGCATTGTTTATAATTTCCATGCCTGGATAATTAGCGTAAGAGTTGACCACTGGCCAACGTTTCCGAGGAGGCCATTCATCCGAATTAGGATAGTTAAAAGGCCATGAAGTAGTCTTCATGTAAAAACATTACAAGTTCAACTACTTAAAGTCTACATCATCATTAGCATGGAAAGACACTACTTTACCTTCACGGTTTTGAATATTATACAAAGTTAAGTGACCTTTTTGACTGGCAAATCCAAGCATATTCATGAAATCAGTTTGACCTTGCATGGTCGAAGAAACCACCATCGGAATACCCCGATGCCATTCGAAAGCGTGACTGTGTGTGTGACCTGTCACGAACACATCAGGGATGTCTTTGATAATCAACTGGTCATCCTCCTCGAGAGAAAGTGCATTACGCTCACCCCATGAAGGAGCGAGATGTCGATGCTTCAACATTTCTTTCATGCCTTCAACACTAGTATCGTAAGTAACGTGGTCCATTCTTGGAATAAGGTCGTCCATACCTTTACCGTGATAGGCTAAAACATCGATTCCATTTAAACCTACACGACCAGGATTGCCAACGTGAATAGTAGAGTTAAATCGTTGTTGAATAGTGTGTTCCAAAACTGGCTGAGGCTCAGCAGGCCTAACTGCATCGTGATTACCTGGCAACATTACAGGGGTAATGTGGTCGGGCAACTCGTCTAATTTGCGAGCGCAAAACTCGTATTGGTCGTAAGCGTCATCAATCACTAAATTACGTTCTTGACCAGGATAGATTCCTGCCCCATCAACGCAATCACCAGATAACACCAAATACTTGATGTTTTTGGCTAAGTCGTCAGTATTCATCCAATGCATCATTTTATCCCAAGTTTGTTCCAAGAAGTATTTAGAACCCATGTGAATATCACTAATGAAAGCAATAGATACAGGGTCATACTCTACGCCACCTTTGTTTTCATTATGCATCAAGACTTCGGCAAATTGAACTCGATTCACCCAAAACATTCGACCATCCTTTCCGAAAGTTCCTGAGATGCCAACTACATCATCATTCATCAGCGATTGACTAGCAGGGTCGTCAGCCCGAACGAAAACATCAATTGTTCCTGTAGGGTCTTCTAATTCAACCATACGTCCACCAGATTTAGTTCGACGAGTAGACATAACCATACCAATAAAATGATAGGTTTTATAACGCTTGCGCTCACGACTTGCTTCGGCAATTGAGTTGCTTTCCCTAAAGCCACATTGTTGACGTAAAATCTTTCGCAAGGTTTTATACCGTTCGGAAAACAAATGAACAATATTTTCAAGTTTGGCGGCTCGGCGTGATTGTCCAACAGGTGCACCTAATTCGATATCTGTGGAGTAATCAGATGCTTGAGCCTGCCAAGAATCCCGCAAAACGTCATGATATTTAGAACGAATTGTCTTGTCCATGCACTGTACACACCTTTAATACCCATATAAGGCTTACGATGAAACGGTGACAAACTCTAAGAACTCAGCAAACTCAGCGTCAACCTTTTTGATAGCGGCTTCGACGTCCTCGAAAGTTTTAGAACCTGAAATGACACACTTTCCACTAGCAAAAATCAAGAATACAACATCGGGGTCTTTGATGTGATAAATCAATCCAGGAAATTGCTCAGGTTCATATTCCGAATGTTCGAAAGGCAAACTAATAACTAGTCTTTCTAAATCTAATCCGACACCAATATTATGCGTGACAACAATATTTTGCAACATGATGTCTATGGCATCAAAAGGCCATAGTTCGAAATCATGAGCCGCTAAATCATCGTACAAAATCTTCACGGCTTCGTGAACGTGATTAATGTCCTTAGCCCCTGCAGCCACACAGCGACCTGAGCGGAACAACAGTAAACAAACCTTAGGAGTGGCTACTCGATACACCATGCCAGGAAATTGTTCCTGTTCATAATCAATTCCGAGAATATCGGAAACTTCATTCAAATCAATGCTTTGAGTAAGTCTCGTAGAGGCTACCATGTTTACAACTTTATACGTCATGATTATCTATTTGTAGGTATACCTTTATATACTCTTCGCTTTACATTGAGGACAATTTTCTAAAAAATTAGGATAAGTTATGTCACACACTTGACAACGTATTAATCCTTGCAAGTATAAAAGTTCTGCATCATCTACACCTTGAGTCTCTTGTCGACGACTTTGTCGCCACTGCTTTGTTTTATCTCCCATAATTATCCTATCCAAACATTGGGTCGTGAGAATCTGAACCACCAGAGTATTCTTCAATTTTATCTGGGTTTTCGTCGTATAAATCAATATTGAAAATTGTCTTCATAGATTGGTAAATGAAATCATAAGAAAACAATCCTGCCATACGAGCATCTAAAGGCAAAGTAGCGTTGTCTAAAATCCATAAGGCTAATGATTCAGCAATGTCTAAAATAATAGTAGATAAAACTTCAGGTTCTAAAGCCTCATTCAAAGGCATATGGCTAAAGATTATTTCAAATATTTCCTGGTTAGGTTCGCACTTAAATTGTTCGTCACCAATAAATGAACACTCTGAAAATATCAAGTTTTGCATGTGAGAAACTTGAGCATCAATCTCTTCGAGACTTAACGTGATGCCGTACTTGATAAAAACCTTAATATCCACACTATTCACTTCCTTGACTTGATACTTAAAGGTTCACGCCCCACGAGGTGATAGGAACACTAACTTTACATTCTACACCATAGGGAACAACTTCGATAACTTCATTCTCTAAGCCAAATTTAAAGACCCCATAAGTCTTGACAACATCACCAATACAATAATCAATAACTAATGACAATTTAGAACTATCTAAATTAGATTGATATGCCTTAACTCCATCTGTCCAAATTTTAGGGGCATCCTTACCCTTTAAAGTCTTTTCATTAGATGAGCCTAAACAAGATGTGATTAAGGCATTTAGGCCACAGTTATGGCCTGTTTGTTGCTCAATATAGGCATGAGTATCTAATAAATACCCCTTTAATTTAAGCGAAGCGTAAAGGTATTGAGTGCCTAAATAATGGCTTAAAATTGGCCAATCAAATGTGTGGCCTCTATGGGTTAAAAAATAGCGGTCTTTTGAAGCCCAATGATTAAGGGCTGAGGCTAAACTGCCAAGGCCATAACTTGAAG
>Ga0115545_1001245_pt1 | contig 13358 bp, 10 predicted proteins | sample COGITO_mtgs_1003_FD_87188 | JGI IMG/M metagenome (GOLD analysis project Ga0115545, IMG submission 87188) | Pelagic marine microbial communities from North Sea - COGITO_mtgs_100330 | ecosystem: Environmental > Aquatic > Marine > Epipelagic | place: Germany:Helgoland, sampling site Kabeltonne...
CCCGTTTTGCGCGGGATGCGTTCATTTTTCATACGGCACTTCAATCAAGGGCGGAACATGGCAGAGTTGATGCTGTTGTTTCGAGGTTTAACAACGCAGGTGAAGCGCGTAAACCCTCCCGCTTATTAATGAAACAGACCGGCCAAGAGCTAGCGGCATTGGTATCTCACTTGTTTAACGAGTCACCCTCTGATGCTCCCAATCGTGGTGCATGGGCTCGTGACTGGCAGCTTAAGGTCCCTGAGTTGGAGAATCGTTATGCGGGTGAGGACGCGATCAATATTTCTCCATCAGCGATCAAGGATTACCTCGATTGTCCGTTTCGTTTTTTCCTCAAGCGCATTGTAAAAATGAGAACCTACGATGCCAACAAACGCGAGATGGATGCTCTCGATTTTGGTAAGCTCTGCCATCATGTGCTCGATGAATTTGGAGCTGATGAAGCCATGCGTGATTGTTCAGATGCTTCGGAGATTGAGAGTTATTTCACTGAGCATCTGGATGCCGTCATGCAACAACGCTACGGCAAAAACCTGCCTTTGCCGCTGATGGTCCAGCTTGAGAGTGCGCGTGAACGGTTGCGAGCATTTGCCAGAATACAAGCGGCTGACCGCGCTAATGGCTGGTGTATCGTAGAGACAGAATACAAAGTGGGAGGTCAGACAGGGGATCACTGGCAGATTGCAGATCACTCGGTAACCATGGCGATTGATCGGATTGACCGTCATGAAGATGGCAAGCAATGGCGGGTGTGGGATTATAAGACATCTGGTAAAGCCAAGCAGCCTGATAAGGCGCACTTCAGAACTTGGCGCGAGGATGAGAATCGGCCTCAGCTGGGAGATTTAGTAGGTACGTCTAGAACGCAACTCGGCTGGGCTGAAGTTCAGCTGCCCATGTATGCCGCGTTTACTCAGCAGCGTTTTGACACCGGAGAGCTGCCACAAGTGGGCTATATTAACCTGCCGAGGGCGATCAGTGATGTTGCCTTTTCCCCATGGCATAAATTTGACCAATCCGTGCTCGAGCACGCGATGGGCTGGGCAGAGGCCGCTGTGGAAAAAATCAGGGCTGGAGACTTTGCTCAAGCGGCTCACTATCCTGTCAAAATGCGTGAGTGGGATGATTTCGCTGAGCTTGCGCCAGATGGTCTCGAGTCTGCGTTTGGCCTGCCAGATGGATCAAGGTCATAAAATAATCATTTGAATGACGCCCCATAAAGGTTCATGATTTTGCCCTATGCCTCCCCATTCTGAAAATCAGAAAAAGAATGACCCGCATGAAATTGAGGGTATTAAAAGCCGTCATGGTAATGCTACCACTTTCCCGTGGTTCAGGGTGTCCATTCTTGTGTTGTTATGTGGCTCGATCGCTTTGCTGTTTAGTCCTCTTTCAGAGAACTTATATCGCAAGCTGCGCGAATTGCGAAGTGCCGGTAAAGAGGTGACAGAGAAGAAGGTAAGCGAGCCCAAACCCAAAGCGCCGGAGAGTCCCCCCAAGCCTAAGGAGCCTGCCATCCGTGCTCCACAGGATCACACAGCTTCCTCTGGTGGCGATATGCGCATGCTGTCTAGAGGCCTGCAGCTCAATACCAAGATACGTATTGAAAAAGGTGGAGCCGCCTCACTTGAACGAGATACGGATGAGAGTTTTAGTGCCCACTATGAACTTAAAATCAAACTGCCGAAGGCAATCACAACACTACCTGAATTAGAAAAAAACAGCCCAGGGCTCACCGCGATATTGCCGGGCCTTGAGGCAATGATGCCGAAAGCCAAGGTTTCTGGTTTTTTCTACCAGCTCTACGAAAATAAATGCAAGCGCATGAAAAGCAATGCAACTCAGCTCAATGAGTTGATGACGCGGCATAACTTTTATGACTGTGAGACCATGCTCAACCTCAAGCACCCTGAGACTGGCCGGCGTATATTCCTGATGCAGGCAGAAATGGATGTTGTTTCTGATGGCTCCGATGGAGACCGCTTGCCTGTGATGCCGGAGAAGATCGTGAACTCGACCAACTATCAGCCGTTGACGAGCTATGGCTGGAAAAAAACAGGCAAGTCGCCCAATCCCTTGATTGCAGGCTGGAAGAATAGGATCCGTAAAGCAGAACAGGAAATAGCACTTCCTGATACCAAGGATGATCGCAAGGCCTGGCTGCAATCGCGCATCACAAAAATCAAACGTGAGATCAAGGATATGGAGGCCAGGAGTTTTCTAGTTGCTGACTACGACCCCTTTATCGTCATGCCAATCAATGTCCTGACTTCCAATGGAGGCGATCCTTATGCGGCTCGGGTTGGTGACTACGCCGTTGTGGTTTATGAGGGTAAGATCTATCCATCTATTGTTGGTGATGCGGGGCCAAGTTTTAAGGTGGGAGAGGCTTCTTTGAGATTTTGTAAGCAGCTTAATCCTAAGGCGGGCATCTATTCTCGCCCAGTGAGTGACTTGAGTGTCACCTATATTGTTTTTCCTAGATCGAGAGACTCATCTCGAGAACCTGACTATGCAAAGTGGCAGCAGCGCTGTGCGTCCTTGCTTAGCGAGCTGGGGGGCTTAGGAGAGGGCAGCGCATTATACAGCTGGGAGGATACCTTTCCACCTTCAGCAAAATAAGAGCAGGCTTGTCAACAGCTACACTCAGAGCATAATATCTATCCATGACTAAGATTTTCTTTGCTGCCATCATACCGTGCATTTTACTCACGGCATGCAGTCATTTTTTTAAGCCCGAGGGCTGGCCATTGGAAATAGAGCCACAAAATCAAGCTGTCGTTCATCTCAAAGAGCACGTCAAGTTTACTGGCTCTGGCATACGCCTGACTGAGCAAGAAAAAGCATTACTCACATTCCTCAACAACGAAGATAATATTGCAGCCTCGGCGGGTAAAAAGAATCGCCCCGGTTCTCACCAGTGGTCTGCCGCTGAAATTTACCGCGTAGAACCAGGCAAGCATGTATCTGTATTATGTGAAAACGGATATCAGCAAACCGCTGTTTATTTTCACTATGACGAAGAGAAGAAAACATGGTATCGCGTCAGTCACCTTGGAGAGAACCATAGCCGCGGTATTCCCGCTGTGCGCTTGAAGTAGAGTGTATTGATTATCTGAGCTAGGCATAAAAAAAGTTTGCTATCAGTGGTATTGCTGGCTAGTTTCCGCCCGCATCCCATGGGACACTTTAGGACAGGTGGCAGAGTGGTCGAATGCGCACGCTTGGAAAGCGTGTGAGGCAGCAATGTCTCCGCGGGTTCGAATCCCGCCCTGTCCGCCATCGCCCCAGCCCTCATCGAGGGCTGGGGCGATGGCGTTCAAGGCGGGCCGAAAACCCTTGATCGCCTTCGGTGAGCAAGGGTTCGAGCGCACGACGAAGTGCCGTGTATCACGGCAATCATGAGCTAGGAAATCCGGAGGAGGATTTCTGCATCCTAGCACAGCATGCCAAGAAGGCATGCAATCCCGCTGGTATTGTACTACCTGAGCCCTCATCGAGAGCTGGGGTGATGGCGTTTAAGGGAGGCGGGATGAGAACCTTGGTTCGAGCGCACGACGAAGTGCCGTGCATCACGGCAATAATACCCCCCAGAAATCCGGAGGAGGATTTCTGCACATCAGCACAGCCTGAGCGGAGCGAAGGCAATCCCGCCGTATGGGGACTCTCAAAGAGAGTCCGGCAACCGAGGTCCACCCCGCCGTATGGGGGCTCTCAAAGAGAGTCCGGCAACCGAGGCCCACCCAAGCCGCATGGCCCCCACTGCCCAAAGGAGGAAACTTGCATCCCAGCACAGCATGCCAGGATGGCATGCAACCCCGCCCTGTCTGCAGTCCTTGGCCTAAGGGGGGTGCATATCAGAAGCTCAGCACGCTAAGCCCAATATCCCTGCATTACCCTTCAAACAAACAACCGGAACCCGCACGAGGCGAATTCCGGCTGTTACTATGAACAAAAAACAATACTCATTGTTTCGATGATACCTAAAAAGTTTTCTATTAGCGCTTGCGGCGAAGGAGCATGCCTATCGAGGCAACGCTGAGAAGTAGAGCGGAAGAGGGTTCTGGGATTATCATTTCGGGGGACAGGTGGAACACCACGCCGCGGTCCAGGCTATCTAGAATAGCTTGTTTGTCGAAGTTAGCGTCAGCCTTATCGAACATGAATTCAAATGCCATAGGTATGTCTGGATTGAAACTTGAGTCCTTGGTGCCCTTGGTTGTTTCTAGAATGTAAGCAACAGAATCTTTCGAGTCTACGAGCCCCCATTGGCTGCTAACACTACCATCGAGATCGGCTGTGAAAGCTACACTGTAATCCACTGTGCGCTCCAGTTTACCCTTACTTTCTACGTATTCACCGAGGGCTATGTCACTAGCAAGAAATTCGAGTTTTTCACTACCGGTGGCGTTGTCAAAAGTTAGGCTATTAACTTTACTTTCTTCACCATGTAAATTTTTGCCCCCTAGATCATACTTCCAGAAGTTAGCGATTGTCGTCGCTGCGTTGCCACTGTCGTCCCATTCCATCGTCTTGGCGTAAATGGGCACTTCGATATATAGGAAAAAGTATTGTGTTTCGTTTTGATCGCCCGCAAGTGTGGCGTCACCGTAATGTATAGTCGTCTGATCCCAAGTGTTGGCATCCCCTGAGCCGTCTCCGTAGTCACTGTTTCCTTTTTTCAGTTCGTGACCGTTAACCCAGCCAACTGTATCTGAATTTTCGTAATGATCATTATTGGCATCATAGAACCCATCGAGTGTGACTGACTGTCCTTGGACGATCGGCGCCATCAGACATCCGGTAATTACAGACAGCCAAAAGAGAGTGCGTAAATTCATGGGAATAGGGGGAACTATTTAGGGATTGAGCAGGCGAAATTTAGAAAACTTATATGGGGACCTGCTCGACCTGCATTATTATCCCGATGTTAGGAGTTTATCGATTTTTTTCAAATCGTTGCGCCATCATGAATATTAAGATGCACTTTTATTAAAATAAACCTTACTAATTAAGTGGTCGATATCGCTGGGTAAATGCATCAGGCGAAAGCCGGCAAGAGCTTCGTAATCGTCCTAAAAAGAGCACTTTATGATCATCGCGCCCAATAGGGGCAACCCAACCCTGGTGGTATGGGCAACTTGGCCATCAAAAAGGGCTAATATTTAACAACGCTAAGTAATATCCATTAGGCGTATAAATACATAGGTTTAATAGTATGCATTTTATGGCTGTTTGGGGCTTTTTTGCACTGGTGTTCGTTACTGTTGGGCGCAAAGATTTTAGCAGAGCGCATGATCAATATCGCGCTTGATGGAGGCGAGTCGCGACAATGCATAGGCAAGGGGCGGATTGCGACCAGGGTTGGGGGTATCGTCGTCCTTGCAGATACTTATAATTGGAGACATGCCTATGCGGACATGACCTGAAATCATAAAGCCGGAACCTACACGAGGCAGGTTCCGGCTTTAACTATGAACAAATAAACAATGCTAATTATTTGAATGATACTTAAAAAATGGTGACTTTTCGTTTGCGGCGAAGAATGCCAGGAGTAGCAGCGATGCCAAGTAGGAGCGTCCCGGAGGGTTCAGGAACTTGAGTAGGATGTAGGCCCCGCTCGGGAGATAGGTGATATTTAATTTGGTCGATACTGTTGATGAGGGCTATGTTATCAGTCTCATTAAATGCAAATTTGTATTCGAATGCCATTGCTGTCGTCGTCGAATCGACAGCTAGTGTGTTATTATTGGTGTTATTAGCATCGTCACTGTTGTTCTCGGTTGCTCCGTTGGCAAGGAGGTAGTCGAGAGATGATTTAACATCCAATTGCCCAGCGGCTGTGCTGCCGCTGCCATCCTTTAACTTGGTTTCAAAAAGTGTGCTGCCGTCGGCACCTTCGAAGGCAACTTTTTCGCTTCCTGTGGCAAAACCGTAAGTAAACTGGTCTTTTTCGAGATCGTCGTGGTGGTTGGTATAATGCACGTTGTAATCAAGAACGTCTTGGTCTGTCACGACATCTCCCCAGATCATGTTCTTCACCTCAATAGGTGTCTCAACATAAAGAAAAAAGTATTCAGTTCCTGTCGTTTCGGAGCTGTCAGTGCCAACACCCCAGCGAACATAGGTTTGGTATATGGGGTCGCTTTGTGTTCCGTAACTTTCTAACTTATGATCGTTATAGAAGTAGACTGCCTTTTTGTTGGCGTCTTCGTAACTATCGGCTGAGGTTTTGTAACCATCGAAGCTAAATATCTGTCCTTTCGCGATCGGGCCCAGAAGGCAACCGGTAATCACAGAGAGCCAGAATAGTGTGCGTAAATTCATGGTCGTAAAGGGGGAGGGGCTGAAGACCGCTTAATTTCAAATAACCTGATCTTCGCTACAGGTGTATAATACACTTTCGCCGCCTATTAGCTATACTTTTTTTAAATAAGCGGAGTAAAATTAACATATATATAAATAAGGGGGCGACTTAATCTTGCAATACGCCATCAATTATTGGCTTTTCCGCCACCAGGGCGCTGCCTTTAAGTGATCATAACACGCTCATGGTAAGTTATATATAGCCATATAAGTTGACCATTAAGATCGCTAGATATAGATATTTTGAATAATATCAAGCCGAGGCTTTATTTTACAAAATTAAATACAAGGAACACTTATATATTTAAGAAAAGTTATATAATCTGTCAGTGAGGTGACAAAATGGCGATCAAATGGCTATTTAGTGCTCATATCGACTAGGCATGCAAACTTGTCTGTTTACAAGATCGCGGTGATCTATTAGCACGTGGTCATGTCTGATTCACGTCGTCCTTATTCGTCACAAGTTTTTGATGGTCCAGATCGCGCGCCGAGCCGTGCGATGATGCATGCCGTCGGCTTCTCCAATGAAGATTTTGATAAGCCGCAAGTGGGTGTGGCATCTACTTGGAGCCAAGTAACTCCCTGCAATATGCATATTGACCGTCTTGCACGGGAATCCGCTAAAGGCGTGGATGCTGCTGGAGGCAAATCAGTCATCTTTAATACCATTACTATTTCTGACGGTATTTCGATGGGCACGGAGGGCATGAAGTATTCCTTGGTGTCCCGTGAGGTCATTGCTGATTCCATTGAGACAGTAGTCGGCTGTGAAGGCATGGATGGCGTGGTAGCGATCGGTGGTTGTGATAAGAATATGCCGGCGTGTATTATAGCCTTGGCACGCATGAATCGTCCCGGCGTATTTGTTTATGGCGGTACTATTTTGCCTGGTTGTGCGACGATTCAGGGGGAGGAAAAAGATTTGGATGTGGTTTCAGTGTTCGAAGCTGTCGGCAAACATGCTGCTGGTGAATTGAGTGATGAGGACTTACTCACGATCGAGGAAAATGCGATTCCGGGTGCCGGCTCTTGTGGTGGTATGTATACAGCAAACACGATGGCTACTGCCATTGAGGCTCTTGGTATGTCACTGCCTAACAGCTCCTCTCAGGATGCGATCGGTGATGATAAGATGAGGGACTGCTTTGATGCGGGTGCTGCGGTGCTCAATATGATGGATAAGGGGATTCGCCCTCTTGATATCATGACGCGTGAGGCTTTTGAAAATGCGATTACCGTGGTGATTGCGCTCGGTGGTTCTACCAATGCGGTGCTGCACCTCTTGGCCATGGCTCATGCATGCGGTGTTGAGCTCAATATTGATGACTTTACTGAAATCGGCAAACGGGTGCCGATGGTAGCTAACCTCAAGCCAAGTGGTAAGTATGTGATGGCGGACCTCGTCAAGATCGGTGGCACGGTGCCGTTGATGAAGATTTTATTGGATGCGGGTCTGCTGCATGGTGATTGTCTGACGGTAACGGGCAAGACTCTAGCTGAGAACCTCGCTAATTCAGCATTGGAGTATCCAGAGGGTCAGGACATTATCCGGCCGCTTGACAATCCGATCAAGAAGGACAGTCACTTGCGTATTCTCTATGGTAACCTAGCCCCTGATGGTGCGGTCGCTAAAATTACCGGTAAAGAGGGTGACAGCTTTACAGGCAGCGCTCGTGTTTTTGATTGTGAAGAGGATGCGATGGCAGCCATTCTTGAGGGTAAGATTATCGATGGCGACGTGATTGTCATTCGCCGTGAAGGGCCCAAGGGCGGTCCCGGTATGCGTGAGATGTTAGGGCCAACAAGTGCAGTGATGGGGCGTGGCCTTGGTGACAAGGTGGCGCTGATCACGGATGGACGTTTTTCCGGTGGCAGCCACGGTTTTGTGGTTGGTCACATTACACCTGAGGCGCATGTAGGCGGGCCTATCGGTCTACTCGAAGAAGGTGACATCATTACCATCGATTCTGTGAACAATGTGCTCAGTGTCAATGTGAGCGATGAAGATCTCGCACAGCGCCGTGCTCAGTGGCAGCCGTACGAACCACGTTATAAGCGTGGTGTGCTGGCGAAGTATGCAGCGCACGTGACCTCTGCTTCTACGGGAGCGGTCACCGATAAGTTCGAGTAGTCTACCTAGAAGCCTCAGAGCTTCGTGAATGACCGGCCCTGTAGCCCTGAGATTATTGCTGAAGATACGTTCTAGGCTTATAGCATAGCGAAAACGGAATAAAGACAATGGCGGTGACAAGCATCAGCTTGGTGAAAAACCAGAAGTAGGCAGCTCCTTCTAGCTTGGTCTGGCCACCAGCGTAGTAGGCGCTTTGCAGTAGCATGCCTCGACCATTAGCTGGGGCTTGATCTAGCATGCCTAGGCGTTTTTTCTCACGTTGCAGCCAGGTTCCCTGTTCCTCGGTGATGCTTTGTCTGACGGTCAAGATGATGCCGAGATCCCATGCGGTTTTGTGGATTTGGTCAGGGCCGTCTGATGAGATACGGGCAGAGCTTGAGCTGATGAGGGTGTAACGCAGTGGCCTGCCCCATGGATCGTTGATCGAGGCGAGGGCTTTGGCGCCACTGGCGGTGGTGGGCAGAGATTTTTTGATCCCATAAATATACTGGATGGCGGCTGCGCTCTGTTTGAGCTGGTCCAGTGCAGGTGAGAGGATCTCGCCATTGGTCGTGAGAGTGAGGTCATCATTGGTATCAGCGGTGGCATCATAGCCTGGATGCGTTTTGTCCGTGCTGAGGGAAAGCTCTGGGATTTGGATATAGGTGTTGATGATGCCGGTGAGCGCGTTGCCGGCAAATACCGAGAGCAGAAAGAGGCTCATGACAAAGGATTTCATTTTGCGTGGCGCCTGGGTATAGGCAAATTCAAGGCAGACAATGGAGATGAGAATTTCAGCAGCAGTGAAAATGAGATAGGCGAGTAGTTGCCACCAGACGCTGGGGGTGTGGCCTAGGTCGATCGCTTGTTGAGCAAGGGAGATGACGGCAAAGGAAAGCACCATCAGAAAGAGTCCGGTGCCTATCTTTCGCAGCGGGGTAAGAGGAAGGACTTTCTCTACGCTGGGATAGATCCACCATGAGAAGATGGGGATGAGCACGAGGATGAGGAAAGGATTGGCGGCCTGAATCTGGGAGGGTAACACCTCAAGCTCACGTAATGCGGCAGGCATGAAGTCGAAATCAAAGAGACGGAGGTTCATTTTTTGAGCCTGAAAAACGAGGGTGTTGGCCGTCTGGTCAAAGAGGCACCAGAAGACGGCAACAAAAAGAAACAGTGGGGCAAGTTTGCCAATGGCGACGAGTCCTTCTTTGCTGAAGAGCTCTTTGCCAAAGGCTTCTCCGTGAGGCGGGATGTGGACAAATTTGCGGCGTCCCATCCAGAAGGTGAGGGTAGCAATTGCCATCAAAATGCCGGGGGTGCCAAATGCCCAGTGTGGACCATACCATTTGAGGATGAAGGGGATGGCAAGGTTGGAAATAACCGCGCCAAAGTTAATGGAGAGGTAGAAGATATTAAAGATTTTGGGGATGAGATGCTGGTTATTTTTACCAAACTGATCTCCTACGTGCGCTGAGACGCAGGGCTTGATGCCGCCAGCGCCAATGGCAATGAGGCCCAAGCCGGCAAGCAGCCAAAGCTGAACGATGCCTGCCATGCCCATGAGGGCCAACACCAAGTGGCCAAGGCAATAGACAATCGATAGGGTGATGATCGTTCGGTATTTTCCGAAGAAGATATCGGCAACTAAGGCGCCAAAAAGAGGGGTGAGGTAAACCGCGGAGTTGAAAAAAGAAACATAGGCTGTTGCTTTGGCCTCACTCATCGACTCACCCCCGAGTACGCCGAGGTAATTGGCGAGGAAGACGGCAAGCGCCGCTTTCATGCCATAGAATGAAAATCTCTCTGCCGCCTCATTGGAGATAATGTAGGGGATGCCGCTTGGCATGCCGCTAGTGTCGGAAGGCTGGGATGAGTAGGACATTTTACGGTGCCTGGTTGTCTAAGATATCGAGCAATTCATTGATGCCGTTGATCCGGTGCGTAGGGGATTCGGAGATGAGGTCAGCAAGGTCATGATAGCCCCAGGTGGCGGCAACGGAGATCATGCCCGCATTGTGTGCGGTGGCGACATCAATGGTGGAGTCTCCCACAAAGGCAATTTCCTCAGGTGATGCATGTAAGAGCTTTGCTAGATCGAGTGCTCCTGTGGGGTCTGGCTTGGTAGGAACGCCTTGATGATGGCCGACTACTGCGGTGAAGGTGATGTCTGGGAAAATGAGATCGGTGATTTGCTGGCAGAAGGCATGTGGCTTGTTTGACAGAACGGCAATCTTGATTCCCCTCTGCAGCAGTGCGGTGAGTGTCTCGTTCACTCCGGTATAGGGGACGGTGCCATCTTGCCACGAGCTGGCATATTCATCACTCACCGCACGGGTGAGTTCGGCCATTTGCCCAGGGTCATAACCGTCTGGGCAGGCGCGCTCGACAAGTTTAACAATGCCATTGCCAATGAATGTGCGCACGGTGCTCTCGCTATGGGTGGGCAGATGGTGACGTTCGAGGATCGTGTTGAGGGCCTTGGCGATGCCCGACAAGGAATGAACCAAGGTCCCATCCAAATCAAAAATAACGGCTCGTATCACGTGTGTAAGCATCATGGGCATTGCTCAAGAGTTCAAGAGCAGAGCCAATAAAAAGGAGCCGTGATCAGCTGGCGGGTTGCCTAATATTAAATCTACCCAGTATTAATCTTCGATCTTGTGAAGGTGAATATCTGTCTGGGGGAAGGGGAATGAGAGTCCTTCTTTGTCGAAAGATTTTTTAACCTTCTCGGTGACATCAAAGTAAATACCCCAATAGTCGCTGGAGTTGGCCCAAACACGAACAATGATGTTGACCGAGTTGTCGGCCAATGCGTGAACGGCGATGAGAGGTTCAGGATCACGATCGACCCTTTCATCCGCATTGATGATCGAGCTTAATACCTCTTTTGCTTGATCGATGTCGTCACCGTAGCTGATGCCGAAGGTGAAATCGACACGGCGCTTGTCTTCTGCGGAGTAGTTAATCAGTGAGCCCGTGGCGACCGGTCCATTGGGCAAGATGATGCGTTTATTGTCGCCGGTATTGATGACGGTGTTGAAAATCTGAATGCTGCGCACTTTGCCGCTGTGCCCTTGGGTCTCGATGAAGTCACCGACTTTAAAGGGTTTAAGAATGAGAATGAGAACACCGCCGGCGAAATTCTGCAGAGTTCCTGAAAGCGCCATTCCTACCGCGAGTCCGGCGGCACCGAGGATGGCGACAAAAGAGGTCATTGGAAAACCGGCAATACTGGCACAGGTAATGACCAAGAGGACTCTGAGTGCCATCGATACCAAGCTCAGGATGAAGGTCTCAAGCGCTTGATCGTAATCCACTTTATCGAACCATTTTTCGAGCGCCTTACAGAGCACGTTGACGATCTTCCAGCCGATCCACAGGCTGATGATGGCAGCGATCAACTTAAAACCATATTGGGCTGAAAGCTGGGTGATTTGTTCAATGATTTGTTCGAAGTTAATGTCCATTGCCTATGGGTCTTAAGTTTTTGAGCGTTGTTACGCAATGCAAAATTGAGGCATATTGATGCCACGACAAGCTGTGGCTGGACAGCTGGTATTTCCACGGTAGAATCTGGCCATGCTTCCTGAGCTTGTCACAAAGATCCCCGGCCCTCGCTCCCTTGCGCTGGCTGATGAGCTCAAGCGTTATGAGTGTAGAAATGTGACCTATATGGCCGAGGACTGGCCGGTTTTTTGGGAGCGTGCTGATGGCGTCAATGTCTGGGACGAGGATGGCAACCGATTCATCGATCTTACCGCTGCCTTTGGTGTCGCGGGCCTGGGTCACGGCTGGTCAGCGGCAGTGATGGCTGAGCAGTCAAAGCATCTCATTCATGGCATGGGCGATGTGCATCCGACCGCATTAAAAGTGGAGGTGTGTCAGCTGTTGTCGGCAATGACCTTTGAACGCTGGAATGAGGGTGTGGGCAAGACGACTTTGAGTAACTCGGGATTTGAAGCGGTGGAGACGGCCTTAAAAACCGCGGTGATGGCTACCGGTAAAGCCGGCTTGGTGAGTTTTAAAAACGGCTACCATGGTCTGGGTTATGGTGCTCTTTTAGGGGCGGGAATTGAGAAGTTTCGTAGGCCGTTTGAAGGGCAGTTGGCGCCTTTGCGCGCGCAGCTTGATTTCCCAACAGATGATTATGAAATGGGGGTGCTGGATCATCAGCTTAAGGAGCTTAATGCTGAGCATGTCGGTGCACTTTTGGTTGAGCCTATTCAGGGGCGCGGAGGCAAGGTGGTGCCTCCAGATGGTTTTCTGGCGAAGCTGCGTGCATGGTGTGATGCCAATGATGTGGTGCTGATTTATGATGAGGTCTACAGTGGTTTTAACCGCACCGGCAAAATGTTTGCCTGTGACTGGGAGGGCGTTGCACCGGATATGATTTGTTTGGGTAAGTCTCTTAGCGGAGGCTACCCGATCTCTGCCTGTGTGGGTAAGGCGGCGGTGATGGATGCCTGGCCTAAGTCCGAGGGTGAGGCTCTGCACACGAGCACGTTTTTGGGTAACCCCGTGGGATGTGCGATGGCGGTCGCTTCGTTGCAGGCGCACGCCACAGATCAAGTGCAAGGTGAAGTCGAAGCTAAGGCTGAGCTGCTCAGAGAGATGCTCAATCAAATCAAGAGCCCGCTTATTCATGAGGTGCGGGGTAGGGGTCTGATGCTCGGTATGGAGCTTAGGCATACAGATGATAGTGCAGCAGGGGATGTGGCTGGTAGTGTGCTCGTTAAGATGATGCAGCAGGGGGTGTTTATGTTAGCTGATGGAGCTGAGGGCAATGTGTTGGCATTCACGCCGCCATTTGTGATCAATGAGGAGGAAATGAAATATGCTATGCAACGTCTGCAGAGCGCGCTTGACCGTTAGG
>Ga0115545_1001259_pt1 | contig 13308 bp, 27 predicted proteins | sample COGITO_mtgs_1003_FD_87188 | JGI IMG/M metagenome (GOLD analysis project Ga0115545, IMG submission 87188) | Pelagic marine microbial communities from North Sea - COGITO_mtgs_100330 | ecosystem: Environmental > Aquatic > Marine > Epipelagic | place: Germany:Helgoland, sampling site Kabeltonne...
CACGTGATGATAGTGATGCTAAATTGTATCGTCTAAAGGTCGGAGATGCCGGATAAGTGTGTAATCTGTAAAAAGGATTCGCACCACAAAAAAAACGAACACATAAAATTCCGCATTGGATATATAGAAGGTGCTGGACAATTATGTTTAGATTGTTATGGAGAACTATATGTTAGACCTAAAAGAGATTTGGAACAGAGATACCCACTGGAAAAAAGATAAAGAAGTACCACTAAGTATTCCTGAATATCAAGGTGGTGTAAATCCAGGAGACCAAAGAGCATTATATCATATCTTTGATTACTTAGATGTGAAAAATGTATTGGAGATAGGAACTCATATTGGAAGTTCTACAGTTAGTATTGCTTTGGCATTGAAACAAAAAAATTGTGTAAGACAAGATAATGCCAGAATGACGACAGTAGATATTGTTGATGTAAATACATTTGATGGATGTCCAAAAGACTTACTGAAAAAAGCTGGCTGTTTGGATATAGTTAGTTTCGAAGTAAATGATTCAGTAAAACATATGAGTAGGAAAATTGATAAATGGTATGATTGTATCTTTTTAGATGGAGACCATAGCTATGAAAAAGTGTATGAGGAATTACCTATAGCATATGATAAGTTAGAAGATAGTGGATACATATTATTTCATGACTATTTTCCTGACTATAAACCACTTTGGGAATCTTCAAAAAATGTACTTGAGGGCCCTTTTAGGGCTGTGTCTCAATTGATTAGAGAGGGTTTAGCAATAGAAGTTCAGCCCTTTGGTGAGTTACCAAATAATTGGAAAACTAAATTTCCAAACGAATGTAATACAAGTTTAGCAATAGGATGGAAAATATGATATATGAAATAATAGTACCATACGTTACTGAAAATTCTTCACAGTCTTATAGGTATATGGAGTGGGACAATGATTAGAAAAAGTTATAGAGTCTTACAAACAATTGCTACTGTAGATGGAACATTATACGAAGGGGATATGGTTCATTTTCAGAGCGAAGAAAATAATGGAGACTGGAGAGTCAAAGATACTATGGGAAAAATATGGTATGTAAAAAAGCAACAAGTTACAGATACGCCAGTAAGGTTATCAAGAAAGGAGAAGTCTAATGACTAAATTCGAACACATATTGCAAAGTGTTACCAACTTTATAGTTGGTAGCGAAGAAGTAAAAGAATCTACTAAAGTACAAGTAGGGTTTGCAGCAACAAAGAAGAAAAGAAAATACACTAAACGAAAGACAACCAAAAGGAAAACTAAAAAATGATATTAGATAGTTTACTAGCAGGTGTAATGTTATTCAGTTCATTCGCCGCAAGAACACCAAATGTACAACCTAATCCTGATGACTACGAGGTCAGTGTTGGAATTAGTAATGATAATTTTTATGCTAATAGACAATGGGAAAGAGAACTTGGTGAGTTCTATATAGATGATTTGTTTTGGTATAAGTTTGACAATGGTATTTATTTTAAACCTGAGTATATGGACAAACAAAGTCAAGGTGTACGATATCTAAAGATTGACTCAAGAAGAAGTTTCAAAAGTATATCAGTTGGATTTACCAGTCGTAACACAGATGAAAATGTCTTTAGCAAAAACTTTGTAACATTTGTATCTTTTGGTATGTCTAAAAAGAAAAAGTATTATAATGATAAAATAGAAGTTGATGTTTCTTTTGATGGATACTTGCCACCAAGTGAAGAAGACGGTAGAGATGTATTTGAATTTGAAGATAAGTTCAAAGTATCATACCAACTTACAAAAAAACTTAGGTTGTATAATGTAGGAGAGATATCCAAGCTTCAAGGTAAGGAATTTTACAAAGCTAAGATAGGTTTTGAATATTCTTTATAATCCACTATATTTATTTGTACATAATGGAGAAATACATTGGATGCTAAAGATTTAACAACAAAAGATGCCAGACAAAATCAAAAACATTTTATAAATGTAAAGTTAGTAGACCTAATTGAATACAGACAATCACGAAAGTGGTATGTTAGTATTGCTGTTGTAGGTATGTTTGCTGTAATACTCATACTTATGATTTATTTTATGAGTCAAGGTAAAGATGTAACTGATGGATGGAAAGAAATTTTATTGTTGATGCTAGGTGGTTTCGTTGGCTCTTTTGCTAAGGTAATTGACTTTTGGTTCAACAATCAAGAAAACGATAATAAATTATTAGAACACGCAGATGACTAAACATCTGAAAGATATTGATATGTCCTATTGGACACATTGGTTAGGCGCTATGAAACTAAGTGTGGCTCTGTTTGTGCATGCTTGGTTGCCCGATGTTCTAACAAACTACGCTTCTGAGAAGCTAAATAAGAATGGAGATTATTATGAATAGTAATGATTTATACGACAACCTAAAAGAACTTTGGGAAGAATTTGATTCTAACCATAATGCTTTTGTAGATAAAGGCACTAAAGCCGCTGCTGGTAGAGCTAGAAAAGCTATCGGTGAAATGAAAAAACTGGTTACTGAGTACAGGAAAGCGTCTGTGTCTGAATGTAAATGAACATAGCAACACTAGCTGGACATTTAGCATTTGGTCTAATTGGCTTTTCTTTTTTAGTCAAAGATATATTTTGGCTTAGAATTGTCTCCATAGCAGCTAGTTTATTTTCGGTATTCTATAATTATCTGATTCCATTGGAACCAATGTGGTTGGCTATCAATTGGAACTTTATATTCATAGGTGTGAATCTATATCATATAGCAGTAATACTTTACGAAAAGCGTGAAGTAAAAATGGATGATAAGAATCAAGAACTATATGATACATTGTTTAGTGAGATGACTCCTGTAGAATATCTAAAGATTAGTAGAGCTGCTAAATGGGAAACAGTAAGGTCAGGACAAAGGCTTATAACACAAGGTATGCCTGTACCTGATTTATATCTTATATATAATGGTACAGTAGATGTATTGGTAGATAATGATCCGATAGCGCAACTAAAGGATGGAGAGTTTGTTGGTGAGATGTCTTTCCTCACAGAAAAAGTAGCTACAGCAACTTGTAAAGTGAAATACGATACAATATGCTTGGTTTGGAAACAGAGAGAATTTAAGGAATTACTAAAGCGTAATCCATCACTATATTTCACTATACAATCTGTATTATCAGCACAGGTATCAGATAAGTTAGTGAGCAGTACAAAGAAATAGGAGATAATAAATGAATTATAATTTTAAGGTAATTGACATGATGAAGCAAACTACAAGTGGCTCTTTATCTAATGTTGTCCAACAGGTAAAATACAATCTGCATTGTACAGGAAGTGATAATGTTGTATACACTCAAGCTTATATGACTTCACTAGATTCTGTAAAGAGTTCTGATTTTATTGCTTATAATAGTCTAAGTGAGAGTCGAGTAAATGCTTGGGTGACTGGTTCCAGTACGTGGTCAGCACATCTAACTGCTGCTGAAGCTTATATGAGTGCGAGTATGACTCCAACAGAAACTTGGGGAATACCATCATGGTAAGAAAAAATATACTAACTAAATTTGATGATATTATAGAAGTAGTATTACACCACGAAGGTGGATATGTAAACGACCCTAAAGATCCTGGCGGAGAGACTAATTTTGGTATAGCTAAAAGAAGTCATCCTGATGTGGATATAAAGAACCTAACTAAAGAAGGTGCTAAAGAGATTTATTATGAAACATATTGGTGTGATAATAAAGTACCTCATATGCCAGAAAACCTAAAACATATTTATTTTGATATGTGTGTTAACCAAGGTAGAGGCCGTGCTGTAAAGATATTACAGAAAGCAGCTAACGCTAAAGGAGCAAATTTGAAGGTAGATGGTGGTATGGGTCCTAAAACTATCGCTGCTATGAGTGGAGTTGAGTTGGATAGGGTGAGAGCATATCGTGTTAAGTACTATGCTGATTTAGTCACCCGTAAACCAGACTTAGAAAAGTTTTACTTTGGGTGGTTCAGAAGAGCATTAGAAGTATAAAAATATTTTTGTATTTTTCTGGTACTACCTTATATTTATATGTATAGTTTCATACCAACCAAAAGGATGGGGAGCATAGATAGACAACAGGGGACAAATTATAGTTTCAGACAGTGATGAGATACCCGCTCTACTTTTGGGAAGTATGACAAAAGAATTATGTCGCTCAAATGAGGACATATAGTAAAACGAATATCAAGGTTCAAAAGAAGTTGATATTCACAGTTGACTAATGTAACTAAAATAGGAGAATAAAATGACTAAAGTTACTTTACACGGTATACCCGTAATCGATAGAGATTCCTTTCTAACACCTTTCGACAAAATGTTTGATGACATCATAGGAAAATCATTTCCTGAAATCAACAAGCAAGTCGGAGTAAATCCATTTCAAGGTACAGCATATCCAAAAGTAAATGTATATGAATACGATGACAAAGTAGGCGTAATTGCTGAAATACCTGGTCTTGATAAAAAAGACCTAAATGTTGAAGTTGAAGATGGTGTACTTACTATAGCTGGTGAGAAACATAATGGAATAATTGATGAAGCTAAAGCTAAAGTTCTCAGAAGAGAATTGAAGCAATCTTCGTTCAAGCGTTCATTTACTTTAGGTGATCTATTAGATGGGGAAAATATCACAGCGAACTTCAAAGATGGTATTCTATCTGTTGAGATTCCTAAAATAGAACCCGAAGTCCCAAAAAAGAGCATTGTCAAAATTAGGTAATAAACTTATTACCTTAGGCAATGACCTATACATCGTTCTTGGAACGGTATCGGCATCTTCTGGTTTTACTAGTGAAAAAATTAAAAGTATGTGGAGATTAGCTGATACCGTTCTTAGGAACGGAGCAAACCACAATGAGCTATTTGTGTGTCAAATGGTACAAGAAACAGAATTTGAGGACAAAAAATAGACTCTCTTTATATTTATTTATAATATAATAAGGAGATTACCTGATGTTTGAATCATCAAAATCATTTCATAAGTTAGTAGGATTTTCAGCATTATCAATAGCTGGAAGTGCAGCTTTCTTTTCGGTTTTTGGGTTATCCAAATTATTTGCTGGTGCTCAATTTGCTGTAATTATAATGGCTGGATCATTAGAATTTGGTAAGTTAGTAGCAGCTTCGTTTTTATATAGATACTGGCAAACACTAAATGCCTTACACAGAACTTATATGACAATAGCAACTGTGATACTCGTACTGATAACATCTGCTGGTATATTTGGATTCTTATCCAATGCTTATCAAGGTGCTACAGTAGGATTTGAAAAAGAATCTACTGCTTTGATATATAAGGAAGACAGGTTAGATCAATTACAAGATGACAAAAAGTTTCTCAAAGAGGAATTAGAAGCAGCTGTAAGTGAACTACCTGAAAACTATCGTACTGCTAAAAGAAAACTTAGAGAAGAATATCAACCTAAGATAAATCAAATCAATACTGATATGATGGATTTGAAGGCTGAAATTGGAGATTTGAAGATAGCACTAGTAGAGACAGGAGTTGAAGTAGGACCTGCTATTTATTTAGCTAGAGTATTCGGTTCAGATGTCGATACAGTTGTGAAATTCTTTATCTTTATTCTTATATTTGTATTCGACCCCATGGCAGTTATCTTTGTTATCAGCTACAATCACATCCTAATACATGATGGGATTCAGCCTGAACCAGCAAAGAAAAGAAAGAAAAAGAAGATAGATACAAAAAAGATGTCTGATACTTTGATAAAGTTGATAAACAGAGAACCTGTTGAAGAAGATGAAGTAGAAGAAGTCGTTCAAAGTGCTGCTCCAAAGGAAGTGCCACAATCAAGACAGGCAAGGAAAATTAGATAACAAGAAATAATTGCAAATAATGCTTGACTCGTATTGCATTTTTGTCGTAGCTTTAGAAGTAAATGCGGAAAGAAAATATGATAACAATAAATAAAGCAATTACTGCTGTTGTGGCAGTAACATTAGTAAATGGTGTAGTTTCTACTAATTTGTTTGAATCTTATAAGAATATGTATCAAGATAAGATTGAACGATTGGAGAATGAGAATAGTGTTCTTCAAAAAGAACTAGACCACTATAATGAATATGGTATTCAAGTAGATGTAACAATGTATCAACCAAATGAAATTCAATGTGATGATACACCAAACATAACTGCTGATGGAACTAAGATTCGTATCAGTAAAGCATCAGAGTATAAGTTTGTTGCTTTATCTCGTAACCTACTCAAACGATGGGGTGGGCCGTTTGACTATGGGGATTTCGTATTACTCAAAGGCACAGATAAAAAAGATGGCGTGTATCAGGTAAGGGATACTATGAATCCTAAATGGGTAAATGTGGTAGATATTTTAGAATCAGAGCATGTAGAACCATATAAGTATACAGATGCTCATATTTATAAATTGAATTGGATAACAAACAAAAAGGAAACAGTAAATGGGTAAAAGTACATTTGAAAAAAATGGTGGTTACTTCATCGGTGGAGTAGCATATATGGATTGTAAGGTAACAGGTGAGCCTGTTGCTAATGTAAGTACGGAAGCAAAATCCGTAATAGGTAGTAGGGCTGTGATGGGTATGGTAGGAATGCCTAAAGAGAAACCTAGAAGGGTTTCTACAGGCAGACCTGCTGGATGGCATTTTATGAATGAGTTCGTAGATAAAGATGGAAATGTTTTTCATAAAGGTAAAGAACAAAAAAAGTTGAAAGGTACTTTACCATCTACGAAAGTTCAGCCTGTAAAACGAAAGAAACGTAGGAGTAAAGAAGAAATTCTTTTGGCTCGTAACGCGGAGAAGAAAGCAGCTCTCAAAAAAGCTGTACAGAAACAGAAGGATTTTCTAAATCATAAATTAGGAAAATAGTGTTATCAAAAGAGTTTCTAACGGAACGAGGTTATTGTTGCGGGCACGGATGTTTGATGTGCCCGTATGAACCTAAACATACTGAAAACAATACAGTATTAGCAGAGGATGTGTGTCTATATTCTGGATTACCATCCCCTAAATCGTACGGGAAAAGGGATAAAAAAATTATGAAACAGGTTATTGATTGTAATCAAAATACAAATTCAGTAATAAATAAAAAACTAAAGGAGGTTTCTGTTGAAGAGGGATTGGTTATTGCAGAAGAACTATTTCAGATACATAACAAAAGAAAAGACGGTATTGGGTTGGCAGCTAATCAAGTGGGAATTGATGCACAAGTGGCCATTGTCAATGTTCGTGAACCTTTGGTACTCATCAATCCGAAGATTGTTTCAAAGAAAAATCCGATTGGTTTTTATGAAGGTTGTTTATCTTACCCTGGCAAAGGAATATCCACACAAAGATATAGGGACATAGTTATAACAACTGAGCAAGAAAAAGATGAGTTAGTATTTGGTGGCTCCGATGAGGAACTATCTGTCTTAGAGTCTGTTTGTGTCCAACACGAAATAGACCATCTTATGGGTAAAACTATTCATGATAGAAGAAAAGATATCACATATGTTGCTGATGTAAAGATTGGTCGTAACGATAAATGTCCTTGTGGCTCAGGAAAAAAATATAAGAAATGTTGTATCAATTAGAATTATTTGATGTAGATAAAAGTGATTTACAGATAAAAGACGAAGTAAATATTTACTTGGATTATCTACAAACACCAAACGAAGCATTTAGTGGAATGCCAGTATGTCCTTTTCTAAAGGTTGAATTACAAAGTTATAAACTTATGATAGAAGTTTGGAGACCTGGCAAAAAACCACTAAACGAATTATGGAGAAAATTCTTTGATTCAGACTTCACTTCAGCACTATTTATATGTATGGATACAAAAGAACTAAAATGGAAAGATGTGCCAAGAGATGCTTATCAAAAAAGTATACAAGGATTTCTAAAGAATTGGTCTGATGAGAGTAGAAAATATAAAGCAATATTATTTTCACCTTTCGAAGAAAGAACAGCTGCTGGTGAACCTACAAGAAAAAAGTCGCCATACTTTCTTATAAATGTAGCTACAAGAGAAGAGTTACATTTATCACATACAAAATTATTAGACAGTAAATATTTCGATAACTTTTCAGAAAAGGAATTGAAAAAACTAAAAGTCAAAAAGGATAAAAAATGAAAAGAATAAATCTAACAGTAATTCATATAATAATTGCTTTAGTAGCAGTTATGTTTGGTAGTCTAAAAGGACAGCAAAATCCTATATTACTATCAGAGAAGCCTGAAATAATAGCATACAGATTAGTTCCGTCTTGGGATGTACATTGTCAAATAAAAATAGAAATTGTAGAAGGGTTAGGATGGGATAATCTACATGAACCTCAAATGGAAGAGACTAGGGAAGTTATTATGGATAGAATAGTATTTGAAGAAACCAGTAGATATGCTATGAGAGAAATGTTTTATGTGGACAATAAGCCATACTACTTAGTTAGATTACCTTTTACGGATGGACAGCAATGGGCAGATTAGATAAGAAAAGGCTTGTTTATACAAAACAAGACGAATTTTTTGATTATGGGAAAATTGTATTATACTTATTATTAGGATATCTATTTTTTCATTTTATAATAATGGGATGGCATTTATGATTACAAAAGAGTACATACAAGATACCATAAAAAGTTTAGATTTAGGTATGCATTTATTGAGAGTACAATTTTATTTAGCATTAGCTTTTAGTTATATTGCTAAATCAATATACTCTATATTTTTTTACAAAGAAAAGAAAAAGAAAGATTATGAAAAAGAAAATTTATTCATTTGATTATGATTTAGTGTTACTAAAAGCGTATACTAAATCTTTACTAATTATAATTGGCACAGTTATAGTTCTAAGTATACCGATGATGTATCTATGGAATTGGTTGATGCCATTTATATTTGGATTACCAGAGTTGAACTTATTACAAATTATAGGTTTATCCGTATTGGTAAATATGTTATTCTCAAAGCCACCACATAATACTCAAACTGCAACTGTGGGTGTAGAAGCATCATCAAACGCTGTAAGAGAATATCATAAAATGCGTGATGAGATGGAACAAAGTTTCAAAAAATAACTATTTATGTTCATAATCGGAGAAATGTAATATGGACATGGAATGGGTACTAAATACACTAAAAGAAGCTAGAGATAATCAAGATTGGGATTTAGTAAAAGAAGTCATTTCTTATATATCAGAGTATGAAGAATTTGCTGATGATGATATGTTTGACTTTGACTAAAAAATTATGGGGCTGTCTTTGGAAATCGACAGATGTTATTTGACAATTGAGTGCAACTGAGTTTGAGTAAGACTTGACACAAAAGACTCACAAAACCTAAATGGCGATAATTCGCTAGATGGGTTGGTAATTGATTGGCATTTAGCCAATGCTGAAATGGGATTCGACATTTATGTTGAGCCTGTTGAGGATTACCAACCAACTTACGCATACGCTGCATAAGTTACTGAGTTGTCTAACACTCGGTAATAAAAAAAGTTAGACGAACTCTCTTTAGCTAGAATGAAGTTAGAGATTAAAGAAACTGCCAGTTGGCTACTCTGTGTAAAGTAGTTGGTGGTTTGTAGGTAACTTCTCAGAGGGTAGTAACCTAACTAAGTTGTGAATGACTCATTGAATAAAACAGACTGGACGGGGGTTCGATTCCCCCCAGCTCCACTAAACATAGGAGAATAATTTGAAATTATTACCACAAGCAACAGCAGCTAAAGTTGCTGTTGATTCAGCAATACCATTACATGTTACAGCAATAGCTGCTGCTAATGGTTATCCAGCTGCCGTATCGGCAGTAGTAACTGCTTTGACAACAGCAGTAACAAATATTACATTCATACAAACAAAGCTAATAATAAAGGTTCCACCACCAATTGCACCACCATCTAAAATTGGTGTAAATGTAACAGGTGCTATTTTGGCGCAAATATCTACTGTACTTGGTGCTATAACAGCTGCTGGAGTTGCAGCTCCTCTATTACCAACACCACCAGCAGTTGCTACTTTCGGAACATCAACTGGTATCGTTACCACTCAATTACCACTTATATCAGCCGCTATAACTACAGGACTTATTACACCACAAACATTCTAAAAATCTGGACTTTTTCCTTGTTTATTAGCAAAATTATTCGTAGCTTTATATGTTATGAAAGGGATAAATATGAAAGATAAAAAAACAGTAATCTTCGATTTAGATGGGACTCTTGCTGATATCGATATCCGTAGGGATAAGTCTCTCAAACCGAATGGTAAATTAGATTGGAAGATATTTGCTTCACCCACTTCTATTATGGATTGGGATAAACCAAATGTACCAGTAATCAAAATGGCTCAGATGTTCAAAGCTGATGGATTCAAAATTGTAATCTTTTCAGGTAGGAACGATAGGGGTTTCTTTGCTACTAAAGATTGGTTGAAAATTCACAATGTACCATTTGATTTGTTAGTGATGAGGCCTGATAAGTTCAAAGCTGATTCATGGCCAATCGCTGATGGAAACCCAGCTACTAAAGCTATGAGGTTTATGCCTGATGAAATCCTAAAGAAAGCTATGTTAGATACCTTTGTTGATATCGATGATGTTTTTCTTGTTGTGGATGATAGGGATAAGGTTGTGAAGATGTGGAGAGATTTGGGATTGAATACATTCCAAGTTGCTCCTGGTGATTTTTGATGCCGTACTTTTTACTAAAAGTTTTTTGGTGGTTAGGTGGCATCATATCACTATTTAAAATGGCAATAATGCTTTTGATGTACAAACGACATCTAAAGAAACGAATAGAAAAAAATAACTTTGGAAGAAATGAGGAATGGTAATGAATATAGGATATGCTTGTATAAACATGCAATTGTCGTACCCACAAAAGTATGGTGGTAAACCTAAAGGTGTAAAACCAATAACTACTGGTAGGAGTATGATAAAACGAACCTTTTTATCTAAAGGTGTAGATTATGCTAGTGAACTTACTCTAGCTAATGCTATGGACTTAGATAAAATTATAGATTGGAATATACTGAATGGATACAATTTTTTTCGTGTCACTTCAGGCCTTGCACCTTGGAAGTCTGAGTATGAGTGGGATGACCTAAAAGATATAGAACAGATTAGACAATACCTACATTCTGCTGGTACTAAAGCTAAAACACATAATCTTAGGATTACATCTCATCCAGGTCCTTTCAATGTTCTTACTTCACCACATCCGCATGTAGTTGAAAATTGTATTGGTGATTTGACTGACCATGCTGCTACATTTGATATGATGGGACTAAGTGAGACACCATACAACAAAATCAATATTCATATTGGTGGTGCTTATGGAGATAAAATATCTGCTATGGAAAGGTTTTGTAAAAACTTTGAGAGACTACCGATGTCTGTACAAAGTAGACTTACAGTAGAAAATGACGATAAAGCTAGTATGTATTCTGTCAAAGATTTATATGAGGGTGTTTACAAAGTAATTGGTATTCCAATCGTATTTGATTACCACCACCATCAGTTTTGTACAGGTGACTTATCAGAACAACAGGCATTGGAGTTGGCTATATCAACTTGGCCTGATGGTATTACACCAGCTACTCATTACTCAGAGAGTAGACGAGACGAGCAAGAAGATGAGACTATTAGAGTACAAGCTCATTCAGATTATGTTTTACAAAAAATCAATACTTATGGTAATAAGATTGATGTTATGGTAGAAGCTAAACATAAAGAATTGGCTGTACAAAAATACAAAGAGTTACATTGTTAGATAAACAAAAAAACATTGGGGTATGGTCTAAAGGTAGGACACCTGGTTTTGGTCCAGGCAGTCGAGGTTCGAATCCTTGTACCCCAGCAACCTTTGGGGCTGTAGTTCAGTTGGGAGAACGCTTCCCTTGCACGGAAGAGGTCGCAGGTTCGATCCCTGTCAGCTCCACATAATATGTGGTATAAAATAAAAGCAAGAGATATGTCGTTAGGTAAACCGAATGGAATAGTTGTTACATTTTCTATTTGGGCTGACGATGGAAGGAAACTTAGTAAGATATTAGCTGATAAAAATTGTGTTGATATCAGTATATTAGACAGTACAGAAGAAGAATGGACTCCTGAATGGGCTGATTCGGTAGATGAAAATTCGGTTATTGAGATGATACCAGACCCAAAAGATATACCTAATATTGAAAGTGAAAATCCTTTTTGGTAAATAATACAAGTCAAGTAAAAGATCTTATATGAAGCATTTCTTAAACAAAGTTAATAAATGAGCTTTTCTGGAATAAAAGTATGCAGATAGCGCAACTTTTCACTCCATGGATCATGTAGACACAAATGAGTGAATATAAAAAAAGATCAATAAATCTGGACTTTTTACTTGTATATATGCTCAAAAATGTGTAGCTTTATATATAATGAAAAGGGAAAAAAATATGAAAACAATAGACACTTTGATTGAAAATTATTCTTATGAGGATTTAGCTCACGCTTTATATCTCAAAGGAGAAAAAGATGGTGCTCAAAAGATTACAGATAAGACTCAATGGAGAGAGTTTGTTATAGCTGAGAAATTAGGACATAAGGCATTTGATAAAATTTCTGCTGGTAAAGGTAGTGATAAATATGGTGCTGATGCTTATGAGGCTGATGGACAAACTGCTGAGTATAAAAGTAAGGCGATAAATGATAAAGAGGTTCGTAACCTTACTGAGAAAATAAAATACAAAAAGTCTGGTGCTAGGTTTGCTCCACTAAATGTACCTGGTGTTTACAATGGTGCTTATAGTCCAGAAGCTATTGAGGCTTATTCACATCACAATCACTACTTTGGTGTTTTTTGGAAAGAAAGATGTGTGTTGATTATCAAACCTAATACTGAGTTTGTAATTGATACTCTAACAGAAAACAACAACAATCGTAAAGATGGTGCTACTACTAATCTAAACAGTGTGGTTGTAAACTTAGGAGATACTTCAAAGTATGAAGTTGCTTTCAAAGATGAAGTATGGTTTGAAAAAAACTCTTGATATCAGGAGTTTTTTTTGTATTTGAATATATACAGGTATACTTATTTATGCGGGTGAAGTGTTATAGGAAACACACTTTGATTCCATCGAAGAGATGTAGGTTCGACTCCCACCACCCGCTCAAACTTTTAGGCCATCGATGGCTATTTACAAATTACTAATTGATTATTTATAGGAAAATGTTATGAGTTTCACCGACTTTTTTGACGAACCCAAGTTTGACTTCGAAGCTGAACGTAAGAAGTTTATCGATAATTTAGACTATCTAAAGTCTATGTCTGTTCAAGAA
>Ga0115545_1001266_pt1 | contig 13268 bp, 10 predicted proteins | sample COGITO_mtgs_1003_FD_87188 | JGI IMG/M metagenome (GOLD analysis project Ga0115545, IMG submission 87188) | Pelagic marine microbial communities from North Sea - COGITO_mtgs_100330 | ecosystem: Environmental > Aquatic > Marine > Epipelagic | place: Germany:Helgoland, sampling site Kabeltonne...
GAACGGCCATGCCAACAAAGTCATGAAGGTTTTCATAACCCTTTTCATCCATCCACTGAGACAGGCCAGAAATCATTTCCTCCACGATCTTGAAACCATATGTCATCGCAGCCGTGCAGACCTGCACATTGCCGCACCCAAGGGCCATGAATTCCGCAGCATCGCGCCACGTTGTCACACCGCCAATGCCCGAAATCGGCAGGCCATGCGTGTCTGGGTTCCGTGCAATCTCGGACACCATCGACATGGCAATCGGCTTCACCGCAGGGCCGCAATAGCCGCCGTGCGATCCCTTGCCGTCGATGGACGGCTCGGGCGACATAGAGTCTAAATTGACAGAAGTGATCGAGTTGATCGTATTGATCAGGCTCACTGCATCAGCGCCACCGCGCATCGCAGCAGCGGCGGGTTTACGCACGTCAGTGATATTCGGCGTCAGTTTCACAATGACAGGCTTGTCGTAATACTGCTTACACCAACGCGTCACCATCTCGATATATTCCGGAACCTGCCCCACGGCGGCACCCATTCCGCGCTCTGACATGCCATGCGGACAGCCGAAATTTAGCTCGATCCCGTCTGCGCCTGTCGCGGCAACTTTCGGCAGGATATCTTTCCACGCCTGTTCCTCGCATGGGACCATAAGTGACACTATTATGGCCCGATCTGGATAATCTGCCTTCACGCGTGTGATCTCTTCGAGGTTAACCTCTAGAGGGCGATCAGTGATCAACTCGATGTTATTGAGCCCCATCAACCGTCGATCAGCACCATAAATCGCGCCATATCGAGGACCATTCACATTGACGACCGGCGGGCCCTCCATGCCCAGCGTTTTCCAGACAACACCCCCCCAACCAGCCTCGAATGCGCGGCGGACGTTGTATTCTTTGTCAGTCGGTGGCGCAGATGCCAACCAGAACGGGTTCGGGCTTTTGATCCCTAAAAAGTCGGATGTCAGATCGGCCATATCACTTGCCTCCCATCAAAGTTGCATGAATATCCATCGCGGCATCACGGCCCTCTGCGACCGCCGTAACCGTCAAGTCGTCGCCCCCACTTGCACAATCGCCGCCAGCCCAAACGCCTTTGCGGCTGGTACGACCATTGGGATCAACGGCAATTTTACGGCCATCCAATGCCAAGCCCGCATCGGTCACCAAAGTTTGACCAATTGCTTTGAATACCTGATCAGCAGGAAGACGCAGGGTCTCGTGGGACCCATCAGTATAGGCCAGTTCAATTTCGCCATCATGAATCGCGGCAGGTTGCACATTGAACAATAGCTGCACCCCTTTCGAGGCAGCTAATTCCTGTTCGTAGGGGCTTGCACTCATGCGGTCACGCCCGCGCCGATAAGCAATGGTCACATTGCGCGCACCCAGCAGTTTAGACTGCACAGCAGCGTCGACGGCAGTCATGCCACCGCCGATCACCACCACATCACGGCCGACGGGGAGAGACGCCAGCTCGCTTGCCTGTCTCAGATCACCGATGAAATCAACAGCGTCACTCACTCCGCTATTGTCCTCACCATCTACCGACAGGGCATTCACACCACCCAAACCAACCGCTAGAAACACCGCGTCATAATCGGTACTCAGTTCATCCAACGACAGATCAGAGCCTAGCGTCTTGCCTGTCTGAATTGTGATTCCGCCAATACCCAACAACCAATCGACCTCGCGCGCCGCGAAATCATTGGTGGATTTGTAGGATGCGATGCCAAACTCATTGAGGCCGCCAGCCTTGGATCGGGCATCATATATGGTCACGTCGGAGCCTAGCATAGCCAAACGATGTGCAGCAGCCAGACCCGCAGGTCCGGCACCAACAACTGCAATCTTCTTTCCGGTGGATGCGGCACGCACATAAGGGTGCGCTTGCTTCGCCATCAACGTATCAGTCGCATGCCGCTGCAAACGGCCAATCTCGACAGGTTTTCCCTCTGCAGCCTCACGGACGCAAGCCTCTTCACACAGGGTTTCTGTTGGGCAGACACGGGCACACATGCCACCCAGAATATTTTGATCAAAAATGGTTTTGGCAGCAGCCTCAGACGTGCCAGTGGCGATCTGACGGATGAACAAAGGGATATCAATTGATGTAGGGCAGGCCGTGATACAAGGGGCATCATAGCAAAAGTAACATCGGTCAGCAGCAACCGCTGCTTCATGCGGATCAAGCGGTTCATGAAGATCCGCAAAGTTTGCTTTTAACTCATCGCGACCAAGTCGCGCAGCGGCAAGGCCGGGTGTCGTTGTGTCAGGCATAGGCTGTCCAAGTCTCCAAAACGAATAGACCTAGCCTTGCACAACTTTATTTTTTATCAAATGGTAAATTTTTAAGATCGGCCAAAAAATTGCTAAACGCCCAAAACTTAAACAGTTTTAGTGCCTTTAGAAGTGAAACGGAGCAACAATCACACGTCGACCAAGCGTTAAAGCATCCGCAACATGCACCATCGGGGCCAAATCAACGTCTGATCCGCCGTCCTTCACAAGGTCGGACATCCGGGCATAAAGTGCGGGATATTCTTCCAACTCAGTTCCAGCAACCTCCACGCCATTGATGACACAGCGGTTACCGCCTTCGCGAAGATTAACCAAAACATCGCCTGCACGGATCGTCATTTCCCACAACTGTTCACCCTGCTTAAGCCAGTCAAACGTGGCGTTTACACCACCTGAAAACACAAGATCCGCGGCAATTGGCGTTTGACGGTTTTCAGGGAACTGTAAATCAGCGGACCGTAAGTGAACAGGCGCGGGCAGGATTTCAGTCAGAATAGACAACGCATTGATCCCAGGATCAAACACCCCCATTCCACCTGGCTCGAACACCCATTCTTGGTTCGGATGCCAGCGGCGGACATCTTCTTTCCAATTGATCTGCCCCTCGGTGACAACCTTATCCGCCAAAAATGCCTTGGCGGCTGCAACGCCCTTTGCCATGCGGCTATGCCATGTCGCAAACAGAGACACGCCCGACGTCTTTGCCATTGCCTGCAACGCATGAATCTCAGCCAGTGTCGCACCAGGTGGTTTTTCCAACATCACATGACGACCAGCAGCAATCGCGCGAGATGCATAGTCAAAACGCGGCACAGGCGGCAGACATAGCGAGATCACGCGAATATCCTGCCGTTCGGCCAGCAGTTTGTCAAAATCATCATAGGCAGGCACGCCATCAACATGACCCGCACGACTAACCGTCGCCGCAAGGGTCCAATCAGATGACGCAGCAATGGCAGGGACATGCTGGTCTATCGCAATCTTTCCGATCCCAACAAGACAAATAGGTTTTTTCATAACGTGCCCCTTCAGGTATGCACCCCACAAATCCACTTTTTCAACAAAAGGATCAAGTGACGAAACATGTCGGTTTCAGACTTGACCGCTAAGCATTGCACCTGCAGCCTCATGAAAAAGGGAGACAACATGCAGAACATGGAACACTGGCAAGAACGGGTCGACCTGGCGGCGGCATTCCGTTGGACTGCACGGCTCAATATGCACGAAGGGGTGGCCAACCACTTTTCACTCGCGATCAACGATGATGGAACAAAGTTCCTGATGAACCCGAACCAAATGCATTTCAGCCGGATCAAGGCCAGCGATATGATCCTTGTGGATGCGAATGATCCAGAAACCCTGCAAGGCCCAGACGCGCCAGATCCGACGGCTTGGGGGCTTCATGGCGGCATCCACCGCGGCGTACCTCACGCACGCTGTGCGATGCATGTCCATTCCATCCACGCGACAGTTTTGGCAACCCTCCAAAACAGTCTCTTGCCGCCTATCGATCAAAACGCCTGCACCTTTTATGAACGGCAAGTCGTAGATGCAAACTATGGCGGCCTGGCATTTGAAGACGAAGGCGCGCGCTGTGCGACCTTGCTTACCGACTCCGAAAAAAAGGTCATGATCATGGGGAACCACGGCATCATGATCATCGGTGATACCGTCGCAGAAACTTTTAATAGACTCTATTATTTTGAAAGGGCCTGCGAAACATACATTCGCGCCCTGCAAACGGGAAAACCCCTGCGGATGATCCCCCACGACATCGCACGAAAAACAGCAGCAGAGCTTGCATCCTACCCCGAACAAGACACGCGCCACCTAAATGAGCTGAAAGCTATTCTCGACGAAGAAGGCGCGAACTATGCCAGCTAGGCAGGCCAGTCCTGACCAAATAGCTGCCGACGCGGCAACTTCCACACGGCAAGAATGGAACCACAGACCTCAGGTGCCAATCCAAACCTCCCAGCTGCCGGAATGGTGCCCGCGTCAAATCGCTACCGCAAAATGGTATCTGGATAGTTGGTTTTTCATCACGATCAACGGGTCGATCGTAGCGCTCGCATTAATCGCCTACACGTGGTTCAGCCCGACATTGGAACAGGCACGAACATTTGGCTTTGGCTGGATATCTATCGTCCTTGCACGCAATTGCATTCTACTTGGCTTAGTCGCAGGCACTCTGCATCTCTGGCTTCATAGATATGCACACCAAGGTTCCGAACTGAAATACGATCAACGTCCAGTTCACCGTTATGGCCGCCTGCTTACACTTAACAGCCAACTGCCCGACAACATCTTTTGGTCGCTTGCCAGTGGCGTCACAATCTGGTCGGCGTTTGAGGTCCTCATTTGGTGGGCCATGGCGAACGGACATGCCCCTTCGATCACATGGAACAGCTACCCAATATGGTTCGTCGCCATATTCTTCCTGATCCCCGTTTGGGAAAGCTTCTATTTATATTGGATACATCGCCTACCTCACATCAGACCGCTCTACCGATTTCACGCACTTCACCATCGCAACACTGACGTCGGACCATGGTCGGGCCTCTCGGTGCATCCGGTCCAGCATCTTATTTATTTCGGGACAGCGATGATTCACTTTGTTGTCGCAACCCATCCAATGCACATGATCTTTCACTTGATGTTCCACGCTCTCCTTGCGGTCACGTCACATACGGGCTTCGAAGGGCAGCTGTTTCGTAACAAAAACGCGGGCGCATCTGGACAATTTCCACCACCAAATCCACCACCGCTATTTCGAATGTAACTATGGGAATCTCGACATCCCATGGGACAAGTTATTCGGCTCATTTCACGACGGAACTGACGCGGGAAAGTCCGCGATTCAACTCGCAAACGCCAAAGGACACGACATGATTTACGGATTAACAGAAGAAAACATCATGATCGCCGACACCGTGCGCACATTTGTGGAAAAAGAGATTTTCCCACACGAGGCAGAGGTCGAGCGAACGGGCGCTGTGCCAACCGAGATCGCACAAGAGATCAAACGCAAAACTCTTGATCTCGGCTTCTACGCCTGCAATTTCCCAGAAAGCGTCGGTTGCGCTGGCTTAAACCACCGTGAATTTGCGCTGGTCGAGCGTGAACTTGGGCGCGGTTCCATGGCGCTTAATCACTTCTTTGGACGCCCTCAGAATATTCTTATGGCGTGCAAAGACGATCAAATTGATCGCTACCTCATGCCCGCTGTCCGTGGTGAAAAAATGGACGCGCTCGCCATGACCGAACCGGGTGCAGGGTCTGATGTGCGTGGTATGAAATGCAGTGCTGTGCGCGATGGTGGCGATTGGGTCGTGAATGGCACCAAGCATTTCATCTCTGGCGCAGAGCATGCAGATTTCATTATCGTTTTTATTGCAACGGGCGAAGACCAAACGCCGCGTGGTCCAAAAAAGCGGATCACGACTTTCCTCGTAGATCGCGGCACGCCTGGTTTCACCATCCGCGATGGCTACAAATCAGTGTCGCATAGGGGTTATAAAAATATGATTCTGGAATTCGACGATTGTCGTCTGCCAGATGCGCAGGTCTTGGGCGAGGTCGACGGTGGTTTTGCCGTGATGAACGAATGGCTTTACGCCACACGGATCACTGTCGCGACAATGTCGGTCGGGCGCGCGCGACGCGTCTTTGACTATGCGCTCAGCTACGCAGCAGAGCGCGAGCAGTTCGGTCAGCCAATTGGCAAATTCCAAGGAATCAGTTTTCAGCTCGCAGATATGATCACCGAGATCGACGCGGCCGACCTGCTTACCCTCGCTGCTGCCGACAGGCTTGACCAAGACTTGCCCGCGAACCGCGAAATCGCCAGTGCCAAGCTTTACGCCAGTGAAATGCTGGGCCGCGTGACCGACGCCGCGATCCAAATTCACGGTGGCATGGGACTGATGGACGACTACCCGCTCGAACGGTTCTGGCGCGATGCACGGGTAGAGCGCATCTGGGACGGAACATCGGAAATTCAGCGCCACATCATTAGCCGCGACTTGCTTCGCCCGCTTGGCGCATGACGCACGACCTGTCACGCCTTCTTCGTCCCCGGTCCATTGCTGTCATCGGCGGTGGCGCGTGGTGTCGTGCGGTGACCAACCAACTGACAAAAGCTGGCTTTGCGGGCGCAGTCTGGCCCGTGCACCCAAAGGGAGGGACAATCGACAACTATAGAGTCTATTCGGGCCTAAACGATCTACCTTCACCGCCTGACGCCAGTTTCATCGGCATCAATAGAAACGCAACAATCGACACAGTTCAGACCCTGTCTAACATGGGCGCAGGCGGCGCGGTTTGCTTTGCATCGGGCTTTGCCGAGGTCGCAGATGGTGCAGACTTAAACACGGCACTCTTAAAAGCGGCTGGCGACATGCCCATCCTTGGCCCCAACTGCTACGGGATGATCAACAACTGCGACGGCGCGTTGCTTTGGCCCGACCAACACGGCTGCACACCGGTAGACCGTGGGGTTGCGATACTGACCCAATCATCAAACATCGCGATCAATTTAACGATGCAATCTCGCGCATTGCCGATCAGTTACGTCATTACCTGCGGCAACCAGGCACAGACAACTCAGGCGGAAATCGCCTTAGGGCTGCTGGACGATCCCCGAGTTACCGCGATCGGACTACACATTGAAGGATTTGGTGACCCGGTTGCATGGCAAATACTTGCGCGTGCCGCGAAAGCGAAAAACATTCCGCTGATCGCATTAAAAGTCGGCAAATCTGTCCAAGCACAAACCGCGACGATCTCGCACACAGCATCCCTTGCAGGCAGCGACGCGGGTGCTGCAGCCCTGCTCAACCGACTGGGGATCGCACGTGTCGACGACCTTTCGACGCTTCTTGAAGCCCTCAAACTTTTGCATGCAACAGGTCCGCTCCCGAACCGAAACATTGCAACGATTAGCTGCTCGGGTGGTGAAGCATCGCTCGCTGCCGACCTTGCGCATGATCTCGATCTTACTTTTCCGCCGCTCAATACCAAACAGCAAAGCGCCCTTTTTTCGGCGCTAGGACCTAGAGTGACGCTCGCCAATCCTCTGGATTATCACACCTATATCTGGCGCGACACAGCGGCAATGACCGCTGCGTTTTCCGCCATTATAGACCCGACTTTGGCATTAACACTGCTCATCGTAGATTTTCCACGCGCAGATCGCTGTGACCCATCAGATTGGGACTGCGTCGTTCAAGCCGCACTTGATACCCGTGCGCAGACGGGCGGTAATATCGGTATGGTCGCGACCCTTCCCGAACTGATGCCCGAAAAGATAGCGCAACAGCTTATGTCGGGAGGCGTGATCCCCTTCAATAGTCTCCGCGAAGCGTTGAACGCGGCGGCTATCGCGGGGCCAATGACGACACCTGACATAGCCATGAACCTCGCCGTGGCCCCTGAAATACACACGACAATCACACTCAGCGAGTCTGATGCCAAACAGGCACTGGCAGATTACGGCGTCCGGTCACCTAAAAGGGTCGATACCATTGATATTGGCTCTGTTGATTTTAACAAATTGTCCTTCCCTGTGGTCCTGAAAGGCGTCGGGTTTGCCCATAAGACAGAGGCGGGCGCAGTCAAACTGAACTTAACCGATCCAGACGCCGTCAAAACAGCAGCGGCCCAAATGCCAACCAATCACTTTTTGTTAGAAGAGATGGTTTCAGGGACGATCGCCGAACTGTTGATCGGCGTCATCAAAGACCCCGCACATGGATTCGTCCTGACAATCGGCGCGGGAGGGATCCTCACCGAACTATTGCAAGATAGCGTTTCGCTCCTCGTGCCGAGCAGCGAAGATGCGATTAATCAGTCTCTAACAAAGTTGAAATGCTACAAACTACTGGCAGGTTATAGGGGCAAGCCCGCAACAAAATTAGACGCCATCTGCCGCGCGATACTTGGGGTGCAAGACTACGTTCTTGCAAATCTGGATACGATTGAAGAAGTTGAAATCAACCCGCTGATCTGCACCACGCAGGCCGCAATCGCAGTAGATGCCTTGATAAGGATAGCAAAATGACGAGCCCAATTCAGACGAAACGATATGGCGCGATACTACATGTGACCCTAAATCGGCCAAAGGCGAACGCCATTGATCTGGCAACAAGCCGGATCATGGGTGAAACTTTTGCAGCGTTTCGCGACGACCCCGATGTGCGCGTGGCAATCATCACGGGCGCTGGTGACAAATTCTTTTGCCCGGGCTGGGATCTGAAGGCTGCAAATGACGGTGATGCGGTTGATGGGGACTATGGCATCGGCGGCTTTGGCGGGTTGCAAGAACTGCGCGATATGAACAAACCGGTCATTGCCGCCATCAACGGGATTGCCTGTGGCGGCGGGCTAGAGCTTGCGCTTTCTGCTGACATTATCCTCGCCGCGGATCATGCAACATTTGCATTGCCCGAAATCCGGTCTGGAACAGTGGCCGACGCGGCCTCAGTCAAGCTTCCAAAACGTATCCCCTATCATATCGCGATGGAGCTTTTGCTAACGGGTCGTTGGTTCGACACCACAGAGGCCCTTGGTTGGGGTTTGATCAACCACGTGCACCCAGCTGACCAATTACAAGCAGCGGCGATGGAAATGGCCCAACTTATCGCATCGGGACCACCGCTGGTCTATGCGGCGATCAAGGAAATTGTGCGCGATGCCGAAGATAGCAAATTCCAAGACAGCATGAACCGGATCACTAAGCGGCAAATCGGATCAGTCGACAGACTTTACTCCTCCGAGGATCAGTTGGAAGGCGCGCGCGCTTTTGCGGAAAAACGCGACCCCGTCTGGACGGGTCGCTAGGCCTTTCGAAATACGATCAGGCGGGCCAAATCGTTGCGATGACCATCGTCGGCACGATCATCGTAAATCCGAGTATCAGCGAATGTTAGACCCTCAATTTGCGCCGCAAAGCCATTCATCGCATCCGCAAAACCCGCACTTTCGAAATGCGCAGCATTAACCGAAATGACAAACAACGTACCGCTTTTTACGGCGTCCATCAAAGGGATCAGCCCCTCAGGACCAACATGACCCATCGTGAAGGTTCCGGCACTGACAACGCCTCGATAATCGCCCGAAACCATCGGCAAAGCGGCAGTTACATCTGCGGCAATGAGATGGCGGTAAAAACCTTTCATACGGGCGACGCCCAACATCTCGTCCGATAGGTCAAGTGCATCGATCACGTCTACGCCGCCACGAATCAAATATTCTGCGACCAACCCCGTGCCTGCACCTACATCAAGGACTGGACCGGTACCGCCCGCCGTCAAATATGCCTGCGCGACCGCACGCGGTAGCTGATACCCTTGACTGTCCCCGAACCCGCTATCGTATGAATGCGCCCAAACGCGATACAGCTCTTTCACGTCACCTTGCGAAGACATGCGGTATGCATCTTTCAGAGTTGGGTCTCGGTCCATGACTTAGGCTAGCACAGACTTGCATCTGCGCAAGACTTGGCGCACCACTGGGCGCATGACAAAAACACTTCTTTCTTTCGGACACGGCTATACCGCGCGTGCGCTTTCAAAAATCTTGCTGCCGCAGGATTGGCGGATCATTGGCACGACGCGCGATGAGGACAAAGCGACGCGACTGATGAACGAAGGCGTCGAGCCGCGCATCTGGCCCGGGGCGGACATGATACCAGCCCTGAACGCGGCAACACATATTTTGATCTCGACAGGCCCGAATGACGCAGGCGACCCGGTTTTGGCCGAGTTGGCGTCTGAAATCGCATCGCGAGCAGGACAATTTGAATGGGTTGGTTATCTTTCGACAACCGGTGTTTACGGCGATCACAATGGTGCTTGGGTTGACGAAGACACTCCCCTGACGCCCTCAACCGAACGTGGCATCGCAAGGGCTACTGCCGAAACTGCGTGGCAATCCATCCCTGATCTGCCACTGCATATGTTCAGGCTCGCTGGTATTTATGGCCCAGGTCGCGGACCGTTCAGCAAGGTGCGGAACGGCACAGCAAGACGGATCATCAAAAAGAACCAAGTCTTCAGCCGCATCCATGTGGCAGACATCGCGCGAGTACTTGCCGCTTCTATCAAAAAACCCAATGTTAGATCGGTTTATAACGTCTGTGACAACAACCCTGCGCCACCGCAAGACGTCATTACCTACGCGGCTGAGTTGCTAGATATGCCGACCCCGCCTGCTTTTGACTATGAAACGGCTGAGATGTCGCCCATGGCGCGCAGCTTCTATGCGGAAAGCAAAAAGGTACGCAACGACAAGATAAAAACCGAACTCGGCGTTGACCTGCTTTACCCCGACTACAAAACAGGGCTTCGGGCCCTTTTGGCGCAGGAATTAAGCAGCTAGGGCCTTGCCGATAGACCAAGACGTGACCATATCGACTGCAACGTTTCAAAGGTTCACGTATGTCTCTTCGCCAACAAACCGCTGACTTTCTTGCACGCCCAATCGTGGGTCGAACCCTTCTTGCGGTTATTGTATTTAACGCGATTATTCTGGGGCTAGAGACTTCAGACACCGTTATGGCGCAAGCTGGGAACCTGATCCTTACGCTGGACAGCATCTGCCTTGCTATTTTTACCGTGGAAATCGCGGCTAAACTCTTTGCACAGGGTCGCAATTTCTTTCGTAGTGGTTGGAACCTATTCGACTTTATCATTGTGGCGGTCGCTTTTGTGCCAAACGGCCAAGGTCTATCTGTTTTGCGCGCATTCCGGATTTTGCGGGTCTTGCGCGTGATCTCGGTCGCGCCATCGTTACGCCGCGTGGTCGAAGGTTTTATCACTGCACTTCCAGGAATGGGATCCGTGTTCCTGCTGATGGGGATCATATTTTACATCGGGGCAGTTGTAACGACGAAACTATTCGGCGCGGCATTTCCAGAATGGTTCGGCACACTCGGGCGGTCGGGGTATTCGCTGTTCCAGATCATGACGCTTGAAAGCTGGTCGATGGGAATCGTGCGCCCTGTGATGGAGATTTATCCTTACGCATGGGCCTTTTTCCTGCCATTCATCTTGGTCACCACATTTGCGGTCGTGAACCTTCTTGTAGGTTTGATCGTGAACTCAATGCAGGACGCGCATCACCAAGAAGATATTGCAGCGACTGACGCGCACCGTGACGAGGTCTTGGCAAAGCTCGAAGCGATAGAAGCACGGCTTGACGCGCTGAAATAGTCACTAAGCACGCTTATCCATCACCGCCACGCCCAATACTTCAAGAACTTTCTTCTCGATATCTGCAGAATTCAGGCCCGCCATGTCGTACATGTCGCGTGGGCTGGATTGGTCGATAAACGTGTCAGGCAAGACCATCGAGCGAAACTTGAGACCGTGATCAAACACGCCCTCGTCCGCGAGCAATTGCGCCACATGAGAACCAAAACCGCCAACGGCACCTTCTTCAATACAAATCAGCGCCTCGTGTTCGGCGGCCAATTTTAAAATAAGATCACGATCCAACGGCTTGGCAAAACGGGCATCAGCAATTGTCGGCGTGATCCCTTTTGCGGCCAGTCCTTCGGCGGCAGCTTCAACCTCTTGCAGGCGGGTGCCAAACGACAAGATCGCAACGCGTTTACCTTCGCGGATCACGCGACCCTTACCAATCTCCAGCAGCTCAGGGTCACTAGGCATCTCGACGCCGACCCCTTCACCACGCGGAAAGCGGAACGCAATGGGGCCATCGTCATAGGCGGCGGCAGTTGCAACCATGCGCACCAATTCCGCCTCGTCAGCGGCGGCCATTACAACAAAGTCGGGCAAGTTCGCGAGAAAGGCGATGTCAAAGGCGCCGGCATGTGTCGCACCATCCGCACCCACCAGCCCAGCGCGATCAATCGCAAAGCGGACGGGCAAGCGCTGGATCGCCACATCATGCACAACCTGATCATAACCGCGTTGCAGAAACGTCGAATAAAGCGCACAAAACGGACGCATGCCTCCCGCCGCCAAACCAGCCGAGAACGTCACGGCATGTTGTTCGGCAATACCCACATCAAAGCAACGGCTCGCATAGCGTTCCATGAACTTATTAAGCCCCGTGCCGTCAGGCATCGCAGCCGTTACAGCGCAGATTTTAGGGTCTAATGCAGCGTATTTTAGCAAAGTATCGGCAAACACACTGGTATAGGATGGCGCATTGGAAGGCGCAGATTTCTGCTCGCCCGTCACAACATTGAACTTTCCCGTCGCATGACCACGATCTCTCGCAGCCTCGGCAGGGGCAAACCCTTTGCCCTTTTTCGTGATCGCATGGATCATGATCGGCCCAGTGGCGCGGTCTTTCACAGTGCGCAACACCTGCAACAGCTGTTCCATGTCGTGCCCGTCAATCGGCCCAAGATAAGAGAAACCCAATTCCTCGAACAGGGTCCCGCCAACGGTCATATGCTTGACCATGTCCTTGGCGCGACGCGCACCCTCGCGGAACGGTTCTGGTAAAAGCGAAACAGCACCCTTTGCCGCAGCTTTCAGTTCCTGAAACGGCTCACCCGCATAAAGGCGGCTCAAGTAAGACGACATTGCGCCAACAGGCGGCGCAATCGACATCTCGTTGTCGTTCAGAATCACGATCAGACGCTTGCCCAAATGCCCCGCGTTATTCATCGCCTCATAGGCCATGCCTGCCGACATTGACCCATCGCCGATCACGGCAATCGCATCGCCGCTATCGCCGCCCAGATCGCGGGCAACCGCAAAGCCAAGAGCCGCCGAAATCGACGTGCTTGAATGGGCCGCGCCAAACGGATCATAGGGGCTCTCAGAGCGTTTTGTGAAACCAGACAAGCCGTCCTTCATCCGCAGTGTGCGGATACGATCCCTGCGACCCGTCAGAATCTTGTGCGGATAACATTGATGCGACACGTCCCAAATGATCTTGTCCTTCGGGGTGTCAAACACCGCATGAAGCGCGACCGTCATCTCAACCACCCCAAGC
>Ga0115545_1001269_pt1 | contig 13235 bp, 9 predicted proteins | sample COGITO_mtgs_1003_FD_87188 | JGI IMG/M metagenome (GOLD analysis project Ga0115545, IMG submission 87188) | Pelagic marine microbial communities from North Sea - COGITO_mtgs_100330 | ecosystem: Environmental > Aquatic > Marine > Epipelagic | place: Germany:Helgoland, sampling site Kabeltonne...
CAATTCATGCATCCGGACTGAACCAGCAGGGTCTTTCCTTTTGCAGGATCACCTTTGGGATACTCTTGCTGCTCAACCTTCTTCTCCAGGCTGTAGAGGAAGGTAGTAAGATCCGCGGCCTCTTGCTTGCTGAGCTTAAAGTCCGGCATGCGCGTAGCCGCGTGGTGCTCACCCGGGTTCTCGAGGAATGCGGCTAATGCGTGATGCTGGTATTTCTTCGAGATGTTGGCCAAGGGAATGCGTTCAATACTGTCTGCTGCGTTCATGTCGTGACAGGCGTAGCAGTTGAGCGCCTTGTAGAGTTTAGCTCCAGCGCTCTTGTTGCCTTTGTTTCCTGCCGAGGAGGTCTTGGACTTCATCGTGGCCAGGTAAGCGGCGATGTCGGCTGACTTTTGCTTGGCACCGGCTCCGTGAAACAGCGCCGGCATGCGCGATCCTGGCCGGTGGCCTTGTGGGTTTTCAATCCAGCGTGCCATCCAGGTTTCATCCAGCCTGCTGCCGATTCCGGCAAGCGAAGGACCCATCTCACTCGCCTCGGGCAAGGCGATGTGATGCTCGCTCTGGTGACAGGCGTTGCAGTTGTTGTCGACAATGAGCTGACGCTGGGAGCGGAGCAAGGCGTGTTGGTTAGCAGGCAGGGATGCCGGCTGCTTGAGCGAAGTAGCGGCAACAGGCTCCCAGCCAAAGCTGGATGATTTCCAAAACAGGCGCAGCTGGGCATCCCCGGACTTGGGTGGGGTGAAGGTAATCACCAACGGGTGGCCTCCCGCCGCAAGAGTCATCGCCGCAGAGGTCTCATTGAGTTGCCCGACCACATCTTTGTCATCGATCTGCAACGCCCCGGCACCCGCTCCACGGAGTTCAAAATGATAGTCGTCCTTGGCCTGCACAACCAACTGGGTTTGCCAGCGTGCCTTCCAGGCGGTTCCTGTAGGAGTAAGTGCCGAGGGTGCGGCATCCGCTTTACCGTAGTAGGCTGGCAAACGGTCCGCACGCTGATCAAGAACTTCTCCGTTTGCGCTGTTGATAAATTCGGTAATGACGGGCACCTCTGCCTTGACTGAGCCCGCGTAAAAGATGCCCATAACCAACGCTGCAAGGGTGAAATAAATCTGTATGTTTGGAACTTTCATGGATAGCTGTGACTAAGATGATGAAATTGCACACCGCTTGACCAGCATCATTTTCACCAACTCTGGCTACGTGTATTTTAGCCGACATCTCTCAAGTTGATTGAGACGAAGGCATCTCGCCCGGCAAGCCCGGATGAGTACAGAATTTTTGCATATGATCTCTTTGAACGATCTTTATCATCAAGAGATGAGGAACAAGTTTGCCATGCAGATCGTTTTTATCTAGTCTGCGCGCATGCTTTCCAGTCCAGCTCAGAGGTCTGCTTGTTTGGCCTTCTTTATGTTCGCATCTGGTTTTTGCTCTCTAGCCTACCAGATTGTCTGGCTCAGAGAGTTCCGCCTCGTTTTCGGAGGCTCAACCTTAGCCGCCTCGGCCGTCTTAGCCATATTCATGGGCGCCCTCGGCTTAGGCAGTTGGGTGCTTGGTCATAAAGCAGACCAAAGCTCACGGCCGGGCAGGTTTTATGCCATCATTGAGGCCCTCATCGGTCTGAGTGTCCTCATTAGTCCCCTGCTGCTGATTTATGGACAAAAACTCTACTACACAACCGGCGGCATTCAGGAGCTGGGCTGGGTCGCTGTTGGCCTGCAAATGCTTATCGCCATAGCCGTGATTGCTACCCCCTGTTTTTTAATGGGAGGCACTCTGCCCGCTGCCATACGCTTGGTTCAGACAGATGAAGATGAAGTCAGGAGGTCCAGTGCCCTGATGTATGGCATGAACATTGCCGGAGCTGTCTTGGGTGCCTTTATCGTGAATTTCTACTGCCTCGAGGTCTTGGGCAATACCACCTCTCTACTCATGGCCGCAGGCCTAAACCTCCTCCTTGCCGCTGTCGCCTACTACACAGTGGCCATGCATCAAGCTCCCCAAGCGCCTACGTCCAACGGCCATGAAAAACACGGTACCGCCTGGCTTTTATATTCCGTCGCCTTTTTCAGTGGTTTCACATTCTTTGTCATGGAATTGCTCTGGTTCAGATCATCCGTTCCTCTGCTTGGTGGATCTGTCTACAACTTCGGCCTGATCCTGATCGTGGCTCTCATTGGCATGAGCATGGGTGGATTGCTCTATTCCCTCATCATCAAATACGTCAAACCGAGCTACGCCTTATTAGCCATCGTCTCCGCGCTTTTTGCCACAGCAATGGCCATTCCCTACATTTGGGGTGATGGCTTCGTACGTTTTTGCAAAGTCATTCAGACCGGTTATCTGGGCTACCCCTTAGGGGATAAATTATGGGTGTGGTTCATGATCGCTGGCTTCCTTGCTCTGCCGGCTTCGTTGATGGCCGGCGTTCAGTTCCCCTTGATTTTGTCCCTGGTCGGTAAAGGCAAACACGCAGTGGGACAACAGACCGGACGCGTCTATGCTTTTAATACTGCAGGAGCGGTCATTGGTTCTATTTTGGGCGGCTTCGTTCTCATCCCTCAGCTTAGCATTAACTACACATGGCTAAGCATGATTGCGCTAAGCTTGGCTGTAGCCGTATTCATCGCTTTCTGTGCCATATACCAGCGCGCAAAACTCGGAGGCTTCGCTACCATAGGAATAGCAGCCCTAGTCATAGTAATGCTGACACATGGGTCGGGACTTACTGTTTACTGGTTACAAAACCCCATCGGCTTTGGGCGCTCAACCGTTACAGAGCACCAAACATTGGCTGACGTTGAGCATGAAAAACGAGAATTTGCACATGAAATTATTTATCAATATGATGGCCTTGAGAATTCTGGAGCGATCTCCCTTGATGATGATTTGAGCCTACTCAACAATGGCAAATCTGATGGCACTGCCTTGGGCGATGTCTCTACTCAAATCATGCTCGGTATCCTTCCAGCAATACTTCATCATGGCGAGCCTGAGCACACCTGCGTTATCGGTCTGGGCACGGGAATGTCCGCCGGCTGGCTGGCCGAGCTTGAGAGTGTCAAAACAGTCGATGTCTATGAGTTGGAACCGCACGTCGCAGAGTGCGCCTCATACTTCGCCTCAATGAACTACGACGTTACCAACCACCCGAAGGTCAATATGATTTACGGTGACGCACGTGAGGGCCTTCTGGCTCTCAAGGGCAAAGATCAATATTATGACCTGATCGCCTCAGAGCCACCCAACCCACAGCGGGCAGGAGTCGCCAATCTGTTCACCAGAGAATACTATCAGACCATCTCCAAACGGCTCAACGAAGACGGCGTTTTCTCCCAGTGGCTGCAGGCTTATGAAATCAAACTGGAGAGCGTGAACTTGATCATGGCGACTTTACGCTCCGTCTTCCCCCAAGTCTGTGTTTACCAGACCCTGGATGCTGATCTTGTCTTTGTGTGTTACAAAAAGAGAAAAGCCTTACCCATTGAGCTCATGCGCAGCAAGCTCAGCCAACCAGCATACCGTCTTGCCGCTAGCCGGGCATTCGGCACCCACACAGCGGAAGGCATACTCTCCCACAGCGTGGCGAACTCAGAATACGTCAGCAAGCTGTCTCAAAAAATAAATCAAGTTAACACAGACGACCGCAACCTACTTGAATTCCAAGTCGCAAGAACTGGTGGAGTCAGCTTCAGTGACCCCATTCAACAAATTCTGGATCAAACCACGCGTGAAGGGCTCGTTATCGAAGGCATAGACAGCAGCATTGGCTCACTTCGGTTCAATTATTCCATGGCTTCCGCGGCTCACAGCCTCAAGCGCGACACCACGGATTGGGACAAGGTATCCTGGTTTGATGGCACCGCTGCCCTAAGGCGCTCAAAGCTATGCAAGCAGCTCGACAAAATCCTCAGAAACAACAAGGACCTGATATTCGAAGCACTCAACCCAAGGGAACAAGCACTATGGGGGCGTGCGCTTGCAAGAACTGCTAATGCGCGCTGCATCGAATACTGCGAGACATTCGTAGACAGCATGCCTCTGGACTATCACATTGCCCGGTTGGAATATTTCTGGGTGACCAACAACACCGTACTGGAAGAAATGGAAATCATCGAGCTGATCAAAAAGATGAAGGGCAAGGTATGGCATCTCCCCAACTTTCTTAGTGTGGAAAACTGCCTCTCAATGATTCATCAGAGGATTGAAGAGTCTTCCAATCGATTTAGAGGCAAAGAGGCTGAGATATTACTACTTCTGGAGCAACCCTTTGATACCCGCTTAATGGAGCTGCAACGGACACGCCTTCGTATCACTCTGGCTTCACGACTTGAGGCAAAGGACCTACTTCCCGTGCTTCTCGATCAGGAGCCACACTTCCCCCTTGATGATGCCGATTTACTCAAAAAGAGGGTCGGGGTCTATCGCGAGCTTGGTGACAAGAATCTTGGCAAGGCTGAGAAAGATTGGCGCCTTTACCAGAAATGGAAGTAGCCCATTCTAGTATCTTATAGCCCCTCCAGATAGAACCAAAGGGCACTCAACTGACCAATTACAAACCGGCTTCCGCCTTGCGAGATTTTTCAGCACGCTTGCGCTCATGCGGGTCCAGAATGCGCTTACGAAGTCGCAGGTGACTTGGCGTTGCCTCGAGAAGCTCATCCCCGGCAATGTATTCGATAGCGCGCTCAAGTGACATCTTGATCGGAGGTGCCAAGCCTACAGTGATGCCCTTGGTGGCAGAGCGGTGGTTGGTCAGGCTCTTTGCCTTCACTGGGTTCACGGGCAGGTCGTCTTTCCTTGGGTTTTCTCCAATGATCTGACCCTCGTAAACTTCATCACCAGGAGCAACAAAAAGTTTGCCACGCTCCTCAAGCGGCAACAACGAGTATGCCATGGCAGTTCCCGTGCTCATACTAACCAGCGTGCCGGTATTACGAGTGGTGATCTCACCACAGTGCGGTGCGTATTCCTTAAACAAGTGAGACATGACACCGTGACCGCTGGTGAGGTTCAAAAGCTCAAACTCAAAACCAATCAATCCACGGGTAGAAATCGTTGCCTCAATGGTCGCGCCATGAGCATTGCTACCCATGTCTTCGATACGAGCACGGCGGTTTGCCAAGGTTTTCATCACTCCCCCAGTGTATTCTTCTGGCACCTCGACAAAGAGAGTTTCAAAAGGCTCCTCAACGCCGCCGTTTTCACCCTTTTTGGTAATAACCATCGGGCGGGAAACGAGCATCTCGTAACCTTCACGGCGCATCGTTTCAACAAGCACTGCGATCTGCATCGCTCCGCGGGCAGCCACCTCAAAGACACCTGCCTGATTGGTATCGGACACCTCAATGGAAACGTTGGTCTTCACCTCGCGTTGTAAGCGCTCACGGATCGCACGTGAGGTGACATGCTTGCCTTCGCGGCCACCGTAAGGGCCATCGTTGATGGAAAACTGCATCTGCACGGTAGGAGGATCGATGGACACAAAAGGAAGTGCCTCAGCTTCAGGATCAGCAGAAAGAGTTTCACCAATATCGATGTCCTCAAAACCCGCGACACCAACGATATTACCTGCGAAACCCTCAGCGGATTCCTGGTTGGAAAGACTACTGTATTCAAAAACCTTGCTCACCTTACCACGCTCCGTCTTACCCTCCTTGGTGAGGCGGAAAATACTGTCGCCCTTTTTCACCGAACCACTTTGTATTTTACCAAGTGCTACCCGGCCCACGTAATCATCCCAGGCAATATTGGATGCCAGCATTTTAAACGGCGCATCAGGATCAGAGTCAGGAGCGGCGACGTGTTCAACGATTGTCTCTAACAAGGGGATGACATCCTTTTGATCATCATCCAGTGATTTGATGAAAAATCCATTCTTAGCTGATCCGTAGACAAAGGGAGCTTCAAATTGCTCTTCGTTCGCCTCAAGCTCAAGGAAGAGCTCCAACACGCGATCATGCACACTCACTGGGTCAGAATGCTCACGGTCGATTTTGTTAACGACCACAATCGGCGTCAGCCCTTGCTGCAGTGCCTTACGCAGTACGAAACGCGTTTGCGCCTGTGGTCCATCATGGGCATCTACAAGAAGTAAAACGCCATCGACCATCTTCATGACTCGCTCCACCTCGCCACCGAAGTCAGCGTGACCCGGAGTATCAACGATGTTGATCGTATAATCGCCCCACTTCACCGAGGTATTCTTCGCCTTAATGGTAATGCCTTTTTCCCGCTCAAGATCCATCGAGTCCATGGCGCGCTCCCCGGCTTGCTGGTGTTCACCATAGGCGCCTCCTGCCTTAAGCAGCTCGTCGACAAGGGTCGTTTTGCCGTGGTCAACGTGGGCGATAATCGCGATATTTCGAATCTTTTCAGTCATGGCTGTCAGGTGTTTATTCCCTGCCATCTAAAAAACGGGCTGGAAAGGACGCGCACACTCCTTCATTTCAAGGAAATTGCAATCACGAATTGTCAGCTAAAGCAGCTTAAGCCTCGGCATAAGCCGCCGCTACTTCTTGCGCAATGATCTTAATCCCCTCGTGAACCGTGCGCTCGTCCATGGTGAATGTCATGCGGATACACTCGTGCCGGTGCGGCCACGCGTCGACATCATCGTCCCCAAAGAAGAAATAATGCCCGGAAACAATGAGCACACCGCGCTTCTTGAGCCGCTCATAGAGCTCACTTGAGCTAATAGGCATGCCCTCAAACCAGAGCCACAGGAACAAGGCCCCCTCGCTGAGATGAACGCGATACGGCAGCTCGGCATCAAACTCCTCAGCCACCCATGCTCGCGCTTGGCGGGATTTTTCCACATAATAAGGGCGCACCACCTCACTACTCAGCTTCAGAATCTCCCCACTGCGGATCAGCGGCTCCATGATTGCCTGACCAATATTACCGTTGGCGAGGCCCACAATGGCACTCATCGAGGAAACAGCGGAAGCGATCTCCTCACTGGCAATCACGATGCCCGTGCGCGTGCCCGGCAAACCTATTTTTGATAAACTCAGGGTCAATATCGTGTGTTCATTCCAGACCGGGGTTGCCTCGGTGAAAATGATATTGGGAAATGGCGCGCCATAGGCGTTATCAATAATAAGCGGAATATCATGTTTCTCGGCCAAATCACTGAGGTGAGAAATCTCATTATCGGTCAGCACATTGCCCGTCGGGTTTGTCGGGCGTGATACGCAGATTGCCGCAATATCGTCATCGACCCGCAGGTTTTCAAAATCGACCCGGTACTTGAAATCGTGATCTCCGATTTTTTGGATCAGCGGTTTACAGGCACAGAAGATGTCATCACCCACAGACTGGTTGGCGTAACCGATATATTCGGGAACGAGTGGCAGCAGGATCTTTTTACGTGAGCCATCCTTGAATTTGCCGGCAAGGGCATTGAAGAGAAAAAAGAAAGCCGTTTGGCCACCGGCGGTGATGGCAATATTTTTAGCGCTGATATCCCAGCCAAAATTTTCCCTAAACAAGGCCGCAATGGAATCAAGAAAGAGTGGATTACCTCGGGGAGGATCGTAGTTGGAGAGCATCTTCTCCAGACCACCTGGAGAAGCCATAATCTCCTCGAGCCTGCGTCGCCAAAGCGCATTCACCTCAGGAATATGAGCCGGCTGGCCACCGCCGAGCATGCGCACGTCCGGACCGCCAGAGACAAGGGCATTGCCCAGATCATCCATTAGCTCCTCGATGCCACTGCCCATGCAGAGGCGTTTGCCAAACTCAGAAAATTGATCACTCATACGTGGGAAGCCATGACAGCTTAGTTTCTCCAGCCTGCCTTATTCAGCAGGCCTACTAGGGTCTATCAGCTCAGGACTGATGTCGGGGGTCAGCTCCTCATTATTAGTGCTGGGAGTGAGGTTAGGGTTGGGATTGGTATTAGAATTAGAATTAGAATTAGAATTAGAATTGGGAGTAAGCGAACCTCGGTTAGGCGACCGCTTCTCCCCTAGCATGATGGTTGGCACGTATCCCACTTCACCCGTACGAACCACCTCCACCTTGGCATAAGAGCCTTTGAGCGAGACCACCTTCACCTCGGTGGAATCAGGCAATAATTTGTAAGGCTGATCTTCAATCCTTGGAAAGCTCATGAAAAAAGGTGAGCTCGGGTTGATGGTCTGCAAATAACTACCCGGGGTAAAATCCGGACCATAATCATCAAGCTCGTCGGCAGGGATCGCTCGGGGAGGGCCAGACCAGCCACGATCGCCGCTGCTTGGCCGATAGCTATTACTACAACTCACTAGCTGACACCAGATGAGCACTGAAACCAACGGCACAACGAATCGAACGAATCGAACAGTTTTCATAGTCAACACTCTGCCCTTGCCCGTCATCGCGGTCAACGCATTTTCAAGTAGGCCTCGGCGGCATCAAGCCAATGACGCGGAGTCGCGATCCCCTCAGCCATCATTCTAGCAGGCACCATCGTGGTGTGCACGGGACGCTTTTCACTGAAAAAAACAGCATCATTAATCGACGTGGCGACTAAGTGACTGGCATCCACCTCGAAGCCGGACTTACCGGCAAGTTCACATACTTTCTTAGCAGAGCTATACCAACTCTCAGGCTCCCCGGAATTACACAAGTGGTAAACACCCGATCCCTGCGCCCGCAATAAGAGCTCCACCCAATCGACAATATCATGAGTGTATGTTGGCATCGCGAACTTGTCAGCAATGAGATCTTGCACCTCGCAGGCTTCCGCGCGTTTGAGAACATTATCCAAGTGGTATGGGCGCCCTGTCGGAGTCGGGCCGAATAACCAAGAAACCCTGCACACCAGAGCGGACTCATCCGCCTCCATCACCGCGCGTTCTGCCGCCAACTTACTTTCCCCATACATATTGACCGGCTCCGTAGCATCCTGCTCTGTTTTCATGCCCGGCTGCTCACCTGAAAAAACATAGTCCGTGCTAAAGTGAACCAGACGCGCACCCTTTTCTTGGCACACCTCTGCCATGACCTGTGGGGAGTCAGTGTTGACCCGCCTAGTGAGTTCAGGATTATTCGGGCATTCCTCTAGGTTGGTAATGGCCGCTGGATTGACCAGCAAATCAAACTCAGCTTGGCGCAAAAAAGATCTTACTTTCTCCGGCTCAGAGAGATCCAGTTCCTGCCTCGTGGGAGTGATCAACTCGAAAGCAGGATCCTTACCCCAGAGAGACAAAAAAGCTCCACCGAGTCTACCGGTGGAGCCTGTCAATAAGACGCGCATTAATGAATGATCTAGCGAGTGATGAAGCAGGACTTCAAAACCAAAAAAGGAAACTAGCCGATAAACATTTGCTCGCCGATTTCGTCTTCGAGATCAGCAAATTCGTCGGTCGCGATGCCGGCATCACGGATGTTACGCAGTGTGCGTTTTGATCCTCGCTTGCTTTCGGGGCCGTTCACCTTATCGGCAACCAACTCAACGATCGTTGGTGCCAAAGCGGCTGCCCCGAGCGCGGCAAGGGTCAAAGCCACCGGCCTGCGAGTATCACGGTGCATCAGGTCGCCTAGGAATACGCCTGCGGCAGCGCCCAACATAGCGGGCGCAAACGATGCGCTGGTTTCAATCCAGTTTTTGTCAGAGTGCTCTTGTGCCATGAATTTATTCTACCCTCTGATTTTTCTGAGAAAAGCGCAAATCCCTGAAAAGGTTGATTAATTTAATCGTTTCTCCTTTTTCATCGAGAAATTCTCTCCCATTCTCTGATCCATGAGTAGCCCAACAAGCACAACCTCTGAAATGAACTCCCACCCAAACTCCAATCAGTATGCACTAATTCTTGCTGGTGGTAGCGGCACTCGCTTTTGGCCCTTGTCGAGAAATGCCAAACCCAAGCAACTGCTCAATCTCTTTGGCGAAGCCACGCTGCTCAACCAAACCATCAGCCGGCTTGAAGGACTCATCCCCAAGGAAAATATCCTGATCCTCACCAACGCCTTGCAGGAGCAAGCCGTGCGTGAAGTTGCCTCTGAGCTACCCGCGGAAAACATCTTTGCAGAACCCGCCAAACGTGACACCGCACCAGCAGTTGCTCTCGGCGTTGGCCTGATCGCCGCGCGCAACCCGAACGCCACCATGATCGTGTTGCCCTCGGACCAGCTCATCAATGACACCGCAGCTTATCAATCCGTCATGCGTGATGCCATGACTGCCGCCGCCAATAATGCAGCACTGGTCACCGTCGGCATCAAACCAACCTGGGCCTGCCCGGCTTTTGGTTACATCGAGCGTGGTGAAATCGCCAACATCGACGGCCCCGCCCTCGACAATGCACCCTCTGAGGTCACCCGCTTCCGGGAAAAACCCAACCCAGAGCTGGCCGAGACATTCCTCGCACAAGGCAACTTCGCTTGGAATGCCGGCATGTTTATCTGGTCGGTCAAAACCGTCATCGACGAGCTCACCCAGCACACCCCAGAGCTGGCTCACTTTATCACAGAAATTGGCCAGTCGACTGACGTGCTCCAGACCGTCGCCGATAAGTTCCCCAGCCTGACACCGATATCGATCGACTACGCGCTGATGGAAAGCGCCTCCCGCGTGCTTAACATCGAAGCCACCTTCGACTGGGACGATGTCGGCTCATGGCTCTCAGTGGCAAAGTATCTCGACACCCAGGGCGACAATAACCAAACCAACACCGAACTCGCCGAGATCGACTCAGAAAACAACATCGTCTTCAATGCTCGCCCTGGCAGCAAAGTCGCCCTCTTAGGAGTGGATGATCTTATTGTCGTGCAGACCGATGACGCCCTGCTCATCGCCAACAGGCACCAGGCCGATGACATCAAAAACCTCGGCAGCCAGCTCCCTGACGAATTGCTCTAACATGAATGACGAGCACCCTATTTTAGCCATTGATCACGGTGATGCCCGCATCGGCATTGCCGCCACCGATCCTATCGGCATCATGGCTCATCCCGTGGAAACCATTCAGGTCAAGGAAGGCTACCCCATTGAGCGCATTGCAGAGCTTGTCAGTCAGCGCCAGGTCAAGCAGCTCGTCTTAGGATTACCCCTCCGCATGGATGGCAGTGAAGGAGATGCTGCTAAAAAAGTCCGCGCCTTTGGTGACATGCTTCACCAAAGATTACCCGACATCCCGCTGCACTATTGTGATGAAACCCTGACCACTGTAGCCGCAGCAGAAAAACTTCATCAGGCAGGAAAAAACGCCAAGAGCCAGAAGCAGATCATCGACCAAGCAGCGGCCGTTGAAATCCTCAACAGCTGGCTTGAGATGAACTAAATATACGGCCACCAGAATGCATCAGCCCCGCCTTGCAATCCAGCCAATGCAAACCAGAATCTAAACGTGGATCATCCAACCAGACCGCATATTTACCAACTCATGGTACGCCATTTCGGCAACACCAATGAGACCCCCAAAGTCAATGGCAGCCTCGCTGAAAACGGCTGCGGTAAGTTTGCCGACATCAATGACGCCGCCCTCATCTCGCTGCGCAAGCTCGGCATCACCCACCTATGGCTTACCGGAATACTCGAACAAGCCAGCTCCACCGCCTACCCTGAGCGCCCCGCTGACAGCCCACTGCTTCTCAAAGGCAAAGCTGGATCGCCCTACGCCATCCGTGATTACTTTGACGTTTGCCCGGACTACGCCACCGACCCCACCAAGCGGCTCGATGAATTCAAAGCCCTTCTTAAGCGCATCAAAAAACGCGGGCTCAAAACCATCATCGACTTTGTCCCTAACCACGTAGCACGCTCCTACTCCAGCGACATACGCCCCGAACTCTCCTTTGGCAGAAACGACGACACCGGTAAGTTTTTTGACCCTGATAATAACTTCTACTACCTAGGTGATCTTCACCCGGGAGGAGGAGCCCCGCTCAAACTACCTAGCAGCCATGGCCCAGTCCCTGTCCCCTACGAACCCGAGAGCGAGTTTGGCCGTGTTACTGGCAACAACGCCATCACCTGGACCCCCTCCATCCATGACTGGTATGAAACCATCAAACTCAACTACGGCCATGACTTCACCGTAGGTCCGCCGCGTGACGACCTTCACCCACTACCAGAGCCGGGCACAGCACCGCAAGACACGCCCGACACCTGGCGCAAGATGGACGCCATCTTATCCTACTGGCAAGAAATGGGAGTCGACGGCTTCCGAGTAGACATGGCCCACATGATTCCCATGGCATACTGGAGCTGGCAAATTGAGCGCTGTACTAAGCGAGATGCCCGAGTCTTTTTTATGGCAGAGGCCTACGATAATGACCCCGCCAAACTCACCGAAGGCAACGTCCTTGATGAGCTGATCGAATGTGGCTTTGATGCCGTTTATGATGACCCCACCTACTCCACCATCAAATCAACCGTGGAAGGACAGCATTGGGCTAATGATATCGATGCCGCCGCCAACTGCTTCACCGATCGTTTTCACCACTCCCTGCGCTATGCGGAAAATCACGACGAAGTCCGCCTCGCCTCCAAAGGAAACTGGGCAGCAAGCGGCATGGACATCGGCAAGCCCGTCTCCGCCATCCTCTACGGACTCGGCCGAGGGCCGATCATGCTCTACTCCGGCCAAGAAACCGGCGAAGCCGCAAACGGCGCTGAAGGCTTCAGTGGTGACGACGGCCGCAGCAGTATTTTTGACTACGGCTGCCTACCCTCCCTCATCCCCTGGGTGAACCAACACCGCTACAACGAGAGCGCACTTAGCGCAGAACAAAAAGACCTACGTCACTTCTACGCCAAACTTCTCAAAACCTGCGCTGAGCCCGCCTTTACCCACGGTGATTTTTACGGCCTCAACCACGCCAACCAAAGCAATGCCCACTATGGCCGCATCCATGGCGAAGAACCATCAGGGCATTGGCTCTACAGCTTCATGCGCCGTGATGAGCGCAGTGCTCAGGCCTTCCTCGTCGTCGCCAACCTCAACCCCGCAGAGTCACTGCACGATGTTTCCATTCAGATTCCCGATGACGCCCTCAGCTGGTTATCGCGCAAGCATCAAAACAAAAAGTCCCTCACCTTTGCAGACACCCTCGGCAGCCAGCAAAAATGGAAAGCCGTAGCCAAAGACCTACCCAGTGACGGCTTACTCATTGGCGAGCTCCCCGCCATGTCGGCACTCTATTTGAAAATCAAATAGCCCGATCAATCAGCGCAATCTAATGTCGAGCCACTGCTGCATCGTCTCAGCAGGATTGTTAGCACGCATCAGCGTCTCACCCAC